>Ga0213825_1001521_pt1 | contig 15769 bp, 13 predicted proteins | sample MC6MC0900MG_FD_179896 | JGI IMG/M metagenome (GOLD analysis project Ga0213825, IMG submission 179896) | Enriched soil aggregate microbial communities from Iowa State University, Ames, United States - MC6-MC0900-MG | ecosystem: Environmental > Terrestrial > Soil > Unclassified | place: USA: Iowa... | reverse complement strand
CATAACGTAAGTTAGTAAGACTCCTGGAAGACCACCAGGTTGATAGGTGAGGGGTGTAAGCATGGTAACATGTTCAGCTGACTCATACTAATAAGTCGAGGGCTTGATCTAAATAATGACGAAATAATTTCACTGTGTAATTTTGAGAGAACATTTAACCAATGTTTTCAAATCTGGTAATTATGCTTTTGATGGATACACCCGTTCCCATACCGAACACGAAGGTTAAGCATCAAGAGGCCGATAGTACTGCATGGGAAGCTGTGTGGGAGGGTAGGTTGTTGCCAGGTTTTTAATGTGGTTCACTAGCTCAGTCGGTAGAGCACATGACTTTTAATCATGGTGTCCGGGGTTCGATCCCCCGGTGAGCCACCAATATTATAAATAAATATGCTGAATTAGATATGAGCTAAATCAAAGCAAGCACGTATAATATGATTCAGTTATTTTTGTACCTGAAAATGAAGTTTTAAATTATGCGGGAGTGGCTCAGTGGTAGAGCGTCACCTTGCCAAGGTGAACGTCGCGAGTTCGAATCTCGTCTTCCGCTCCAATATGCGGGTGTAACTCAATGGTAGAGTGCTAGCCTTCCAAGCTAGTTACGAGGGTTCGATTCCCTTCACCCGCTCCAAATATGGTGGATGTAGTTCAGTTGGTAGAGCGCCAGATTGTGGTTCTGGTTGTCGTGGGTTCGAGTCCCATCCTCCACCCCAGATGATATAGATAAGAAAACCTTCTGTTTATGAAAACAGAAGGTTTTCTTATTATTTGATATAAAAATAACATCATACTAAATTTATTTTAATCATAGTATAATTAAATAAAGCTGTGGATAAAAACTTATAAAATCAAATAATTAGTAACATATTAGGATTATAAGTGGATAAATTCTAAAGAATTTTAGCTTATGTGTGGATAAATATTATATTTAGATAAAATGATATATTAAATTTTATCTAAACATGGAGGATAAAATATGATTTTTGATAAAGAAACTAGAGTTGTTGAATTTGTAAGAAGACCTAATAGATTTCAAGGGTATGTAATAATAGATGGTAAAGAAGAGTTAGTGCATGTACCTAATACAGGAAGATGTAGAGAAATTCTCATTCCAGGATGCAGTGTTTTAATAAGAGCAGAGAGTGGAGCTAATAGAAAGACTAGATTTAGCTTAATTGGTGGATATAAAAATGGAAAGTTAATAAATATAGATTCTCAAGCTCCAAATAAAATTGTAGAAGAAGCACTAATAAATAAGAAGATTAAAGGATTAGAAAGCTATACGACTATATATAGGGAGAAAACCTTTGGCAATAGTAGATTTGATTTTAAGTTAACTAACGATAATGGGGAAGAATATTACTTAGAGGTTAAAGGGGTAACTTTAGAGGAAAATGGACACAGTATGTTTCCAGACGCACCTACAGATAGAGGTCGTAAACATCTTTTAGAATTAATAGAGGTGAAAAATTCAGGTAGAGGTGCAGGAGTTATATTTTTAATTCAGATGCATAATATAAGTACTTTTAAGCCAAATGAAAAAATGGATAAGGCATTTGCAGATGCATTAAGGTTTGCTAAAGAAAATGGAGTTGACGTATATGCATATGAATGTAGTTTAGGTGAAAATTTTATAGAGCTTACTAAACCAGTAGAAGTTTTAGTATCTATTTAAATATGTAATAAAGGAGTGTAGTACTATTTGAAATTTAAAATCTATAAAGCTAAATATTATGATAATATAGTAATGTAATCAGATATCTAAACAATTTCTAAAACATAATATTCTCCTTTTCATGGCTCAACGTGCATATGTTGGGCTTTTTTAAAGAGATTTTGTTTATGTAGAAAGTTAATCAAAAATTTAAAATAAAAAACAAGTATAGGTAAACTTTATTACCTATACTTATTTTTGTAAAATGTATTAAAAACTATTTTAATCTAGTTAAACTAATTTTTAATACATCATTAGTGTAGTTTACATCCACTGAATCAGTCATCATGCCTACTAAACTTAATTCAGAAGAGGAATCATTATCTCCATTAAGAGCCCAATAATATTCCTCAATATCTTGTCTTCTCGGCATATTTAACTGAGATGTTAACTCATTTAGTGTTTGCTCACTAATATCAGGATTTACACTGGTAAAACTGATATAGGTAATATCACCCTTGGTATTAAAATCTATATGTAGATCACTACAGCCAATTCTAACTAAGTAGCTAGTTAGCTCACCAAGTATTTTTATATTTCTTTGACGTAAGTGTTTCATAATTAATATTCCTTTCTAAATGCAGAAATTAGTGGTAGTAAGAACATACATACAAGACCACCAGAAAAGCCATTATTATATAAAATCATTCCACCGTGTAAGTATGTAATATTCATTACTAGGCAAGCATGTAATACTCCTGCAATTATTCCCCACAGCCATCCAAAAGAACCTGCAATTGGAGCTAGAGTTGTACCAAAAAGTAAACTTAGAATAACGCTAGGTGAATTTATTTCCCAAATATTAAAGAAAGTACATAATATTATACCAAACATTATGGGAATTATATTTTTCAAGTGCTTACCAAAGGCTCCAAACCCAACAATAGTTAATATACCACCTAAAGTTGGACCATTCAAGTCACCATTTACTAAAACCACTAAAAACATTGAAAAGAGTCCTAGAATCCCCATATTTATTAAAGTAATTCCTTCACCAAAAATAAGATAAAAATCTGTAAGTAATCTACCAGAATGTCTCATTACTTTTGTAATGTTTTTAAAGCTATTACCATTATAGTGAAAACCTAAAATTATCATAGCTAGAAATATTATTGAGAATAATATCATAAAAGGAACATTATGACCTGTAGACCATATGAGTCTACTTTCAAAGTCAATACCCAAAGCTCTAAGCAAAGACATTAATATTGTACCAATTAGTCCTGCAGCTAGACCTACATTATAAAGGCTATATCCTTGATGTATTCTCATACAAGCAGAAGCTAAGGGCGTAAGTAAAAAACCTATTACTATACTAATAAGTATACCTATTATAACAGACAGATAAATGGGTATTGTATTAGTACCTATCAGTTGAATTAAAGCTGGAGATAAGGTTGTTCCAAAAAGTGCAGTAACTATATAATTGGAGAAGGGTTCTTTTTGAAATCTGGAATACAACCAAATACCAAATATAATAGGCCAGATATTTAAGATATTTTTACCAAAGAGAGAAAAACCACTTACTGTAAATATACCTGAAATTATAGTTCCTGAAGGTTTAACGTTTAAAAAAATTAGCATAGTTATATAAAATATAATCAAAAGTGCACAATTTATGAAGGTAGCACCAACACCGCCAATTTCCATGTAATCTGTAATGAGTATATCTGGATTTAAGATTATATTTCTTAAACCAATGAGTATCTCACTTGGTGAGTTAAAAAGAAAAGAGACCATTATTAATATTCCACTAAGACATAAAAATAGTTTATAGGGAAGTGGAATTCTAGTGGTAAAGTCTTTTATAATAATCAACTCCTTTGAATTTATTTACACTCTTCAAATAAAAGTGTATATTTTTAATATATAAGGCTTTACCTCTATAGTATATCAATTTTTTTAGATCATAACTATAGTATTTATATTACAGTTATATTAATTATAAGTAGAAGTAAGTAGAAGTTGGCGTATATGTAATATTATTTTATAAACTAGTTTAATTATGTAGGTAAAATATTTTAGAATAGAAAGAGGAAATAGAAATGGTAATGGACATAGTAGTTTACAATTGTGAGAAATGCCCCGATTTTAAACAAAATAAATGTGATGGAAAGGAAGTTAATTGTATGTGCAAAAAATGTCCTAGAAACTTAGGGCAATGCTTAATTGTTAGATATTGTAGAGAAACAGAATCAGTTTTAGATTGTTTTGACTATTAAATTTTAAATTAGGTATAAAACATAGAATAATACAAAAGATATACTATTATAATACATAGGAGTGTTAAAGCAATGGTTTCTAATGAGATTAAAAGTAGAATTGCTCAAAACTGTTCATTTTATAATGAGAGATCATATTATCCAGATAATATAATTATGCAACTAGAACAAAGTTGTAATAATTGCTCTAATTTTGTAAGAGGACACTGTGTAAAAGACATATTTGATGAAATATATGAAGAAATCAGATTAAATTAAGTATGAAATTTCCAAAAACTTAATAAAAATTTAAATTATAATAATATATCCCAATATTTAATTTATTTTGGTTGAGAAAGCTATTGAAAAATGTTAAAATGTAATTGATTTCAAATCAGATATTGGAAATTATAAAGTTTACTTTATTATAGGAGGGTGAATCATGCACAAGAGATTATTTATACCAGGTCCAGTTGATGTGGCACAAGACGTATTAGAAAAAATGGCTACACCAATGATAGGACACAGAAGCAAAGAGGCATCAAGAATACAAAGACAAATTAGTGATTACATGAGAGTTATATTCAATACAAAAGAGGAAATATTACTTTCAACTACTTCTGGTAGTGGGCTTATGGAAGGTGCTGTTCGTTCATGCACAGCTAAGAGAGCTGCAGTTTTTGCTGTAGGTGCTTTTGGTAAGAGATGGTATGAAATGGCTGTAGCTAACAATGTACCAGCAGATTTATATGAAGTTGAATGGGGTACACCAACAACTCCAGAGCAAGTAGATGAAGTTTTAGCAACTGGAAAATATGATTTAATAACAGTTACTCACAACGAAACTTCAACTGGTGTTATGAACCCACTAGATGAAATAGCTAAAGTAGTAAAAAAATATCCAGATGTTGTATTCTGCTTAGATACTGTAAGTTCAGCTGCAGGAACAGAATTAAAAGTAGATGAATGGGGAGTTGATATCTGTATAACATCAACTCAAAAAGCTATAGGACTTCCTCCAGGAATGTCAATGTGTACTTTCTCAAAGAAAGCTATAGAGAGAGCTAAACAAGTTCCACATAGAGGATTATATTTAGATCTTTTATCACTATATGAATACATTCAAAAGAAAGATTATCAATATCCATCAACACCTTCATTATCTCACATGTTTGCATTAGAATATCAACTTGATAAGATAATAAATAAAGAAGGTATTGAAAATAGATATGCAAGACATATAGCAGGTGGAGAAATTGTTAGAGCATGGGCTAGAAAATATTTTGAAATATTACCAGATGAAAGATACATGTCTAACACTTTAACTAACATAAAGAACACTAGAAATATTGATGTTGCAGCTTTAAATAAAGCTTTAGGAGAAAGAGGATATCAAATTTCTAATGGATATGGAAAGTTAAAAGATAAGACTTTCAGAATAGCTCACATGGCGGAGACTACTCCAGCAGAAATTGAAGAATTATTAAAGAACATTAACGAAATATTAGGACTTGAATAATTAAGAAGGGGTAATTCCCTTCTTAATTTTCAAGTAATGAAGATTCATATACAGACTTATAAAGTGTAAATTTATTATTTATATATTTTGTGTACGAGAGTGGAGTTAGATTTTAAATAATTAGCTATTAATTAATTTTATTTATAGGAGGGTATCATCATGATAAGAGTATTAGTTACTGATGGCATGGAGAAAAGTGGAATACAGGTATTAAAAGATAATGGATATGAAGTTATAGAGAAATTTTATGAGCCTGAAGAATTAGGCGTAGCTTTACAAAACTTTGATGTAGTAGTAGTAAGAAGTGCTACAAAGGTTAGACAACCAATAATAGATAAAGCTTGTGAAACAGGAAGATTAAAATTAATAATCCGTGGTGGAGTAGGTGTAGATAATATAGATGTAGCATATGCTACTGAAAAAGGAATAAGAGTTGCTAACACTCCTAACTCTAGTAGTGCATCAGTTGCGGAACTTGCACTAGCTCATATGTTTGCAGTTTCTAGATTTGTAAGTACTGCAAATGTTACTATGAGAGAAGGAAAATGGGAAAAGAAAAAATATGAAGGTATTGAGTTAAGTGGAAAAACTTTAGGATTAATAGGATTCGGAAGAATTTCTAAATGTCTAGCTCAAAAAGCTGAAGTATTAGGAATGAAAATTATGTATACTGATATCCTTGGTAAAGCTGAAGGATATGATAAATATGAATTTGGTACTTTAGAAGAAGTATTATCTAAATCTGATTATGTATCTCTTCATATACCATTCATAAAAGAGCAAGGAGCTACAATTGGGAAAGCTCAACTTGATATGATGAAAGATGGAGCTATACTAATTAACTGTGCTAGAGGTGGAGTTGTAGATGAAGCTGCTTTACTTGAAGCTTTAAATAGCGGAAAATTAAGAGGTGCAGGAGTTGATGTATTCGAAGTTGAACCAACTAAGAATGAAGAATTAGTTAACCATCCAAGAGTATCAGTTACACCACACATAGGTGCAGCTACAGTAGAAGCTCAAACAAGAATAGGCGAAGAAATAGTTCAAACTATATTCGATTTCTTTAAATAATATTAATTACGTAGGAGGAAATAATATGGCAGTTGTAAGACCCTTTAAAGGCATAAGACCAACAAAAGAGATAGTTGACAAAGTAGCAGCTCTTCCTTATGACGTTATGAACACAGAAGAAGCTAGAGAAATGGTTAAAGGAAACCCTTACTCTTTCTTACATGTTGACAAAGCTCAAATTGATTTACCAGTAGAAACTAATCAATATGATGAAATAGTTTATAACACAGCTAGAAAAACTTTAGACAAAATGAGAGAAGACGGAACTTACATTCAAGACAATGCTCCAAGCATGTATATTTATAGACAAATCATGGATGGAAGAGTTCAAACTGGTATAGTTGGATGTACTTCTATAGATGATTATATGAATGATATAATCAAAAAACATGAACATACTAGAGCTGAGAAAGAGCAAGACAGAATTAATCACGTTGACCATTGTAATGCAAATACAGGTCCAATATTCTTAACATACAAAAATGTAGGAGAAATCGATGAAATAGTTTCTAAATGGACTGCTAAAGAACCAGAATACAACTTCGTTTCTGAAGATGGAATATCTCATATTGTATGGGTTATAAATGACACTGAAATTGTAAAAAGATTAGAAGAGTTATTTAAGTCAGTTAAATATCTCTATATAGCTGATGGTCACCATAGAGCTGCTTCTGCTGTAAAAGTTGGTAAAATGAGAAGAGAAGCAAATCCAAGCTACACAGGAGAAGAAGAATTCAACTTCTTCCTATCAGTTATATTCCCAGCAGATGATTTATATGTAATGGATTATAACAGAGTGGTAAAAGATTTAAATGGAAATTCTAGTGAAGAATTCTTAAAGAAAGTTGCTGAGAAGTTCTCAGTAGAAGAGTATAAATGTGAAGGACAATACAGACCAGAAGGAAAAGGTTATTTTGGAATGTATTTAGATAACAAGTGGTATAAGTTGACTGCTATAGATGGAACTTTTGACTCAAAAGATCCAGTTAAGAGCTTAGATGTATCTATACTACAAGAAAACCTTCTAAGACCAATACTTGCTATAGAAGATCCAAGAACAAGTGATAGAATAGATTTTGTTGGTGGAATTAGGGGTCTTAAAGAACTTGAAAGAAGAGTAGCTGAAGGCATGAAAATTGCGTTCTCTATGAATCCTACAAGCATAGAAGAACTTATGAACATTGCTGATGCTGGAGAAGTTATGCCTCCTAAATCAACTTGGTTTGAACCAAAATTAAGAAGTGGAATATTTGTTCACGAATTAAGCTAATTGTATTCTAAAAAATGTTTTAATAGAGGTACAAAGAAACAATAGAAAATTTAATAGATATTTATAAAAAAGAGGGTTATATAATACAATTCGTAATTATATAACCCTTAATTCATATATTATTGAGTATGATAAGAGTCTATTAAGTCATAGCTTTCAGCTTTAAATTAGATATTATGTTGTATTTTTATAATAGAATTCACTTAATAGGTGAAGATATTATAATTTTCATTGATGTTTTTAATCTTTAATTGAGAAAAGAATAATACAGAAATGTCTAAATAGATTTATGGTTGCAATAATTATAGTAGGATTAATTGAAGAAACATAGATTTAGTAAACTTGAAAGAGTTCCTTAAATAACTCCTTAAACATGGGTAGTAATTTCGTATTTGTCGAAATATTCATGCAAATATTCATATCATATTTATTGTTAATGTATATATTATACTATATAATATATACATATGAATAACTATTCATATGTATATTTGGAGGGGATTTTATGAGAGGTTTTATAAATCTATTTTCAGTTTTATTATTATTGATATTTGGTTTTGTATATTTAGCAAAATTGTACATGCTTCATAAAAAATATAATTTACAAGCAAATGTGCTAGCTAATAAAAATAAGAGTAAAAAAATACAGCTAGTAGAAAGAATTTTGCAGATAGCCACATTTATATGGATTATAGTATGGGGTGGAGAGATTATATTAACACAGCTTAATATAAATAATACATTAAAGTTAATGGATAGCGATTTTATAAGTATATTAGGATTGCTTGTGATTAGTCTAGGTATAGTATTTTTTATAGTAGCAGCAATAACAATGAAAAACTCATGGAGAGTTGGTATTGATAAAAGTACAAAATCGAAACTTATAACTGAGGGTATATATAGATATAGTCGTAATCCTGCATTTGTAGGCTTCTATTTAATGTTTATTGGATTGTTCCTTATATATATAGATGTGATAACTTGTATTGTAATGTTTTTTAATATATATGCTATGAATAGATTAGTTAATGAAGAAGAAAAACATTTAGAAGAAATGTTCGAAGAAGAATATATAACTTATAAGAAGAAAACGCCAAGGTATTTATTATGATAAAAAATAATAGAAACTATAATAAAGGTCTTTATTATTTAAAAGATTTAATAAAATCTATATAGTATTTTTTATTAATACGTAAATACATAGTTGAATTATATTAGTAAAAAATATAAAATTGATATGTTCAGAGAATAAAAATTTATGTATTTATTTATAATTTAAAAGGAATAGTTAAAAATATCTTTAAGGTTATAAAGTAAATGCCACATATTAAGGAGATGCAAAAATGTTACAACATTCATTATCAAGAACAGAGCTATTAATAGGAAAAGATGGTTTAAATAAGTTGAAAGATAGTAAAGTTATAGTATTTGGAGTAGGTGGAGTAGGAAGTTTTACAGTAGAAGCCCTAGTAAGAGCAGGTGTTGGAACCATTGTTTTAGTTGATGATGATACTATTTGTTTAACTAATCTAAATAGACAAATTCATGCAACCTATGATACTGTAGGAAAAGTAAAGGTTGAAGCTATGAAAGATAGGGTTCTTTCGATTAATAAAAAGTGTAATGTTATAAATCATCAAGTTTTTGTTACTAAAGAAAATATTCCAGAAATAATTACTGATGATGTCGACTATGTAGTAGATGCTATAGATACTGTATCAGCTAAAATTGCGCTAGTAGAGTATTGTAATGAAAAAGGTATAAAAATAATGTGTTCTATGGGAACAGGAAATAAATTTGATCCTACACAATTTAAAATTGCAGATATATATGATACTAAAGTATGTCCACTTGCAAAAGTTATGAGGCATGAACTTAGAAAAAGAGGGATTAAATCTCTTAAAGTAGTTTATTCTGAAGAGATACCTACAAAGCCAAAGCAAGAAGATGTGGTTACTTGTAAAACAGGATGTGTGTGTACAGGTGGAAGCAAAAAATGTGCAATAAAAAGGCAGATACCAGGCAGTATATCTTTTGTACCACCAGTAGCAGGAATGATAATTGGTGGAGAAGTAATAAATGACTTACTTAAAGAAGTTTAACCATAAACAAATGTATTATAAAACCAATATTAGGTAAAACATAACTTTAGGAGAGTGTAATTGTTTATTTAAGTTTATAATTTTATAATATAAAAATCCGTCAGTATAATACTTGACGGATTCTTATTATAAAAAATTCTGTTTAACCGATGATTACTTGCACTAATATTTACACTTTTTTATGGAAGATAAGGGCAAGTACATCCTTAACAACAATTTCTAAAGAGCAAAGCTTTAGGAGCTCTGCTTATTTAGCCAGTTTATATAATGCTAAGGCATAAATTTCTGTAGCTTTAACTAAATCATGCATAGTTATAAACTCATTTGGTTGATGTTCTGTTTTTTCAGAGGTAGGAAATACCATACCAAAGGCTACACAGTTATCTATAGCTCTAGCATAAGTAGCTCCACCAGATGATTCTGGTACTCCATTATATCCAGTTTCCTCATCATAGACTTCTTTCAATGTTTTGATTAAGAAATGGTCTGCAGGAACATATATGGAATCCATCCAATCAAATTCATTATATTCTAAACCATATTCTAAAGCTTTTTCCTTTAACGGATTAACTATATCTTCTTTTTTATAGGTAACAGGAATTCTAATATCTAAAGATAGGGTTTCTGTATCTTCATTTAAATCAATTTTACCTACATTTACAGTTAGCTTGCCGGATACATCTTCACATTTTGGTATGAGATTTTTAATAGCAACGTCTTCACCAATAACATTTGCTATAAATTTTATTGAATTAGATGAGGAGCCCATTTTATCTAAAGCTATAGCTAGTCTAGAAATAGCATTAACCCCCTCAGCACTGTCTGCAGAGTGAACACCTTTCCCAATTACAGAAATAGAGTTTTCTTTTAAAATATATTTATAATTTAAACTATCTAATATATCTTTAAGAGAATTAATTTCTTGTGTGGTTCCTGTATATGTAGCATTGTCAGGAACGGAATTAAATGCATTTCCTGCACTTAAAATTAAATTGGAGCTTTTTTTGCAAGTTAAAGTTGATTGAAGTAATCCTTTTTCTGCATTTATACAGAAGAATTCACTGTCAGGGGTTATTCCCATAGCAGGAATCTCTTCACCATTCTCTTTATATTTATTAATACCTCTCCAAAGATTTTCTTCATCTGTTCCAAATATGAATCTTATTCTTTTATTTAATTTTATTCCTAAATCTAATAGAGCTTTTACTGCATATATACAAGCTATAGTAGGACCTTTATCATCTTGAGTTCCTCTTCCATATAATTTATCATCAACTATGGTTAATTCATATGGCGGGTATGTCCAAGAATTCAAATCTCCTTCAGGTACTACATCTAAGTGCCCAAGAACTCCAACTAATTCGCTGCCATCGCCAACCTCTGCATAACCATAGTAACCATCCTTATCATAGTAAGTTTTAAAACCTAAAGATTCACATAAATTTAAAGTACTTTTTAGACAATCATCTATATTTTTACCAAATGGATAATTAGGATCATCTTCGTTTATAACGCTCCTAAAACTTACAGCTTCCTTTATAGAGTCTATGAGCTCAGGTATTAACTCATTAACTCTTCCTTTTATTTCTTCTTTTTTTATCATTAGACTATCCCCTTTCATTTCAGATAAGCTTTACATATTGTCAATACATATGAAATTAAGGATATTATATCCTATAGTTTAAATTAATCATAGATGATAACATATGTCAACATTACCATTGGTTTAAAAAGTCATATAAAGCTGGATATACATTTAAACTACTCATCATATTCATATATTCATTCATAGCATCCAAATCTTCATCTTTTTCTTTAATAGCTCTAATCATTAAGTTCTTAGGAGTTTCAAGTGGTGATATATACTCTACTACAGAAACTTTATAGCCCTTTGACTTAAGCATTAAGGTTCTCATACCATCCGTTAATATATCAGCCATTCTTGCTCTAAAGACTCCATGGTCAAGAATACTTTTAAATGGAGCATAGGAATATTGATTTAGCATCTCTCTATGACAACATGGTACTGCAATTATTATATCTGACTCAATTTTTATTCCTAGAGCTAATGCCATATCAGTTGCAGTGTCACAAGCATGTAGAGATATTACAACATTTATTTTTTTATCAGGATTATAATCTTTTATGTCTACAGCGTGGAACTCCATATTTCTATATCCAAGATTTTTAGCCATGGCTTTAGAGGTTTCTATTACAGTTTCTGAGTAGTCAAGACCAATAAAATGGCATTTACGTTTTTTAACCTCAGTTAAGTAGTAGTTTAGAACAAAGGATAAATAAGATTTGCCACATCCACAATCAAGTATATTAATAACTTTATTTTTAGGAAGTTCATCTAATATACCTTCAAGAAGTTCAACATAATGATCTATCTGATTATATTTTCTTATTTTATCATTTTTAATTTTACCCTCTTTACTCATAATACCAATTTCTTTTAATAGGTTATCAGCTTCACCTACTTTTATATAGTAATTACGGTTTAGTAAGGTGGAGGTATTAACATTGTGTAAGGCTTCTTTATTTATTTTTTTATCTTCATTCGGAGAGGTTGAATTACCTACATCAATAGTTTTCATAGTTACATTTTTATTATCTGCAGTTATTAGAAGAACCTCTCCTCTTTCGCTATATGTAAGGGATAAACCTTCATAGTTTAAACATTGCTCAAGTATATTATTAAAGAAGCTTTCTATAGTTAATTTTTTTGTAACACCATTAAAGGTGTAATTTAACTCTATACCATCTAAAGTAGCTTCTCCTTTAAAAGTCTTTAAGCCAGATACGAATTCTACATTAATATGTTTAAAAATTGATATGTTTTCTTGAAATCTATTTTGTAATCCCATAAAAAATAGATTAAGTTTATTTATATTGTTCTTATTCATATTTACACCTTCTTTATATTATTTAATGAATTAATCTATACAACAGCTTATTTTTGTTATGATTATGATTTAAAATATTAGAGAAATTTAAGTATACTTAATTAATATATAAAGTTACAGTATGGTTATATTAAATTAATAAAGTTTATATCCTAATTGTCAACCATAATGTTAAGTATAACAAAAGGAATTATTTCAGTGAAGAAGAAATAATTTATAATAAAAAAATTAATTATTTTACTTAATAAGTTATAAAAAATAAAGAATTTAATTCAATAAAAACATATATTAATTATGATATAATATCATTGAAAAAGGAGTGATGTTAGTGAAGAAAAACAAAAGTCTTGCCATAACAATATTTATATTTATTATTATGGCCGTAATTGCTATAGTCGATAACACCAAGGGAATATTTGTCCCTGTATTTAAGGAGACTTTTAATACTAATAATACAAGTATGGGCATGCTCTTATCAGTATGTTCTTTAGGATACATAATATTTACTTATATAGGTGGATTACTATGTGAAAAATTTGGACAAAGAAATGTAATCTGTGTTGGGCTTTTCACTATTATAGCCTCTGTTTTAATAGTAGCTTTTTCTAAAACTTATACAATACTATTAATTGGAATGTTTTTAATAAACATGGGTATTGCTTTTGTGATGATTGGAGTAAACACTCTAATACCAGCACTATTTATTACATTTCAAGCAATAATGATGAATACAGCTCATTGTTTTTATGGATTGGGATCTACTGTAGGACAATTTGCTATTGGAAATATTTTAGACAATGGAATAAGTTGGAGAAATGTATTCTTTGGAATAGCTATAATTTTTATTGTAGTGCTAATAATATTTTTCTTTATAAAAATCCCTAAATTTAATGTAACTAAAAAAGAAAGTAAATTTAATATAGCTTTAGCTTTTAAAGAAAAGTATATGTATATCTATGCTATAGGATTAGGAACATACGTGTTTGCAGAAATGGGGATGTCTAATTGGATAGTTAATTTCCTTATGGAAAGTTATAACTTTACTAGTAGTAGTGGAGCTCTGTTCTTGTCAGCTTTTTTCTTTTTACTCACTATAGGTAGATTATTAGGTGGGTTTGTAGCTGAAAAGTTAGGGTACTTACAATCAGTTTTATACTCTTTACTAATTGCAGTTGTATTATTAATAGTTGCTCTAGTTGCTGGGCATAGTGCTCTCATTTTAATATGTGTAACAGGATTATTTTTTGCAATAGCATATCCTACAGTAGTAGCTACTATTAGCAAAGTTTTTAAAGACAATAGTTCATATATAACAGGAGTAATTTTAACTCTATCAAGCACTATAAGTATGATTCTGAATCTGATTATGGGAAGATTAAATGATATTATAGGTACAACAAAAACTTTTTATTTAATACCAATAAGCTTGAGTGTTTCTATATTATTTATATTCCTAATATATAGAGGAAATTATAGTATTTTTAAAAGGGGAGGTAATGAAGTTGAGCAGTGAAAGGGCAGTAAGTATTAGTAATGCAACTGATGAAGCAAATAAATATATAATAAGAGATTCATCTGGAATTGTAGTAGGAAGATTTATAATCTTAGATTTAGACGATGAGAACAAAGGTGTAATAATAAAATTAAAATTTTATAAAAGTGGAAGAGATGCTAATAAAACATTACAAGATGCCCTAAAGTTGATGCTAAATAATTTAATAAAAAACAAAGGTCTTCATAAAGTAAATATTATATGTGATGAAAAAATAAGTTTAACTCCTTTTACAAACTTAGGATTTCAATTAGAAGGATATATAGCAGAGAGTATTATAACAAAATTTAAATATGAAGGTAGTCTGTTATTTGGAATAATAGAAGAAGAATTTTATAATAATTCATATAAGAAGGAACTAATAATTCAAGGAAGTAAAATAAGTATAAGAATTCTTAATTCTGATGATGCAAGTATTCTATTAGATTATTATACGAGAAATAAGGCTTTCCTATCAAAATTCGAACCACATAGAGATGAAGAATTTTATACAGTAGAAGTTCAAAAGCAATCTTTAATAGAAAATTATAAAGAGTTTATTAAGGGCGAAGGAGCTCACTTTGGAATATATAAAGATGATAAGATGATAGGAAGAATACGCATATATAATACAGTTCACGGTGTATTTAAGAGTGCATTCATAGGATACTCTATGGATGAACAATATCAGGGAAATGGATATATGAAAGAAGCTGTTAGTTTAGTTGTAAGATATGCCTATGAAGAATTAGGACTTCATAGAATAGAAGCTACAACTTTAGTTGACAATGAAAAATCACAAAGAGTTTTAAAAGCATGTGGATTTAATGAACTAGGTACATGTAAAGAATATCTACATATAAATGGAAAATGGAGAGATCATGTTATATTTTATAAAAATAATAAATAGCGTATCTTAACTATAGAGACTAATTAATTTAAATATAATTTGTTATGCACCATCTATATTAAAGGTGGTGTATTTTTATTATTTGAGTTTACTATCTATAATTTGGTATTTTACCTAGTTTCCTATACAAATAGTTATATAGGAAACTATTTAACTATTTAACTAGTTGTTCTATTCATGCGGGTTTGAAGGGAATCTATCATTTAATAATGAGATTAAATATATTAAAATGTGAAGGAATAATAATGATATTGCTAGTGGATTTAACTAGCATAAAAGTTTAAATTAATATATGGTATTTTAAATAAATATCAAAAATAATAGAATATATACTAATACTTCACCTAGTGTATCAATATTAGAAAAACTTAGTATTTTAATGAAAATAGAAGATATATAAGGATAGTTTTACATAAAAAGAATATTAGATGGTTTTTGTAAGAATAAATCATGATAAGATAAGTCTTGTCGCTGAGAGATGCGGCAACAAACAACAAGAACTTAAGAAAAAAAATCTTAAAAAGTTGTTGACAGATAAGAGA
>Ga0213825_1001520_pt1 | contig 15769 bp, 12 predicted proteins | sample MC6MC0900MG_FD_179896 | JGI IMG/M metagenome (GOLD analysis project Ga0213825, IMG submission 179896) | Enriched soil aggregate microbial communities from Iowa State University, Ames, United States - MC6-MC0900-MG | ecosystem: Environmental > Terrestrial > Soil > Unclassified | place: USA: Iowa... | reverse complement strand
GATTTTGCTAATGTTTTATCCTCTTCAGTCAAAGAAGAGCTTAATCATTATTCAGAGCAGCTAGACAAAGGGACAAGTGCCGAAATAATGGTTGTCACAGTGGAATCCATTAATGGTCAGGAACCGAAAATGTATGCGACTAAGATGATTCGCTCATGGGGAATTGGTGATGCACAAAAAAATAACGGTGTTTTACTATTAGCAACATTTGGTCAGGGAGAAGGCAATAATGATGTCGTTATTGCCGTTGGTCAGGGACTTGAAGGAGCATTGCCAGATGGTAAGCTTGGAAGGATACTAGATACAGCATTTTATCCTAATGCAAGTGCTGGTAATATCGATCAAGCATTTAAAGCAACATATGCTGAAGTATTTCAAACAGTTGCAGAGGAATACAATTGGGAGGGGGAGACACCTACTAATTCAGCTGAGGAGGAAGAGATGCCAACATGGATGATTATTGTCCTTGTTGTCATTGTACTTGTTTTTTACTCCATTTTTTCAAATGGTGGTGGAAGAGGACCTCGCTCTGGTGGCAGAGGAGGCTATCCAGGAGGCTTTGGCGGTGGCTTTGGCAGCCGAGGCTCAGGTGGAGGCGGCTTTGGTGGATTTGGAGGTGGTTCATCTGCTGGGGGCGGAGCCAGTCGTAAATTCTAACTGGCTACTTTGTAACATTAAAAATAAGAAATTGGACATTATTACCCGAATATAATGTTGCGCATATAATAGAAATGTACATTACTAAATTAAATTTTTTTAGTAATGTACATTTTTATTTTAGAGAAAATTCAAATTATTTGATGCGTGAAATTATTAAAGTAATACTCATATATAAAGCAAGGTCGAAAATCATTATATAAAATCTAAACTATTCAAAATATCTGTTACTTCCAACTTAAATGTCTCATTCTCTATAACAGAGTGAATGAATGGACGGTCCCCAATAAGCTCTATAATTATTTGATGCTTATTTTCCTGAGCAAAATGGATTATTTCTTCAAATTGAGTGTGATTATAATAAATGTCAACATCATAGTATTTTCTTAATTCACGAGCGATATGAAAAATCATAGGATGGAACTCTTCGTTGGCATCAGCTAATAATATTTTATGAGGCGGTAATATATTTTTGTCAATATAATCTAGGCTTTTCAATACAGATAATAATCTTTCTAAACCAAAGGCTAAGCCAACTCCTGGTTCATTTAAATTGCCGACAGCAGAAACTAAATTATTGTATCGTCCACCACCTAAAATTGCTCCGATTTCAGAATCAATAACCAAACCCTCTAATATATAGCCTGTATAATAATCTGCCCCTCTTGCTAATGTTAAATCAATTTTAATGTTGGATTGAACATTTTTTGGTAAATAAGAGAGGATAAATTTCAAATCGGCTGTCGCCTTTGTAGAAGAGAGACAGTAATTAAAGAATTTTTCAATTTGACTTATTTGATTTTGTAAATCCTCATATTGAGCTAAAAGGTTAGAAAAACACTCAATTTCAATTAGTATTTGATTAGCAATATTCAGTGGAATTTTATTTTCTATTAGTTTATTTTTTATACCTTGTAATCCGTCTTTTGAAACTTTATCTGCATAATCTAAGGCTCTTTGTAATCCGAGGTGTTCTTCTTGGGTATTCAAACCAACTTTAAGAGCTAAGGCTTGAATAAGTAGTCTATGATTTATTTTCAAAACAAAGTTTTTTATTCCTAACTTATTAATCAATTCATGGGCCATTATGGTAATATCGATTTCTGCTAATAAACTGTCTGAGCCAATGATATCAGCGTCGCATTGTGTAAATTCTCTAAAATGACTTTTTCCAGGCTGATCATCTCTGAAAGAGGGACCAATTTGATATCTTTTATAAGGTCTCGGTATATTTGGATACATACTAACTACTCTAGCCAGCGGTACAGTTAGATCATAACGAGGAATAAGAAATTTTCCATTTTTATCTTTTATATGAAAAAATAACTTTTCCCCTTCCCCGTGATGTCCGTTAAATGTTTCTAAGTATTCTAAAATAGGTGTTTTATGTGGATTGAAACCATAGTTTTCATAAACGCCTTTAATTATATTGATGATATGTTCTCGATATCTCATGTCAAATCCTAAAACATCTTCGGTCCCCTCAGGAATTGATAGAGTCTTTTCATTTAGGTTAAAAATCATCTTTGAATCTTCCTTTCGATGAGTTGAATCATATTAATTTTTATTTTGAAAATAAATCAAGAATGTTAAGCCTATTAAGATGAAAATACCTCCCAATAGTTGTAGTGGCTCCATTACTTCCTGCAAAAATAGTAAGCCAAAGATAGAGGTGAATATGGGCTCTACCATACTTATCATAGAAACATTAGTTGAAGTAAGAATCTGTAGTGATTTAAATAAAGTTATTTCGCCTATAATCGTTGAGATAACAACAATGCCGAATATATATATCCATGCATTTGAACCAAAATTCAAATGTAGTTCACTAGTTATTAGTCCTATGAAAATTACACCCAGTGCAGCAAAGGAGGTAACATAAGTACTTGTTACAACGGGGGAATTATTGTCGGTGACTTTTTTTCCAAGAATCATATATAGTGCATATACAATAGCAGCTAATATCGCTAAAAATACGCCTTTCATATTTATACCTTGAAAAGAAACGCCTAATAAAAAAATCATACTAATAAAGGTGAAAAATAAAGCTATGATTGATTTTATCTTTAGCTTTTCTTTGTAGATTAAAAAGGAAAAGATTGAAACAAAAATAGGAAAAGAAAATAATAATAAAACAGCCATAGCAGATGATAGATATTTTAATGATTCAAAATGTAGGACAGATAACAGTGTAAATAAAACACCACCCAATAGAAAAAATAACTTTAAATCTATTTTACTGATTTTTAAAGGTATTTTTTTCCATAAAAGAAACAAAAAAAATAGTAAAGAACTTATTGAAAATCTTAAAACCAGCAATGTATAAACAGAAATCCCATAGCTATAAGCTTTTATAGCAAAAATGGGCATAATACCAAAACAAATAGCTGAAATTATTGCATAAATAGTGCCTTTTTTTAAATCTCTCACACTAACCTTCCTTCACAAATTTAAAAAAATAATAGAATTCTTCATGCTTTGCTAAAATCCGTGTATCTGAAAATATAAGTTGCTACAGCAATTGACCTTCACTCGAGTTAATTTAATCCTATCATTACAAATAATTACATTTCAATAGTGATATTTGACATTTTTGTGTCTTTAAACCATTTTTAACCAATTGTTTTTGAAGTTTATCTAATGATGTGTATCCAGTTGCATCACACTTTTCCTATCTGTGTGCGAGTAATAGCCCCAGCTTTCTGTTGGTCGAGCTGCTTGCTTAAATAAACGAGATATTGGTTTTCATAGTCTGCAATAAAATCTAACAATTAAATATCCTAAATTTTATTTTATTCATAAATAAAAGCTGAACTAAATGGTATGGATTAGTTCAGCTCAAAAATCCCGTGTTAAATTATGGTCACTTTTTCATTGGTTTAAAAGGAAATTATATTTAATTATTATCATTTATTGACAAAAGCGCTAAAGTTGTTATAATTTTAATATATCGACAAACGATATAACGCACAATGATATAAGGAGGAATCACTTTGAAAAAACGATTTTTATCGGCATCATTAGCGGTCATTTTAACGACTTCTGCTGTTTATCCAGTCACAATGCAAGAGGTACGAGCTGCCAATGAAACTAGTCAACAAGTAGTAGCCCAAGAGGAAAGTGTCACAGCACAGGAATTTCTTAATTTAGCTGTAACAGCTTTAACCTTCCAGCATGGATCAGAATCTATGCGTCAGCAAATCATTGCAACGTGGGTAAAAGGTGAGGAATTAAAGGATTTAACCATTGCTATTAAACGCGATGAAGCAGCACGTATTTTAGTAAGAGCTTTAAATAAAGAGGAAAAAGAATCAACGCTTGATGAGTACAAAGAAAAAGCAGCTAAGCTTGGATTATTTACTGGGCTTTTAATTAGTGATAATACGCTTTCTAAGCAAGATGCAGTCAAAATGTTAAATAATGCTAAACAAGTGAAAAACGGTACTAATAATGAGGGCGTAAAGGAAATTTCTGTAGAAGACTTCATGAAAAGTCCAGGAAACTTTGGCTATCAGCTTTCGCCAGATGGTAACTATATAACGTTCTCATCAGCATGGGAAAACCGTTCTAATATTTTTGTGAAAAAAATGGGTGATGATAGCGAGCCTGTCCGTGTATCAAGTTCAAAGGATCGAGATATAGCTGGTTCGTTCTGGAAAGATGATACATTATTATATGTTAAGGATAAAGGTGGAGATGAGAATTTCCATATTTACTCTACAACATTTAACGGGACAGAGGAAAAGGATTTAACGCCGTATCCAAATGTGACAGTAGGTTTATTGAGTAGTTTGCAGGGTGTAAAAGATGAGATTCTAATTATGATGAACAAAGAAGATGCGACAGTGTTCGATGTGTACAAGCTTAATGTGAAGACTGGTGAAACAACACATGTTGCTAAAAACCCTGGTAATATCTCAAACTGGTTAGCAGACCGTAATGGAGAAGTGCGTGTTGCGGTTGCATCAGATGGGGTAGTTGGAACTGTTCTTTATCGTGACTCCGAAAAAGATGAATTCAAGCCATTTATTGAATTAGCAGCGGGGGATGAAGTAACTCCACTTGCATTTTCCAAGGATAATAAACATATTTACGCAACCTCTAATAAAGGAAGAGACAAAGTAGAAGTTGTTAAATATGATTTAGAAGGCAAAGAAGAAGTCGTTATGTCTAATAAAGAAGTAGACGTTACAGGTGTACTATATAGTGCCGAGCAGGATAAACTATTATATGGTGCGTATATAACAGATAAACCACATTACCAATTCTTTGATGAGAACTTTGAAAAGCTATTCCGTAAAATACAAGATAAATTAGGTGTTCATGAAAGTGAATTAGGTATTAACGATTACAATAAGGAAATGACTAAGTTTATTGTTAGCGTTTCTAGTGATACGGTTTACGGAAAATATTATTACTATGATTCTTTAACAGATAAATTAACAGAATTGGCTACATTAAGCCCTTGGTTAAAATCTGAGGAACTATCTGAAATGCATCCAATTTCCTATAAGAGTAGAGATGGCTTAACAATTAATGGCTACCTAACATTGCCAAAAAATAAAGAAGCTAAAAATCTACCACTTATCGTGAATCCACATGGTGGTCCATGGGCACGTGATATGTGGGGCTTCAATCCAGAGGTACAGCTATTAGCGAACCGCGGTTATGCAGTCTTACAGGTTAATTTCCGTTCTTCTACTGGTTACGGTAAGGAATTCTTGCAGGCTGGTAATAAACAGTGGGGTCTAAAAATTCAAGATGATATTACAGATGGCGTACAATGGGCAATTGACCAAGGTATTGCGGACCCTAAACGAATTGGTATTTACGGGGCATCATTTGGCGGTTATGCTACTTTAGCTGGTATTACGTTTACACCAGATTTATATGCAGCAGCAGTTGACTATGTAGGTGTTTCGAATATCTTTACGTTATTAAATACAATCCCTCCGTATTGGGAAACAATGCGTGAAATGTTCTATGAGCGAGTAGGGCATCCAGAGAAAGATAAAGAGCTATTAACAGCTGCTTCTCCAGTGTTCCATGCGGAAAAAATTAAAACACCACTATTCGTGGCTCAAGGTGCAAATGATCCACGCGTAAACAAAGCTGAATCCGATCAAATTGTAGAAGCATTACGTGCTAGAGGCGTTGACGTGGAGTACATGCTGAAAGAGAATGAAGGCCATGGCTTCCAAAATGAAGAAAATAAAATTGAATTCTATAATGCGATGTTAAAATTCTTAGATAGTCATCTAAAAAAATAATAGCAAAAAAGACTGTGCCGAGCGGCGCAGTCTTTTTATGTGAGAAACATAGTTTATAGGAGCTGAATTTTATATTGGGACGTAGCAGATCTCTTGCTGTCAATCAACGTGATACAATGAGCCAGCTTTTCTACACCAGTATGAATTTGATTGTCTTCTACCTGGGAAATACTTAGGCGAATTAGGTTCTCCTTTTTATATTCTGGCAGAAACATTCTAGAGGCATCATCAACAAAAATATGTTGTTCCTTTAACAATTGAACAATTTGCTTTGCTGCAACATGTTCTGGTAAGTAGATTGTAAGGTAAAACCCGGATGCTGGCTTTGTGTAAAGCGTGTTATTGGGTAGAAATAATTCACAAGCTTCCTGTAAATGCTTCATCTTTCCAAAATAGAGCTCCTTAATTTTTTTTATATGGCTTTGAAACATGCCATTTTTTAAATAAATCTCTAATGCACCCTGCGAAAGCACGGAACTATTAAAATCAGCAGTAAATTTATAGCGTGAAAAATGGCTGCTCATTTTTGGAGGAAGAACGATTGTAGCAATCCTTAAACCAGGGAGAAAAATCTTAGAAAAACTTTTTATATAAATGACTCTTCCAGAAGGGTTGTATGAAAATAATGGATCAGATTTAGTGTTTGGATCGAGCTCCCCTAAAAAATCATCCTCAACGATATACACATCGTACTTTTCAGCCAATTCAACGATTCTCTTTTTCTCTTTATTTGTGTAGCTATGACCAAGTGGGTTTTGAAACCTTGGTACAATATAGAAAAACTTTATATCATTATTCCGAAAAATATACTCTAGACGATCAAAATCTATACCGTCCATAGATAAATCAATTCCAAAGGTAGTTATCGAATGTAAATTGGCTGATTCGATAAAGCCAAAATAAGTAGGCTGTTCAATTAAAATATTTTTTTTGCCATTAGGAAATGGCATGGATACTAATAAATTTAATGCTTGCTGTGAGCCAGAAACAATAAATAATCTTTCTGGTTCGGTAAAAACCTGTAAGCTTTGTAAGTATTTCACCAATTGTACGCGCAAAGAGTAGAAGCCTTGTTGATCGGAATAAGTAAATAATTCTTCCTTATATGTATCAATTGCCTGATTGATACAGTGCTGAAAATCAATGTATGGCATGATGTTTTTATCAGGACCAGCAGATAAAAAATCGATGGTCGTCCTTCTAGAGTCAATGCGCTGAAATTCATTGACAACATAATAGCCACTTTTGGGGATAGAAAATATTAAATGTTTCTTTTCTAATTCATCGTATGCTTTAATAACAGTGTTTTTACTGCAGGAAAATTTCTCAGACATTTGTCGGACTGAGGGAAGCTTACTGCCTGCCAGCAGATCACCATTCGCAAGCTGATTTTTAATGTCTTTAACTATTCCATCATATTTTGTATCCATAAAAATCCTCTCCTTATTCTGTACCAGGACAGATGCTAGAAAACTCTATTTCTTTTAACGATGGGTTCTCTTATTATGTATTATACCAGTACAGATGAGACAGTTTTGTACTTAACAATAAGGGGAGCTGATTGATTGTGCAAGAAAGTAGAAAAGAAAAAATGGGGATATTATTAGGTTTATTGGGTGTTATTTGTTTTAGTTTAACCTTACCTGCAACTAGTGTAGCTGTTGAATATTTTGGTACTACATTCGTTGGTTTAGGAAGAGCAGTAATTGCTTCAATTTTAGTTGCTATTATCTTGATTGGAAGAAAAGAGAAATTACCTAGTGCTCGTCAGTTTAAAAGCTTAGTAATTGTCTCTTTAGGTGCCGTGTTAGGATTTCCCCTCCTAACTTCTTGGGCAATGACTAGTTTGCCAGTATCTCATGGAGCGGTAGAGCTAGCTCTGCTACCTTTAGCTACAGCAGGCTTTGCAATGATGAGAGCAGGGGAAATGCCGTCACTTAAATTTTGGCTATCTAGTATTGCAGGTGCTCTAGCCGTAATCATTTATGCTATTTATCTTGGACTGGGTCAGCTACATATTGCAGATTTCGCATTATTGGCCGCTGTCGTAATACTAGGGCTCAGCTATGCGGAGGGTGGATTGCTTGCACAGGAAATAGGTAGCTGGCAAGTAATTGCGTGGGCCATTATTATTGCAGTGCCTGTTCTGATCATTCCAGTATCTCTAAACGTTTCAGGGGAGATGTTACATGCACCTCTAAAAGCTTGGATTAGTTTTTTATATTTAGCAATTGTAAGTCAATTTCTAGCCTATGTAGCATGGTATGGCGGTATGGCGATGGGCGGTATCTCTAGGGTTAGCCAAATACAATACTTACAGCCATTTTTAATGATTATTTTTGCAGCTTTATTTCTTCATGAATCGATTTCAGTATTTACAATTGTCATAGCAATTGCTGTTGTGTTGTCAGTGATGATTGGCAAAAACGCTTCAATTGCTAAAAAAGCTTCTATATAAGAAAAAAAACGATAGAAGCTTTTTTATATGGCATAATAGCCTGAGGAGGTGCTGTAAAGTGAATGTGAAATTTTTTACTCGTGCTAATTGTGGGCTGTGCGTGGAGGGTTTGCATACATTAAAACTTGTACAAGAGGACTTAGGTTTTCATGTCGATATCATTGACATTGAAGAAAATGAGGCAGTGCATGAGAAATATATGCTAATGATTCCAGTAGTAGAAAAGGACGAGCAAGTAATACAATATGGTAATTTAGATTACGCAACATTGATGGAGCATTTATCTTGCGAATAGAATAAACCAATGAGTAGCAAAATGATCGGTTTTTAAAAAAAGCAAACCCTTTATTTAAATTTCGCATTTCTCCTGCTAGATAAAATAGTAGCGAAGAAAAAGCGAAATTTTTTAGTTTATTAGGTAGAATAAAAGAACAATCTCAATGTTGTAGCTTGTTTCGATTGGTAACAATCTCACAATTCACAAATTGTTCAATGAAAGCGTTTTGAATTTGAACAGTTTGTGAAGACCTTCACATTACGCTTTCTTTTTAAATAAATCGGAGTAGAATAAGAGTTAAGAAAGAAATTGTTATAAAACAGTTCAAAAAAGCATCACGATTTCTAGTGGTTGTTATATACCAAAAAACAAATGCGAAGGGAGATTTTACAATGTGGGTTATTACAGTATTTGAGAAAAAAGATGTTCGTATTTTTGAGTATGCAAATAAAATTGAAGCAACAAAAGCTTTAGAAGGATTTAAGAAAAACGCCATTTTATCTTTTACAAAATAAGACGACTGAGGTCTCATAACTAATACTAGTTATGAGGCCTTTTTTTAATTGGAAACTAATTAATATTAATTTTTTTCCAATTACCGCATCATACACTTGCTCTTTAATTCAAAGCATATTATAATAAAACTATAAGTGGGACACAAAATTATGTAGTGGGACAAAATAAGACCCATTACTATTGAAAAGGGAGTAGATAAATATGTTATCTGTACCTGAGGCACAGCAAAGGCTACTTCCAGAAATGTATCCGCTTCTTCAAACAAGATACCGTATTTTGCAGACAATCCAGCTAATGCAGCCTATTGGGCGTCGAACACTTGCAGAATCATTAAAAATGACTGAACGTGAAATACGAAAAGAAACAGATATTTTACGTGAGCAAGGGTTATTAGATTCTCAAAAGTCGGGTATGGTATGTACAGATGACGGTGAAGTAGTAATAGAAAAATTAAGAACACTCGTCTACGAATGGTCGGGACTTACCCAGTTAGCAAAATTACTGGAAAAGCATTTTGGTTTACAGCATGTAATTGTTGTACCAGGTGATTATAATGAGGACGATACGGTACTCACCTTACTTGGTAAGGAGGCAGCGCAAGTATTTATGTCTTCCAATTTCAATGGGCAGGTCGTGGCTGTTACGGGCGGCAAATCTGTTGCGTCACTGACACCATTTCTACATCCTGCACATGCACAAGACATTACATTTGTAGCTGCACGTGGTGGAATTGGACATGAAATGCAAATGCAAGCCAATACACTCGTTGCAACATTTGCCTTACAGATGGATGCCCAATATCGCACCTTGTTTTTACCTGAGCATTTAAGCGAGCAGGCATATCAAGCTATGCTCACAGAGCCAATGGTAACGGAAATGATGAATTATTATGAGCGTGCAGATTGTGTTATCCATGGGATAGGCTCTGCGGAGGAAATGGCTTTAAGGCGGAACTCATCACCTGAGGATTTACGAATTCTTGAAGAAAAGGGCGCTGTGAGTGAAGCATTTGGCTATTATTTTAATGCTGCAGGTAAGATAGTTCATCGAATACGTACAATCGGTATTCAGCTAGAGCAAGTTCAAGGGAGTAAGCAAGTAATTGCAATTGCTGCAGGTAAACAAAAAGTGAAGGCAATGCTATCGTATTTTAAGGTTGCGCCAAAGCAAACCATATTTATTACTGATGAGGCGGCAGCAAAAGCAATCGCTGAGGGTTTACCTTCTTTATAGAATAGTTTTAGGTTTGAAAAAGTACTCTATTTCAGTGAGTGATCAACACTTTCTGGTTGAGAATAAAGCCATTTTGGCAAAATAATATTTAAACATTATTGGAGGAATTGACAATGGCATTAAAATTAGCGATTAATGGATTTGGGCGTATTGGACGTTTAGTATTTCGTGAAGCAATGGAGCACGATGAATTTGAAGTAGTTGCAGTAAATGATTTAACAGATGCTGGTCAGCTTGCACATTTATTAAAATATGATTCAGTACACGGTATCTACGATGCTGAGGTTTATGCAGAAGGCGATTCTTTCGTAGTGAACGGAAAAAATGTGAAAGTTTATGCTGAAAAAGATCCTACTCAATTACCATGGGGTGAGCTTGGTGTAGATGTTGTGCTTGAATGTACAGGTAAATTCCGCTCTATGGAAGAAGTAAGTAAGCATATTGAAGCAGGTGCTAAAAAAGCGATCCTTTCAGCACCAGCAAAGGGTGCAATGCCTACATTTGTCATGGGTGTTAATCATGAAGATTACAATCCTGAAACAGACGATGTTATTTCAAATGCTTCTTGTACAACAAACTGTTTAGCACCTGTAGCGAAAATATTGGATGAGAAATTCGGTATTGTCCGCGGTATGATGACAACAATTCACTCTTATACGAACGATCAACGAATTCTTGACTTCCCTCACTCTGACCCACGTCGTGCACGTGCAGGTGCTGTGTCAATGATTCCAACAACAACAGGGGCAGCTGTAGCAGTTTCTAAAGTTTTACCTCAATTAAAAGGTAAATTAGATGGCTTCTCTATGCGTGTACCAACACCAAACGTTTCTTGTGTTGATTTAGTAGTAGAACTAAAAGCAGATGTAACGAAAGAATCCATTAATGCAGCACTAAAAGAAGCCTCAGAAAACGAACTTAAAGGTATTTTAGGCTACAATGAACTACCTTTAGTTTCCATTGACTACAATGGCAATCACAATTCTTCAACAGTGGATGGTCTTTCTACGATGGTGTTAGAGAATAGTATGGTGAAGGTTTTAGCATGGTATGATAACGAAATTGGCTATTCAACTCGTTTAATGGACTTAGCTCTATATATTGCAGAAAAAGGATTCAATCATAAATAAGCGACATATTTCAAAAATAAAAGTAAAAAGTGTGACATAATACCGCTTTTTAGGCATAAAAAGTATAGCCTTTAAAATATCTAAAAGATATAATATACAAGGGTAAAGAGAGTAAGGGATGTTTACCCCTTACTCTTTTTTTATCTTGATTCAGCAAGCATAATTAAACACCTGCTTAATCAAGATCTTGCGCCGGGCTGATATCACGGATTTGGATTGGAGCTTTTTCGAGCGAGCTCCAAAAAAACCCAGAACCAATTGTGCTGGAGCGTCATTGATACAGGAATATAGCGTTGAATGAAAATAGGTGCAAAGTTTAACAAAGGGTCTTTCAAACAAATATATACAATCGCAAGACATAGAACGTGACTTTTGTTACTATAAAAGCAAGTAAAAGGATACTTTATCAAAAGCTGGTTCCTTTAGTGAATTTTAAGGGATATGCTATTTTTATCTTGATTTAGCAGACATAAAACGCCGCTAATCAAAATAAGCCCCCAGACCGATGTGAGGGTTTTGAAGAGCGAGCTCTAAAAAATCCGGAAACAATTCCGCTGGGACATAATTGATTGAATAGAGTGATTGTGAAGAATTGAGGAGCCAAGATGGGTGATCCAAGGAATTCGCAAATTAAAAACTTTGAAGGGGGTTTCTTCATGTTAAATAAGAAGACGATGAAAGATATTGAGGTAAAAGGGCAGCGCGTATTTGTACGTGTCGATTTTAATGTACCGATGGCAGATGGTGTGATTACGGATGATACACGTATTCGTGCAGCAATCCCTACAATTGAATATTTAGTGGAGCAAGGAGCTAAAGTAATTCTAGCCTCTCACTTGGGACGACCAAAGGGTGAAGTAAAAGAAGAGATGCGTCTAACGGCTGTAGGAGTTCGATTAGCTGAATTAATCGGCAAGCCAGTTACTAAATTGGATGAGTCAATTGGTAAAGAGGTAGAGAAGGCTGTTACAAGCATGCAAGATGGTGACATTCTTTTATTAGAGAATGTACGTTTCCACGCTGGTGAAGAGAAAAATGACCCAGCACTAGCAGAAGCATTTTCAAAATTAGCAGATGTCTATGTTAATGATGCGTTTGGTGCTGCTCACCGTGCACACGCGTCAACAGAAGGTATTGCTAAGCATGTTCCAGCTGTTTCTGGTTTCCTTATGCAAAAGGAACTAGATGTACTAGGTAAAGCATTATCTAACCCTGAGCGTCCATTTACGGCCATTATCGGTGGTGCTAAAGTGAAGGATAAGATCGGTGTTATTGAAAGCTTACTGGAAAAGGTAGATCATTTAATTATCGGCGGTGGTTTATCATTTACATTTATAAAAGCACAGGGGTACGATATCGGTAAGTCTTTATTGGAAGAGGACAAAATTGAGCTAGCTAAATCTTTTATTGACAAGGCTAAGGCAAAAGGCGTGCAATTACATATGCCGATTGATGCAGTTGTTGCAAATGAATTTTCAAAAGATGCAGAAACGAAAATTGTAGATGTAGACGCGATTCCAGCAGATTGGATGGGTTTAGATATTGGTCCAAAAACAGCAGCAAATTATGCAGAGGTCATTCAGAATTCTAAATTAATTATTTGGAATGGGCCTATGGGCGTTTTTGAAATGGATAAGTTTGCAAGTGGCACTAAAACTGTGGCTGAGGCAATGGCCAATACGGTAGGTTATACAGTAATTGGTGGAGGCGATTCTGCAGCAGCTGTTGAAAAATTTGATGTAGCAGATAAGATGGATCACATATCTACAGGTGGCGGTGCTTCATTAGAATTAATGGAAGGTAAAGAGCTTCCTGGTATTGTGGCACTAAACGATAAATAAACTATTGGAGGCAAAATGATGCGTAAACCAATTATTGCAGGTAACTGGAAAATGTATAAAACATTTGAGGAGGCCATCGAGTTTGTCGATGCGATTCAGGACAAACTTCCTTCAAATGACAAAGTAGATGCTGTTGTTTGCGCTCCAGCACTTTATTTACCTACACTTGTGCAGGTTGCTAGTGATTCGGAGCTAGCGATTGGTGCACAAACAATGCATTATGAAAATGAAGGTGCATTTACAGGAGAAATCAGCCCGAATCAGCTTGCAAGTGTACAAGTGGATTATGTCATTTTAGGGCACTCAGAACGTCGTGAGTATTACAATGAAACAGATGAAGCCATTAATAAAAAGGTAGCAGCAGCATTAGCTCATAACATCGTACCAATTATTTGCTGTGGTGAAACGCTTACAGAACGTGAAGCAGGAACGACTGAGCAAAAGGTAGCTAGTCAAATTAAAGCGGCACTTGCTGGGTTTGAAGCGCAACAGGTGGAGCATATGGTCATTGCCTATGAGCCAATTTGGGCAATTGGTACAGGGAAAACAGCAACAGCAGAAGATGCAAACCAAGTATGTGGAGCTATTCGTGGGGTTGTGGAAGATCTATATAATGCTGAAACAGCTGCCGCTGTACGTATTCAGTATGGTGGCAGTGTGAAGCCTGAAAATATCGCAGAATTATTATCAAAAGAGCATATTGATGGTGCCTTAGTTGGTGGTGCTAGCTTACAACCAAAATCATATTTAACATTATTGGAGGCGGCGGCAAATGCCTAAAAAGCCAGTAGCATTAATTATTTTAGATGGCTTCGCATTTCGAGATGAAACATACGGGAATGCTGTAGCACAAGCAAATAAGCCTAATTTTGATCGTTATTGGAACCAGTATCCCCATGCTACATTAACGGCAGCAGGTGAAGCAGTAGGGTTACCAGAAGGTCAAATGGGCAATTCTGAAGTTGGACACTTAAACATCGGTGCTGGACGTATTGTTTATCAAAGCCTAACACGTTTAAATAAATCGATTCGTGAAGGTGACTTCTTTACAAATCCTGCATTTTTAGAGGCAGTGGCACATGTAAAGGCTCATCAGTCGAAGCTGCATGTTATGGGCCTACTGTCGGATGGGGGTGTTCATAGTCATTATGAGCATATGTTTGCCCTATTAAAGCTTGCTAAGCAACAGGGGCTAGAAGAAGTTTTCGTACATGGCTTTTTAGATGGGCGAGATGTTGGACCAACAACAGCATTAGATTATATTGAAGAAACTGAAAGACAGATGGCTGAAATTGGTATAGGTAAATTCGCTTCTATTCATGGACGTTATTATGCAATGGACCGTGATAAACGATGGGATCGTGTAGCTCTAACCTATAATGTGCTTGTTGATGGCGTTGGTCAAACGGCAGAAAGTGCAGCAAGTGGTGTAGCAGCATCCTATGAGCGTGAGGTAACAGATGAATTTGTGATTCCATTTAGTATCCAAGAGCATGGAGAGCCAGTGGCTACAATTAATGATAATGACGCAGTAATTTTCTTTAATTTCCGCCCTGATCGTGCCATTCAATTGTCAAAAGTATTTACAAATAATGAATTTGATGGCTTTGTTTTATCAGCTAAGCATCCAAAAAATTTAAAATTTGTCTCCTTCACACACTATAGTGATGAAGTTCATGCACAGGTGGCCTATGAAAATGACAACCTAAAAAATACGATAGGTGAAGTGTTAGCCACAAATGGTAAAGCACAGCTACGTATTGCAGAGACAGAAAAATATCCACATGTGACCTTCTTTATGAGTGGTGGACGTGAGGATAAATTTGAAGGGGAAGAGCGAATTTTAATTGCATCCCCAAAGGTTGCAACCTACGACTTAAAACCTGAAATGTCTGCCTATGAGGTGACAGAAGCCTTACTTGCAGAAATAGCTGCTGAAAAATTCGATGGAATCATCCTTAATTTTGCGAACCCAGATATGGTGGGGCATAGTGGAATGCTAGAGCCAACAATTAAAGCGATAGAAGCAGTCGATGAATGTCTAGGGAAAGTAGTAGATGCACTGCTTGCAAAAGGCGGTGCATCTATTATTACAGCTGACCATGGTAATTCTGATGAAGTGCTGACTTTAGCAGGGGAGCCAATGACAGCTCATACAACAAATCCTGTCCCCGTAATTGTGACGAAACCGAATATAGTTTTAAGAAATGGTGGCATTTTAGCCGATTTGGGGCCAACCATGTTAGAATTATTAGAGGTATCACAGCCTACTGAAATGACAGGACAATCATTAATTGAAAAAGAGGAGAATTAATTATGCCATTTATTACACAAGTTTATGCGCGCGAAGTTTTAGACTCACGTGGGAACCCAACAGTAGAGGTTGA
>Ga0213825_1001514_pt1 | contig 15804 bp, 13 predicted proteins | sample MC6MC0900MG_FD_179896 | JGI IMG/M metagenome (GOLD analysis project Ga0213825, IMG submission 179896) | Enriched soil aggregate microbial communities from Iowa State University, Ames, United States - MC6-MC0900-MG | ecosystem: Environmental > Terrestrial > Soil > Unclassified | place: USA: Iowa... | reverse complement strand
AAGATGACCAAAATCCCTTTATATATAAGGAAGAGGGATTTAAACGGCTGGATGCCGTACTGGATGCCTGTGAACGCCAGGGCGTCTACGTAATCCTGGATATGCATGCTTTGTCCGGCTGGCAGAACTGCCACTGGCACAGTGATAACGAGCGGGGGGCGGCTCTTCTCTGGAGCTACCGACATTTTCAGGAACGGATCATAGCGCTTTGGGAGGTGATTGCACAACGGTACAGGGATAGAAATTCGGTGGCGGGTTATGACCTGATGAATGAGCCTTCCACAGGAACGCCCACCGGTGAACATGCCTATGATTTTTACGAGTTTTATCAGTCGGACTGGAAGGCAATTAACAAACTGTACCGGGAGATCGCAGATGCGGTTCGAAGAATTGATAAAAAGCACATCCTGTTTTTAGAGGGGGATAATTATTCCAGGAATTTTGAAGGGCTTGAGAAACCTTTTGAGGATAATCTGGTGTACAGCAGCCACAACTATATACCACCGGGATATGGGCCTGGGACCTACCCTGGATATTATAACGGGGTGTATTGGGATAAGAATAAGCAGAAGGTTGAATTCCTTAACCACCAGGGGACACAGTTTGCCTTGAAGCACCAGGTGCCTCTGTGGGTAGGAGAGTTCGGTTCCCAGTATCATGGTTTTCAGGAGGAGCTTCCATACCGTCTGGCTTCCATGGAGGACCAGCTGGATATTTACAATGCGAATGGAGTCCACTGGACCACCTGGACCTATAAAGATCCCGGGATTATGGGGTGGGTATTCTTAGATCCGGAGAACGAATATATGAAGATTATTAGGCCGGTCCAGGAACAAAAACGCATCCTGGGAGCTGAAAATTTTGTTGCAGATTATGCAGGGGTAGCGGAGGGCAGAAAGAAATCCCGTGTGCTCGCCGATTATATCCTGGATGTGATGGGAGAAACCAGGATTGACAAAGCTTCCAATGCTTTTGTGATGAATTACGGGGTGCTTAACGGCTATGCAGGCGCTATGCTTCAGCCGTCTTACGCCAAACGTTTTGCCGGATACAGCGAGGATGACTTAGAGCGCATTGCCGGAGGCTTCAAACTGGACAACTGTGTAAAAAACCAACCTTATTTAAATCTTCTGAAACATATGCTGCATTGATAAATTTCCGTTTTTCTGTTAAAATTGGATGTAAAAATATGTCATTAAAATTGGGGAAACGGAAAGAGGAGAGAACTGGGGATGAGGAAAAAGATAGTCTGGAAAGAAAAAATGGCAGAATACTGGATGATTGGGCTTCTTCTTTTCCTGGTGGCTGTGTTCTCTTATATGTTACCGGTATTTGCCACCAGAGGGAATCTTGCAAGCTTCCTGCGTTCCATGCCTATTTTGGGGATTGCCACGCTGGGAGTGGCAATGCTCATGATCTCTGGCGGAATTGACTTATCCTGTGGGGCTATTATGGCCTGCGCAGGAACGGCGGCAGCGTATCTGGCGGTGCGGGGAATGCATCCGGCGGCGTGTCTGGCACTGGGAATCCTCTGCGGCGGTGCCTGGGGACTTCTAAACGGGTTTCTGATTACACGGTTTGAGCTTAAGCCGTTTATTGTGACGGTAGGAAGCAATTACATGATCCGGGGGCTGACCCAGATGTTTACAGGCGGCATCTTAATCAGCGGTCTGCCAGGCTGGTTTTACCACATTTCCAACACTCGTTTGCTGGGCAATATCCTCTATTCCAATTTTCTTATCTTTCTGATCCTGGCTGTGGCAGTTGTCCTTGTTATGAAATGTACCATATTTGGTCGATACTGCTACGCCGTAGGTTCCAGTAAGAAAGCCAGCAGTCTTGCCGGCATCCAGGTAAAACGGCACCTCCTTAAGGTTTATTTTATTGAAGGGGCTTTTGCGGGGATTGCAGGAATCATCCTTATGTCTTATTTAAATGTAGGCGCATCCAGTGAGGCTATGGGGTTGGAAGCATATGCCATTGCTGCTGTGATTATCGGCGGGATCCGGTTTGAAGGAGGTGCAGGAGGCATCGTGCGCGCGGTTCTGGGTCTGCTTATTATAGAGGTATTTAAAAACGGTATGAATGCGGCCGGAGTAAATACTTATGGACAGCAGGCAGTTACAGGGCTAATGATTCTGGCTGCTATGGTGATGGACTATTTTCGGAAGAAGAGGGAAGAGTCGGCATGAGAATGTTTAAAATTGCGGTAATCGGAATGGCGGTATGCCTTTTTGCGGCCGGATGCGGGAAGCAGCCCACCGCCGCCTTTGAACGGAAGGAAGGGAAGACTCTGTATCTGATTGCATTGAATGAAGAAGGCCCTTACTGGAAACCGTTGATTCAAAGCGCGCAGGATCATGCCAGAGAGCGGGGCTGTTCTCTGATCGTTAAAGCCGGGATTCCTGGGGATTCCTCACGGCCCCAGAAGCTGATTGAGATGGTCCAGGAGGCGATCGATCAGAAAGCAGACGGCATTGCCATGGCAGCTTTGGAACCTGAGATGTTTGATATAAAAGCGGCGGAGGCAATGGCAGCCGGAATCAAAGTAGTCACCTATGATACGGATATCAGGACCTACAGCAACCGGCTGGCATATATCGGAACCAATAATTATGAAGCCGGAATGGAACTGGGAAGTCGGGGGGCCGAAGACTTAAAAGCCCGGGGGATTACCGGGGGGAGGCTGACAGCCGTTACCTACAGTGGTTCTGCTCAGAACATGATCGAGCGTTACAAAGGGCTTAAGGACGGTTTTGACCAGGCGATGGATCAGGATTCCGACCAGTTTACCTGGTGTACCTGGATAATAAACGACCTAAGCGTATCCAGGGCAAAAGAGCAGCTGGAGACACAGATCATGTCATATCCTGACTTAAAGGCAGTGTTTACTCTGGGAACAGAGTCTGTCATCACCGGGACCATGGAGGCTATTAAGTTCCAGAATCTTCAGGGAACCCTGTACCATTATGGATTCGACTATTCCCCAACTCTGGCAGCCGGTGTGGATGAGGGGCTGATTACCGGCATTGTGGATCAGAACTGCCAGGTGATTGGCAGAACACTGGTGGACAAACTGGCAGACGCAGTGGAGGGGAAGGAGATTGAGAAGGAGTACTTAATTGACGTGACATGGCTGGAAGCTAAGGGAATAAAAACTTATGATGAAAAATCGGAGAGGTAATTAAATGAATAGAAAGCAGAAAAGTGCGCCCCAGCGGGAGCTGTGGGCTCAGTTTGACGCCCTGCAGATGGGAAGCGGCTGGGATGAGGAAGATATAAAGAAGCCTCAGATTTTGCTTGAGGATGCCTATGGGGACAGCCATCCGGGCAGCGTACATCTTTCGGGACTCATGGAACAGGTAAAATACGGTGTATTTGAAAAAGGCGGGTATCCTGCAGGGTATCATACCACAGATATCTGCGACGGCTGCGCCCAGGGACATAACGGAATGAATTACATACTGGCCTCCAGAGAGGCGATCTGCGATATGATAGAACTCCACGGTTCCGTGTATCCATGGGACGGGATGGTACTGGCGTCATCTTGCGACAAGTCCATACCCGCCCAATTAAAGGCAGCGGCCCGGCTTGACATTCCTACTATATTTATACCGGGCGGAAGCATGAGGAACGGACCGGAGATGACGACTTCTCTGGTGGCAGGAGACATATCCCTGCGCCAGAAGCGGGAAGGAGCGATTACTCCGCAGGAAATAAGGGATTACAAGCTGACGGGTTGCCCCTCAGCCGGTGCATGCACATTTCTGGGAACGGCCAGTACCATGCAATGCATGGCGGAGGCTCTGGGCATGGCGCTGCCAGGTTCTGCGCTGATTCCGGCCACCATGCGGGATATCCTGGCATGGGCACGCAGGGCAGGCCAACTCATCATGAAACTGGCGGAGAAAGAAATTCGTCCCAGCCAGATCATGACGAAGGAAGCTTTTGAGAATGCCATCATAATCCATAGTGCAATCGGAGGGTCCACCAATGGAGTCATTCATCTCACTTCCTTAGCTAGGGAGCTTGGCCTCACAATCAAACCGGAAACGTTTGACGAAATCAATCACCAGATCCCTCACATCGGGAATATCAACCCCAGCGGGCAGCATTTAACAGAGGCCTTCTGGTTTGCAGGCGGAGTTCCCATGGTGGCACGGGAACTAAGGGATCTGCTCCATCTTGATGTAATGACAGTCACAGGCAGGACGCTGGGAGAAAATCTGGAAGATTTGGAGAAGGATGGCTTTTTCAACCGGTATACAGGTTATTTAAGCAATTACGGACTGAAGCGGGAACAGGTTATCTTTCCAGTTAGTGAAACCAGTGAAAAGGGATCCATCGCTGTTATGCGGGGCAATCTGGCTCCCGAAGGAGCTGTCATTAAATATGCCGCATGTGTCAAGGAGATGTGGGAGCATAAGGGAAGAGCTCGTGTATTTGACTGTGAGGAGGATGCTTACCAGTCAGTGGTGAAAAAGGAGATCCGCAGAGGTGATATCATAGTGATCCGCTATGAAGGGCCAAGGGGCAGCGGCATGCCGGAAATGCTTATGACCACAGAGGCGATCGTCTGTGATCATGAGCTTAATGGAAGCGTGGCTCTGGTTACGGACGGCAGGTTTTCCGGTGCCACCAGAGGACCAGCCATCGGCCATGTATCCCCGGAGGCAGCGGCAGGAGGACCTCTTGCTTTTGTAAGGGACGGCGACATCATTTCCTATAGTGTGAAGGACAGAACCTTGAATCTGACAGGAATTAAGGGAGAGGAGCGGACGCCTAAGGAGATTGAAAAGATGCTTGAGGAAAGGAAAAAAGAGGGGATCATTCCCAGACCGAAACGGAAAGGGATATTAGCAAGGTATACCAGAGATGCCCTTTCCGCTATGGAAGGAGCGGGATATGAAGAATAAGGGACAAGGGAAAACGGGTAGAAATATCCGGGCCCGTCTGACGCATATCGTGTTCAAAGAGAGAGGAAGGATGACAGTTTAAATGAATGCAAAATATATAACACCGGCAGTGACGGCATTTACAAGCGACTTTCATGTGGATATGGAGGCTAATAGGCAGATCTATGACCATCTCATAGCAGGAGGAATGGATGGAATCCTGATTCTTGGAAGTATCGGAGAGTTTTTTGCCATTCCACTGGAAGAGAAGAAACGGATGATCCGGGAGGCCCTTGCTTACGTAGATCATCGGGTAACGGTTTATGTAGGTACCGGTGGAACGGTTTTTGAGGAATGTGCAGAGCTGTCCCGCTATGCCCTGGAGCAGGGGGCGGACGGAGTTATGGTCATCTCTCCCTATTACTTTAACTTACCGGACAGTGCTGTTTTGGACTTTTATGATGCTCTGGCCGGAAGAATAGAAGGCCCGCTTTTGCTGTATAATTTCCCCGCCAGAACCGGGTATGACCTAAAACCCCAGGTGGTCCTGGAGCTGGCCCGCAGGAGGAAGAATATTATAGGCATTAAGGACACCGTTGATGTGATGGGACATACCAGAGCTTTGATTCAGACTGTGAAAAAAGAATTTCCAGAATTCCTGATTTATTCGGGATTTGATGAGTTTTTCTCCCACAATGTGATAAGCGGAGGAGACGGCTGTATCGCCGGATTATCCAATTTTACGCCGGAGACAGCCTCTGCTCTTGCTAGGGCGGCCAGGAGAGAGGATTTTGGGCTGCTGCAGGAATACCAAATGAGGATCGACCGGCTTATGTCGGTATACGATGTGGGAGAGCAGTTTGTACCTATTATAAAAAAAGCTATGGTGCTTTGTGGGGTATCCATGAAGTCCGTATGCGCCCGGCCCATGCAGGAGGCTACGGATGGAGAGACCAGGCGGCTTGAGCAGATTCTTAAAGATGAAGGTTTGCTTAGGTGAACGTAGAGGGTTAAAGGTTATAAAAAAGCAGGAGAAAAGAACATTTTTTAACGGACATCCGTTAACGAATGTTCTTTTTATTGAATGATAAAACTTCCTAATCAGCGGCTGTTCTTAAAGGAATTTCTGTTCCCGGGTTTTTGCTAAATAAAATATTAATTTTACAGACAATGGAAAATATTGTATAATTGCCATATTGTCAAAAGCAAAAACTTTTTCGACAATCGGATGTGCGGGCTGAAAAGCAGCCCATTTATTTGCTTAGCAAGTTTAAGTAAGTTATATATTATAACAGAAAGGGAGATGATAGAAATGGATCAGGATCATCAAAATGATTCCTGGCAGGAAACCCAGGATTGGAATCGCGATACCATATATAAACAGCCAGAGAGTCCGGCACAGAGCAGCATGGCCTTAGCCTCTCTTGTCATGGGAATTCTTGGAATTATAACCTCCTGCTGCTGTTACGGAGGATTGATCTTCGGAAGCCTGGGAATTCTGTTTGCCTTACTTTCCAGGACAGAAGACAGGTTTGAAGGTTATGCTAAGGCAGGCCTTATTACTTCATCCATTGCCTTTGTTCTTGTTGTATTGGTTATAATCGTATTTCTTGGAACAGCGGCGATGAGTGGCTTAGGGTTTGGAGGTGTGTTTTCATGAAAACTTCATCATCAGAACTTAAAAGGCGTGCAAAGCGAACATTGAAAGGCAAATACGGTTTTTGTATTGGTATTCAGTTTATAGAATGTGGCATTCTTTTGGCTATAACCCTGGTGTACATGTTAACGTCCTTTTCTATGGGGTTCTTAAGTGAACCTTTTTTAGGCGGCGGACGCAGCGTATCAGCAGGATATGTGGTCTTAAGAGCAGGGGTTTATATATCGTTCCTGATAATTCTCTCTGTATACGGTCTTTTAAAACCGGGAGTACTAAAGATTTATATGAATCTGTGTAGTGGCAATACCGCTAAGCTGTCTGATTTGCTCTTTGCTTTTCAGAACAAGCCACATAGGTTTATAGGACTTTATTTTATAAATCTTTTCATTGGATTTGCCTGGGGAATCCCGTACTTTGTAGTACTCATTGTAGCAGTCGTCACTGATTTTATTCCTATTATGGTAGTACTGCTGGTACTTATGTACCTGCTTCTGCTTATTGGAAATATCATTACAATGCTGTATTTATCCCAGTCCATGTTCCTTCTCATCGAGTCTCCGGATCAGAGAGTGTTCGGGAGTCTTAAGGGAAGTGCAGACATGATGAAGGGCTATAAGGGAGGCTATTTTTACCTTTTAATGAGCTTCATTGGGATGGTAGTCCTGGGATACTGCTCCATGGGAATTGGCCTACTCTGGGCCATCCCTTATATTCAAGCTACCATAACTGAGTATTATCTGGATCTTAAGGAGCGGCGCTCTCTTGATTTCCCCGGAAGAGACGGAGAGGTCTCCTTTGAATCCATGTGGAACCAGGAAAATCAGTGATAGGCCGTGTCATGAAGGATGGATGCGCATAGAATATACAAAGGAGGTGTATCTATGCGCATTTGTGAACTCAAACAAAAAGAAGTAATTAATATCTGTGACTGCAGACGCTTAGGATTTGTTGGCGATGTGGATTTTGACATGGAAACAGGATGCCTTTTAGCCATTATTGTACCAGGACCAGGATGCTTTTGCGGCTTTTTAGTCAGGGAAAAGGAGTTTGTAATTCCCTTCTGCGACATAAGGCAGGTGGGTCCGGATATCATCCTTGTAAATGTGGATTTGGAAAAAGCAACGGAAAGATGCGGGATATAAGGAGGATGGGCTTGCGGATCTTTGGATTGTAAGCTATGATATATAAAACGAAGTTCGATTCTGACAATAAAATTACAGTCCGAAAGACAGGAGGACCAGAAACGTGAAATGTCCATTTTGCAATGAAGCAGACACAAAGGTCATTGATTCCAGACCGGCAGACGACAACAGCTCAATCAGGCGCCGAAGACAGTGCGAGAAATGCGGGAAGAGGTTTACCACCTATGAAAAGCTTGAGACCATGCCCCTTATGGTAATTAAAAAAGACAATTCCAGAGAAGTTTATGACCGTTCAAAAATAGAAGCAGGAATTCTTCATTCCTGCCATAAGAGACCGGTATCATCCCAGCAGATTGATTCCATGGTAGACGAGATAGAAACCCAGGTTTTCAACCGTGAAGAAAAGGAAGTAGAAAGCACGGTAATCGGAGAGCTTGTCATGAAAAAGCTGCAGGAAGTGGATGAGGTGGCTTATGTGCGCTTTGCTTCCGTATACAGGGAATTTAAAGACGTGAGTACGTTTATGGAAGAAATAGGAAAACTGTTGAAAAAGTAGGAGACTTATGTTTAAAGTATTTTATCCGGATGAAGATTCGGCATCTGCATATGACATATCCTTTAAGGAATTATATAAAAATGGGATCAGAGGCGTGATTTTTGATATTGACAATACTCTGGTACCCCATGATGCGCCTGCAGATGATAGAGCTAAGAAATTGTTTTTACATCTGCATGAGCTTGGGCTGGATTCCTGCCTCCTTTCCAATAATAAAGAGCCGAGAGTGGCTTCCTTTGCCAAAGCTGCGGGAAGTCCTCATTATATTTTTAACGGAAACAAACCCGGGAGAAAAGGCTATCAAAGAGCCATGGAATTCATGGGAACGGATGCAAAACATACGGTTTTTGTAGGGGATCAGCTTTTTACTGATGTTTATGGAGCCAAAAGAGCCGGAATCCATAGCATTCTGGTCAGGCCGATTCATCCAAAAGAAGAAATCCAAATTGTTTTAAAGAGATATTTAGAAAAAATTGTGCTGTATTTTTACCACAGAGATAAGAAAAGAAAAAAGAGAACAATGTGAGGTAATAGAACATATCTGACGGGTAAAAGACAACCTGACAGGTTATAATACGGATGAGACGGTTCGGACAAGCTGGCTGATCCGGTGCATTTGGGCTATGCCTGGAAAGCATGGGATGAAAGGTGGAAGAAGGGATATGAAAATTCTTGTATTAAACGGACCGAATTTAAACTTTTTAGGAATCCGCGAAAAGGGGATATACGGAACAGAGGATTATCATGCGCTGGTATCCATGCTGGAAGAAAAAGCGCAGAGAGAAGGTCATGAACTGGAAGTCTTTCAGAGCAATTATGAAGGCGGAATCATCGACAAGATTCAGGAGGCATATCACAATGGAACAGAAGGGATTATCATTAATCCCGGAGCCTTTACCCATTACAGCTATGCCGTTAGAGATGCCCTGGGTTCCGTAGAGATCCCTAAGATTGAAGTCCATATATCCAATGTCCATAAGAGAGAGGAGTTCCGCCATACATCGGTGACTGCGCCTGTTTGTACCGGACAAGTAGTTGGCCTCGGGTTTAAGGGATATGCTCTTGCAATGGATTATTTAACAGGAAAATAATTGCTTGGATTCAAGAAAAGGGAGATATTTGTAAAAAACTGTTGAAAATGTATTTGTTATAGTATAGAATATAAAAGGTTAAGAAGAGAAATTCAAGGAGGAATATCATTTATGATATCAGCGGGTGATTTTAGAAACGGTATCACATTAGAGATCGAGGGTACTGTTTATCAGATTATGGAGTTCCAGCATGTAAAACCTGGAAAGGGTGCTGCATTCGTAAGAACTAAGATTAAAGATGTGTTAAACGGCGGCATTAACGAGCGCACATTCCGCCCATCAGAGAAGTTCCCACAGGCAAGAATCGATCGCTTTGACATGCAGTATCTGTATGCTGATGGAGATCTTCATAACTTTATGGATACGAATACCTATGAGCAGATGGCGTTATCTCCAGATGTAATCGGTGATGCGTTAAAGTTTGTAAAAGAGAATGAGACGGTTAAGGTATGTTCTTATAATGGTAAGGTATACTCCGTAGAGCCTCCGTTATTCGTGGAGTTGGTTATTACAGATACAGAGCCGGGATTCAAGGGTGATACCGCTCAGGGCGCTACCAAGCCAGCTACGGTTGAGACCGGTGCAGTGGTATATGTCCCCTTATTTGTTGATCAGGGTGACAAGATTAAGATTGATACACGTACAGGTGAATATCTGTCCAGAGTATAAAAGGAAAAGGACCGGGCGATCTGCAAGGTCCTTTTATTAATTATATATGATATTGAGAAAGCAACGTAGAAAGGATCGTTCTAATATTCCTGCGTTGTTTTTATGCTTTAAAGGTATTTGCAGGGCAGCTCTTTTTAAAACCGCTATATTTCTGTGTTTATTTATGGTATAGTTTGTTAAATAGGAAGTTGAGCGGGGGGCATAACATGACTGAAAGAGAGAAAATGTTAGCAGGAGAACTTTATGATTGCGGGGATAAGGAATTATTAACCCAATGGCATAAAGCAAAGAATCTTATACGGGATTATAACCAGACGAATTCTGAAGATGCAGCGGAAAAAGACCGTATTTTAACAGAATTATTAGGTGGGCGAGGGTCTGGCTTATGGATTACCGCACCGTTTTTTGTTGATTACGGGAATAATATTTACTTTGGTAATAACTGCGAGGTAAATATGAACTGCACTTTTTTAGATGACAATAGAATCGTTATCGGGGATAATGCCCTTATTGCACCTAACGTACAAATATATACTGCATTCCACCCTACAAATGCCATAGAGCGTTTTGGAAAGATAAAAGAAGATGGTTCTTTTTCTTTTTGTAAAACACAGACAGCGCCTGTTGTCATTGGTAATAATGTTTGGATTGGAGGCGGTGCGATTATTATGCCAGGTGTGACCATTGGGAATAACGTTGTGATTGGTGCAGGGAGCATTGTGACAAAAGATATACCTGATCATCAGATAGCATATGGCAATCCGTGCAGATTAATACGGGAAAATATTTAATTACGGGGAAGTGCAATGAGAGAATATTGCAAGCATAGAAGGTAAATATTATAAAATAATAAAAAGAAAGCACCTTTTTGGGAAAAGATAAGGATTGTGCGATCCTCATAACTTAAAAAGGCGCTTATTTTATTACCGGATCACCTATTCCCGTCCATGTGACGGAAGATCATGGAGCAGTATAGTTTTGGAAAAGAAAAGGGAAAAGAATTTGATTTTTAAGGTCACTTGTAATATAATTAATATTTAGCGTAGAAATATCTGGAATAGAAAAAGGAGACCAGGAACTGATGAAGAAGATTCTTGATTTGATTACAGCAGAGATGAAGGCAGCATTTGCGAACTGCGGATATGATGAGGCTTATGCAAAGGTAACCTTATCGAATCGTCCGGACCTTTGCGAATACCAGTGTAACGGAGCCATGGCAGCAGCCAAGGCTTATAAAAAGAAACCGTTTGATATTGCATCGGAAGTAGTGGAAAAGCTTGCGGCCAGTCATGTATTTGCTGCGGTGGATGCAGTGATGCCGGGATTTATCAATTTAAAACTTAACTCAGATTATCTGGCAGACTATATGAACGGCATGGCAGACGAAGAACAGTGCGGCTGCGAAAGAATAGAAAACCCCATGACAATTGTGGTGGATTACGGCGGAGCCAATGTTGCAAAGCCTCTGCACGTAGGACATCTCCGTTCTGCGATTATCGGAGAAAGCATTAAGAGATTGGGCCGCTTTCTTGGACATCATGTTATTGGAGATGTTCACTTGGGAGACTGGGGCCTTCAGATGGGATTGATCATTGAGGAGCTTAAAGACAGAAAACCGGAGCTTCCTTATTTTGATGAGTCTTATGAAGGGGAGTATCCTAAGGAAGCACCTTTTACCATCGGTGAGCTGGAAGAGATATACCCGGCGGCCAGTGCAAAAGCCAAATCCGACGAGGAATTCAGCACCAGAGCTCATAATGCCACATTGAAGCTGCAAAATGGTTTCAAACCTTATCGTGCCATCTGGCAGCATATTATAGAAGTATCTGTTTCCGATTTAAAGAAGAATTACGGAAACCTCAATGTTTCCTTTGATTTATGGAAAGGCGAAAGCGATGCGGAACCTTATATCGCCGGTTTAATAAAGGAACTGGAAGATAAGGGCCTTGCCTATGAAAGCCAGGGTGCCCTGGTTGTGGATATTGGAGAAGAGGGGGATAATAAAGAACTTCCTCCCTGTATTGTAAGAAAGTCAGACGGTGCCGCCCTTTATTCCACTTCTGATCTTGGAACCATCATTGAGAGGGAGAAAGAGATAAAACCTGACTGGTACATCTATATTACAGATAAACGTCAGGAACTTCATTTTGTCCAGGTATTCCGTGTGGCGAAAAAGGCCGGCTTTGTATCACAGGATAAAAAGATGTCTCATCTTTGCTTTGGAACCATGAACGGAAAAGACGGTAAGCCATTTAAGACAAGGGACGGCGGAGTTATGCGTCTGGAAACCCTGATTTCTGACATCAGCCAGGCAGCTTACGAAAAGATTATGGAGAACCGTACCGTTTCTGAGAAAGAAGCGGAGGAAACATCAAAGATCGTGGGAATGGCGGCCTTAAAGTATGGAGACTTATCTAATCAGGCCTCCAAGGACTATGTGTTTGACATGGACCGTTTCGTATCCTTTGAGGGAAATACCGGCCCTTACATCCTTTATACGATCGTAAGAATTAAGTCTATTCTGGCAAAATACCAGGGTGTTGAGGATAAATACCAGGGTGAGGAGCAGATTCTTGCAGCTGCAACGGATGCGGAAAAAGATTTAATGCTCCAGCTTTCCAGATACAATGAAATCATGGAAACAGGCTTTACGGAGCTTGCGCCCCATAAAATATGTCAATACATTTACGAACTTGCCAATGCATTTAACCGTTTTTACCATGATACTAAAATCATATCCGAAGAGGATAAAAAACGGCAGGCATCCTGGATCCGTTTAATCAGACTGACCAAGGATGTATTAAATGCATGCATTGGCGTACTGGGAATCGAGGCGCCGGAACGAATGTAATGGTGAACGGATGTGAGGAACTATGAGAGTATCACACTTGACGACAAATACCTTTTGGAAGGGCGAATCAGGCGTCAGTGCCCTGGTGGAGGACCAGGGAACGGAATATAAGGCAAATCTGCATATCAAGGGTAGTCAGGTTTTTGACTACTCTTGTTCTTGTGCCCAGGGAAATTCCTACCGAGGGATGTGTCCTCACTGCAAAGCTCTGTTTGAGGTGTATAAGGAACAGGAGTCAAACCCCGGAAGACCTGTTCTCACTTCCCAGCAGGCAAGAGCCATGATCCGGGAATATACCAACCGGGAAGTGTCCCGGATCATGAGCGAGGGAGAAGAGGAACAGGTAAAACTTTCCCTGTCCCTCCTGATAAGCAAAAGAGAAGTGAAGCTGGAGTTTAAGCTGGGAAGGGATCGTCTCTACATGGTGAAGGACCTGGCTGCATTTGCCAATGCAGTAGAAAACGGCACCTATGTGGAATATGGCAAAAACCTGGCGTTTCATCACACCCCTTCTGCTTTTGCTAAGGAGAGCCGGCCCCTTCTGGAATTTGTGCTGGAGATTGTCAATGCGTATTGTGAGCATTACGAACAGTTTCAGAAAAGTTCCTTTTCCACAAAACCTGTTCTTCGGTTTTTGAATTTAAGCCGCGCAAACCGGGACCGTTTTTTTGGAATCATGATGGGAGAGACCCTGGAATTTGAAGATTACAAAGGACAGAAGCGGCAGTTAATGATTGTTGACCGCAATCCGGACTTAAAGGTTACGGTAAAGCGCCAGGGACGGGATGGGGTTTTGGTGTCCGTTGACCGGGAACTTCTGACCTTTGAAGGCGAACACCGCTTATATCTTGCAGATATGAAATACTTATACTGCTGCGACCAGTCCTGCAGCGAAGCCCTATCCGTATTTCTGGGGCAGATGATGGAAGGGTTTAAACCGTCTTACGAAACGGAAATCAATGACAAGGACATGCCTCTTTTTTATGAACGGGTTTTAAAAAGGATTGCTGCCTATTGCACCATTGATTCCAAAGAACTGGATTTAGAGGCTTATAAACCGGAAGAGTTAAAGGCAAGGTTTGACTTTGATTCCGATGGGCAGGGCGGGTTGATTCTAAAACCAACCCTCTCCTATGGAGACTATTCGTTCCAGCCGATAGAAGATGAACGCCTTCCTCGTACCGTATGCCGGGATGTGCCTGGAGAGTTCCGCATCAGCCGCCTGATAACCCGATACTTTAAATATAAAGAATATGAATCGGAATATCCGGCCATTCGGGAAGATGAGGAGGCGGTATACCGGTTACTTACGTCAGGAATGAGCGAATTCATGGCGTTGGGAGAGGTTTATTTTTCCGAATCATTTAAAAAGTTAAAAGTTCTGCCTCCTCCCAAGGTATCCATCGGAGTCCGGAGCGTAGGGAACTGGCTGGAACTGGACGTGGATACGGCCGGGCTGTCAGGAGAGGACTTAAGCAGGCTTTTGGAAGTGTACAGCCAGAAAAAGAAGTACTACCGCTTAAAAAGCGGGGAATTTATTAGTCTTGACGACAACGGGCTTATGACGGTTGCAAAGCTCATTGATGGCTTGTCTGCTGATCCTGATATGTTGGGCAAGTCTTTCCGCCTTCCCAAATACAGGGCACTTTATCTGGACAGCATTTTGAAAGAAGGAAACGGCATTACCCTTTACCGGGACCAGCTCTATAAGGCAGTAGTACGGGGAATGAAGTCTGTGGAGGACAGTGATTATGAGGTCCCACTGCCTCTGCGCCATGTGTTAAGAGGATATCAAAAGACGGGATACCGCTGGCTTAAGACGCTTGACAGCTACGGCTTTGGCGGAATCCTGGCTGATGACATGGGACTTGGAAAGACCATCCAGATCATTGCCCTGCTTCTTGATGAAGCAGAAAAAGAGGAACATACAACATCCCTGATCGTTTGCCCTGCATCCCTGGTTTATAACTGGGAGAATGAGTTTCACATCTTTGCTCCTTCTCTTAACGTTGCGACAATCACCGGTTTGGCAGGGGAAAGGGAAGAGTTGTTAATGCATACGGATGAGGTGGATGTTCTGATTACTTCCTATGATCTATTAAAACGGGATATTGATCTTTATAAGGATAAGTCCTTCCGGTTTCAGGTCATTGATGAGGCACAGTACATCAAAAATGCATCCACTCAGAGTGCAAAAGCGGTAAAGAATATTGATGCTGAGAATCGGTTTGCTTTAACCGGTACTCCCATTGAAAACCGTCTGTCAGAGCTGTGGAGCATCTTTGACTTCCTGATGCCGGGATTTCTCTTCACCTATCGGAAATTTAAAAAGGAATATGAACTTCCCATTGTCAGGAATCAGGAAAGACCGGTGTTAGAGAGCCTTCACCGCCTGATCGGCCCCTTTCTTTTAAGACGGCTTAAGAAAGATGTTCTGAAAGAATTGCCGGACAAGCTGGAAAACATTGTTTATTCTGCTTTTGACAAAGAACAAAAAGAACTGTATACGGCAAATGCATTCCAATTAAAGCAGGAGCTTGAGAGTTTGGAAGGCAGTTCGGGGAGGGATAACATCCAGATCCTCGCTGCGCTTACCAGACTCCGGCAGATTTGCTGCGATCCTCATTTATGCTATGAGAATTACAAAGGAGGATCCGCAAAGCTGGAAACCTGCATTGACCTGGTTCGCAACGGAGTGGAAGGAGGGCACAAGATCCTGCTCTTTTCCCAGTTTACCTCCATGCTTGAGGTGATCGCTAGGAGGCTGAGTAAAGAGGCGATTCCATACTATATACTAACCGGAGCAACTCCGAAAGAAGATAGGCTCCATATGGTAAATTCCTTTAAAGATGATGAGATCCCTCTGTTCCTGATTTCCTTAAAAGCAGGTGGTACAGGGCTTAACTTAACTGCAGCCGATGTGGTCATACATTTTGACCCATG
>Ga0213825_1001509_pt1 | contig 15849 bp, 18 predicted proteins | sample MC6MC0900MG_FD_179896 | JGI IMG/M metagenome (GOLD analysis project Ga0213825, IMG submission 179896) | Enriched soil aggregate microbial communities from Iowa State University, Ames, United States - MC6-MC0900-MG | ecosystem: Environmental > Terrestrial > Soil > Unclassified | place: USA: Iowa... | reverse complement strand
TCGCTACGCGGTGGATGGCATGACGCTGTACGTGAGCAACGGTGCCGGCCTGTGGGCCGGGTTCCCGGCCCGCATCGGCGTACCGTCGGAGATTACGATGATCACCCTGCGCCGGGCGCCGTGATGTGGTGGGGTGTGGGATGGGGGATCGTGCAACGGCTCAGAGGATGAAGCCTCCATCGATGGTCAGGCTGCTGCCTGTCATGTAGCCCGCTTCCGGCCCCGCTACCCAACTGGCCAATGACGCGATCTCGGCAGGCTGGGCAATGCGGCCCAGGGGTACCCGCGCAGCAAGCTTTTCATCCAGCCCGGCGGTGATGTCGGTCGCAGTCGGGCCGGGTTGCAGGTTGTTGATGGTGATGCCGCTGGGGGCCAGTTCCAGCGCCAGCTCGCGCACCAGAGCGGCCACCGCCGCCTTGCTCATCGCATACAGGCTGCTGCCGGGCGAACCACTGCGCACGGCAGTGTTGCTGCCGATGGTGATGATGCGGCCACCGCCGGACAGATGCGGCAGGGCCGCCTGGATGGCCAGCACCACGCCACGTATGTTCACCGCCAGCAGCTGGTCCAGCGTAGGCAGATCCACGCTGTCGATCGGTGTATGCCGGTACAGGCCGGCATTGACCACCAGCACATCCAACCCACCGAAGGCCTGCGCAGCGGCGGCCACGGCCCGGCGCAACGCATCGGCATCGCTGCTATCAGCCTGGAGGGCGAGCGCGCGGCCACCGTGCGCGCGGATGGCATCAAGCGATGCCTGCGCCCCATCCGGGCGCGAGACGTGGGTGATGGCGACGTCATGGCCATCAACGGCCAAGCGTTGCGCAATGGCCGCACCAATGCCGCGTGAGCCGCCGATGACCAGTGCACGGCGGCGAGAGGAAGAGACTGTCATGTTCAAACTCCGGTTGGGGATGATCAGGCCGCTGGCAGGGAAGGACGGGCGTGGGCGCTGCGGCGCAGCGACTGAGCACGTTTGGCGATCCAGCGGACCACGAAGGCGGTGAACAGCAGTGCCGAAGGCACCGCATACCAGAAGTTCGTGGGTACACGTTTGAAGTACGAATAGGTGAACACCGCGGCGATGATCCACATGCCGGTCACGTGCAGGCGGCGCCATGCGGTGGGGCCCATGCGCCGGGCGATGCCGCGGTGCGAGGTGATCGCCAGCGCGAGGATGGCCACGTAGCCCACCGTGCCAGGCAGGTTGGCCAGCGCCGAGCGTGCCGGCCAGAACGCCGGGTTGAGGATGCCGAACGCGGTGATCGCGATGGCATGCAGCAGGTGCGAGAACGCAAACGACAGGCCGATGATGCGGCGTTCGCGCATCAGGAAGCGGGTGGTCGGCCCGGGCAGCAGGCTGGCGAACGATGAAGCGGTGAACGCCGCCAGGAACAGCAGGAACGAGGTGCGCGCCGTGACCCGGATAGCCGCGCGGCTGCCTTCGGCCACGTCGGCGTGCAGGGCGAACGCGGCCAGCGCAAATGCGATGAGCACCACGGCAATGGACACGAACAGGCGCGAGCCGTGCAGGAAGGAAGTATTGGAAACAGCCATTGTTCAAACCTCGAAATGAAAGTGGGTAGTGCCGGCCGCTGGCCGGCAATCTCAGAACCCGGTCAGCACAACCAGCACGCCGGCTGCGCACAGTTCGCCCACCACAGGCGCGGCCACCACGTGCAGTGCATCCGCGCTCGCGTCATGCGCCTCGGCCAGCGCCTGCAGCGCGTCATCCACGCGTGCGCCGTCGTTGCCAAAGGCCGACAGCAGCGCATACACCAGCGGTGCCAGTTCCTCGACCTGCAGACGGTCGTCCGCCAGGCGACGCAGCAGCAGAAGTGTCGGCTCGCTGGCGGGCGCATCGTCCAGTCCGGCGTCCTCATGCACCGGCCACTGGTAGCCCAGTACCCGCACCAGCGGCGACAGCGCCAGCACGTCGCTGCCCGCAGGCATGGAGTGCAACGAATGCCCGGCATCACGCGCTTCGATGTGCAGTGCCTGCTGCGTGCTCTCGTAGTGCGCCAGTTCCGCCGCCCAGCCGGGCAGCGCGAACGTGTCCTGCGCCGCCAGCCAGGCAGCGAACTCGCTGGCGATCTGCGGGAACAGCGGGGTGTGGCAGTCGTGGTACACGTAGTAGTGCTCGACCAGGCCACGCCAGCGCGCTTCGGCCAGTTGTTGATGCAGGCGCGGCAGGCTGCCGGCCAGCAGGTTGTCCAGGCTGTCGATGCACAGGCGGCGGTAGATCGCCAGCCGCCATGCCGCGATGCCATCGGGTGCGGGCATCGAGGGATCGCGCACATGGTCGGCCCAGCGCCGCTGCAACGTGGCCAGGGACTCAGCCATGGGCCACCTCCGGCAACTCGGCGTCGGCCTGGGCCCTGCGGATCTGTTGCACTTCAGCCAGCAGTTCGGCCAGCGGCGGGAAATTGAAGTCGCGCTCCAGCAGGGTGGGGCGCACGCCGACGTGCGCATAGGCCTGGCGTAGCAGGGCCCAGACCACACCCTTCACCGGCGCGCCGTGGGTGTCGATCTTGAAGCCGTCGTCCTCGTCGAAGTGGCCAGCCACATGCAGGGAGGCCACGCGGTGGGCCGGCACGCGGCGCAGGAAATCGAAGGCGTCGTAGCCATTGTTGCAGGCGTTGACGAAGACATTGTTGACGTCCAGCAGCAGGTCGCAGTCGGCTTCGGCAAGCACCGCAGTGATGAACTCGATCTCGCTCATGTCGGCAGCGGGCACTGCGTAGTAGGAGATGTTCTCCACCGCGATACGACGCCCCAGGCTGTCCTGCACCTGGGCGATGCGACCGGCAACGTGGCGTACGGCCTCGGCGGTGAACGGCAGCGGCAGCAGGTCATAGAGGTGGCCCCCGGCGGCGCAGTAACTCAGGTGTTCGCTGTACAGCTGTACCTGGTGCAGGTCGAGAAAAGCGCGGGTCTGTTGCAGCAGCGTGCGGTCCAGTGGGTCCGGGCCACCCAGCGACAGCGAAAGACCGTGGCAGGTCAGGCGGTGGCGCTCGCTCAGCTGGCGCAGCGCGGCACCGTGTGCACCGCCGACGCCGATCCAGTTGTCCGGCGAGCATTCGAGGAAGTCGATGGCATCGGCCGGCATCGCCAGCAGTTCATCGATCAGGCCTCGGCGCAGGCCGAGGCCTGCACTGGCGGTAGGCAAAGGCAGGGACATGGTGGGTACTCCGGGATGAGGTGCCGCCACGAGGGCGGCACCGGGTGCGGGCAATCAGTCGGCAACGCGCGAGAACAGGCCCTTCGGCATCGGCTTGCCATTGGCGGTGTAGACGCTGCGCAGGTAGTCGTGCGCTTCCTGCTCGCTGATGTAACCGTCGTGGTCGGTGTCGATGCGGTCGAATTCGGCGGCACGTTTGGCGGCCACGGCATTGAACTCGGCACGCGACACCTTTCCGTCGTGGTCACGGTCGGTCCGGGCAAACGAGGCGTCGCCGCACTTGCCTTCGCCGCACTGGCCCTCGGCTACCTTGGCCTTGCCGGCGGGCTTGCTGGTGGTGGCCTTGTTGGCGCCGCACTTGCCTTCACCGCACTTGCCTTCGGCGGCGGCGCTCATGGCCACGGCACTGATCGCCAGCGGCTGGATCGCGGCAGCCTGGCCGGCCAGCAGCAGGCCGCCGGCCAGGGCGATGCCGATGGCGCCGATGCGCGGCAGACGGGAAGCAGAGGTGTTATTGGTCGAGACGGACATGGTGATGACTCCTTGGGATGTGCACGCAGGGCGTGCGGGATGGACGCCGCTGGAAGGCGACGGAATGCGATGCGAGGAAGGGTGGGAGAGGGCGGAAGCTGATCAGGCGCTGCGGCGACGGCGCAGTACATGGGCCAGCAACAACGCGGCGCCGAGCAGGGCACCGCCGAAACCGACGCCGGGCAGTAGTGCGGCGACCGGCAGCAGCAGCGCGATCAGGCTGCTGCCCCAGCCGAGGCCGTCATCGTCTGCGGCGGCGTGTTGCGGGCTGGCAAGCAGACGGTCCAGGCTGAGTGATCCAGCACCGTTGAGGATCAGCGGCAGCAGCATGGCCAGGAACAGCAGCGGCAGCTTGAAGTTGCCGTAGCCCTGGTCGGTGATCGCATAGCCCCGCCAGAGTTCATCCAGGCCGTTCCACTGGTCGGGCCAGTGCACGGCGGCGATGGCCACGATGGTCAGCACCCAGAAGATGTACGCCACCGAGCGCGTGGCCAGGCCCAGCAGCAGCATCACCGCGCCCACCAGTTCCAGCCAGGTGGCCAGCTGCCAGTTGAGCGAGGCGGGCAGGGTGGAGAAGGGGAATGGGAACCGGCCTTCCAGATCGGCGAACCAGTTCTGGCCGCCCAGCTTCTCGCGGCCGGATTCAAAGAATTCCCAGGCGAGCAGGGCGCGCAGGGCCAGCGGCGAAAGCCAGCGGCCGACGGCATCCAGGCGTGGGGTGTAGAGGGAGGAGGCGGTGCTGATCATGGGTGTGTCCTGCGGGCCGGTGGTCGATGGAGGCCATTTCGGGCCACGCAGGTATCGGCAACGTGTGCCGATGCCCGGGGTTTTGTCAGCGACTGTGGCTGCGGCAGGGGTTTCGTACAGTTGGATACAAAGACGCCGCATCGGGGGCGCATCGGCGCGTTGCGCGCCCGCGTGCGGGGAGCGATATGCACCCGATGGCGCCGGGGCATGCCCAGCGGCCGAATGTATCCCACTGTAGGAACCCGCCGCCGGCCTACAGTCCGGTACAACTCGGCATCACAGCGAAACAGCAGCGATACACCGGCACGCGGAAATGGCCACTCCCAACACCGGAGTGCCACCCATGATCCGCACCACCCTGCTTGCCGCTGCCCTGGCCCTGGCCGGCGCCGCCACCCCCGCCTTCGCCGTGCAGGCCGATGCCGGCGCGCCGCCCACCATCATCCTGGTGCATGGCGCCTTCGCCGATGGCTCGAGCTGGAACAAGGTCATCGGCACCCTGCATGCCTGGAAGCTGCCGGCGGTGTCGGTACAGAATCCGCTCACCTCGCTGGCCGACGACGTTGCCGCTACCCGTCGCGCGATCGCTGCCGCGCCCGGCAAGGTGGTGCTGGTCGGCCACAGCTGGGGCGGCACGGTCATCACCGAAGCGGGCGACGATCCCAAGGTGCAGGCGCTGGTCTACGTGGCCGCGTTCGCACCGGATGTCGGCCAGTCCTCCGCGCAGCAGGGCGAAGGCTTCCCGGTCGGCCCCGGGCTGACCCGCCTGCAGGAGAAAGACGGTTACCTGACCCTGCCGGCCGATGCCATCGCCCAGGATTTCGCACCCGACGTGATGAAGAAGGCCGCCTCCCTGCTGTACAGCACGCAGGTGCCGTTGAAGGCCAGTGCGCTGGGTGAGGCCGTGACCACGGCGGCATGGCGCAGCAAGCCGAGCTGGTACGTGGTCAGCCGCGATGACCGCATGCTCTCGCCGCAGCTGCAGGTCGCCACCGCGCAGCGCATTGGCGCGCAGCTGCAGTCGATCGGCAGCAGCCATGTCTCGCTGCTCTCGCACCCTGCGCAGGTGGCCGACAGCATCCTGGAAGCTGCCGGAGTGAAGCCGGCCGAGCTGCCGCTGGCCGAGCAGGGGGGCTGAGCAATGGCCACGCTTCGTGCCTACACCCTGCCGCTGCTGCTGTCCCTGCTCGGCGCCGCTGCGCTGCTGCTTGCGTGGCCAAGCCCCGAAGCCGGTGCACAGACTGCCGAGGCCGCACCCGCTGCGGGATTCAGCGGCGGTGGGCCATGGCACAACAGCCCGCCGCTGACCCTGCAGCAGCTGCGCGGGCAGGTGGTGCTGGTCGAATTCTGGACCTACACCTGTAGCAACTGCCTCAACGTGGCGCCGTACGTTCACCAGTGGCATCGCCGATACGCGGAACAGGGCCTGCACGTGATCGGCGTGCACACCCCCGAATTCGCGTATGAAGGGCTGCCGGGGAACGTGCGCCGTGCGATCCACCGGCTGGATATCACCTGGCCGGTGGTGCAGGACAACCAGTACCGGATCTGGAACGCGTGGGGTAACCGTTTCTGGCCCGCGCTGTACCTGATCGACCGGCAGGGGCGGGTGGTCTACCGGCACTACGGTGAAGGCGACTATGCGCGTACCGAAAGCGAGATCCAGCGCCTGTTGGCCAGCCCTTGAGCCGCGCTACCATGGCCGCGCCGCGCGGTTTCGCCCCTGCCTCGATAGAGAATACGATGAACCACGTACCGCACATCCTTGTCGTCGACGATGACAGCGACATCCGCCAGATGCTGGCCGACTACCTGCAGCGCAACGGCCTGCGCGTCAGCCAGGCCGATGGTGGCCGCGCGATGCGCGCGCTGATGGACACCCATGCAGTGGACCTGGTTGTGCTGGATGTGATGATGCCCGGCGAGGATGGCTTGAGCCTGTGCCGCAACCTGCGGGCCGGCAAGCACCGCGCCGTGCCGGTGGTGCTGCTGACCGCCCGCGATGATGAGACCGACCGCATCATCGGCCTGGAAATGGGCGCCGATGATTACGTGACCAAACCGTTCTCCTCGCGCGAACTGCTGGCACGCATCAACGCGGTGATCCGCCGCACGCAGATGCTGCCGCCGAACCTGCAGGTGAGCGAAGCCGGCCGCCAGCTGGCCTTCGGCGAATGGCGCCTGGATACCACCGCCCGCCATCTGCTGGACGCGCAGGACACCGCCTATCCGCTCAGCGGCGCCGAGTTCCGGCTGCTGCGCGTGTTCCTTGACCACGCCAACCGTGTGCTCAGCCGCGACCAGCTGCTCAGCCTCACCCAGGGCCGCGATGCGGAGCTGTTCGACCGCTCGATCGACCTGCTGGTCAGCCGCGTGCGCCAGCGCCTGGGCGACGATGCGCGTGAGCCGACCTACATCAAGACCGTGCGCAGCGAAGGCTATGTGTTCAGCGTGCCGGTGCAGTTGCTGGGGCCGGAGGAATGAACGCCGCGGCGCGCCGCCTGCCGTGGCCGCGCACGCTGTCGGCGCGGCTGCTGCTGTTGCTGCTGGGTGGGCTGACTCTGGCCCATGCGCTGTCGTTCGGCCTGCTGTTCTACGAGCGCTACCAGTCCACCCGCAGCATGATGCTGCGCAACCTCGACGAGGACGTGGCCGTAAGCGTGGCCTTGCTGGAGCGCTTGCCCGCCAGCGAGCGCGAAGCGTGGGTGCCGCGCCTGGAACGGCGAACCTACCGCTATCTGCTGCGCCCGGCCGCGGCCGGCCCTGCGCCGGAGACTGATCGTGCGCGGCAGGTCACCAGCATCATCGATGACAGTCTGCGGCATCGATATCCGCTGCAGGCGCGGCAGGTCTCGCGTATGCCCGAGCGCTTTGAAGTGGAGCTGCGCCTGCACGACCGCACGCCGCTGACCATCGAGGTCACACCTTCCGGCCTGCCACTGGCACGCTGGTTACCGCTGGTGCTGATGGCGCAGCTGGCGCTGCTGCTGCTGTGCGCATGGTTGGCGGTGCGGCTGGCGATGCGGCCGTTGGCACAGCTGTCGCACGCGATGGAGCACCTGCAGCCCGGCCAGGACGGGCCGGCGCTGCCTGAAGACGGTCCAGCGGAGGTAGGCACCGCAGCAACGGCACTCAACGCACTGCAGGCCCGCATCCGGGGTCATGTCAGTGAACGCCTGCAGATCCTTGCGGCGATCTCGCACGATCTGCAGACGCCGATCACGCGGATGAAGCTGCGGGTGGAAACGCTGCCTGAAGACGCCACCCAGCAACGGCTGCTGGCCGACCTGGACCATCTGGGACAGCTGGTACGCGAAGGCGTGGCGTACGCGCGCAGCAGCCATGTGGCCAGTGGTGAGCCGGTGGCAATGGATCTGGCGGCATTCCTGTCCAGCGTGGTCGGCGATTACCAGGACGTGGGCAAGCCAGTCAGTGGTGGCGCCCCGAGCGGCCTGATCGTGCAGACGTGGCCGCAACCACTGCGGCGGGTGGTCGGCAATCTGGTCGACAACGCTTTGCGCTATGCAGGGAGCGCGGAGATTGATGCCGGTCGCGACGAGGCGGGCAGGGTGTGGATTCGGATCTCCGATCGTGGCCCCGGTATTCCCGAACACCAGCTGCAGGCGGTATTGGCGCCCTTCCATCGGCTGGAAAGCTCACGCAACCGGGATACCGGCGGTACCGGGCTCGGGCTGGCCATCGCCGTGCAGCTGGCGCAATCGCTCGGTGGTTCTCTACGGCTGCACAATCGCGAGGGCGGCGGTTTGCAGGCGCTGTTGCAGTTGCCGGCCTGAAGTCTGGCGGGGCAGGCCATCCACGCATGGCGTGGATCTACTGCATCGTCACCGCCTTCATGACACGCTGCGGCCATGAAGGAAAGCACGCAATGACCGCAGGACGGCAGCGCTCGATGTGGGTGGCCGGCCTGTCCACGGTGGTGGAGTGGTACGACTTCACCCTGTACCTGTACTTCGCCACGGTGCTGTCGCGGGTGTTCTTCGGCGGTGGCGAAGAGGCGATGCTGGTCACCCTGGCCGGGTTCGCGGTGTCCTACCTGATGCGTCCGCTCGGTGCGCTGTGCTTCGGCCACCTGGGTGACCGGCTCGGCCGGCGCTGGATGCTGCTGGCCTCGATGGCGTTGATGGCCGCGGCCATGCTGGCCACCGCGTTGCTGCCGACCGCGGCAACTGCCGGTGCGACTGCTGGCGTGCTGTTGCTGATCCTGCGCTGCGTGATGGCCTTCTCCGTGGGCGGCGAATACACCGGCGTGGTCGCCTATCTTCTGGAAAGCGCGCCGGCGCGACGACGTGGCCTGGTCACCTCGCTGGCCTCGGCGGCCAGCGAAGTGGGCGCGTTGCTGGCGGTGGCGATCTCCGCGCTCACCGTGGCCCTGTTGCCTGCGCCGCAGCTGGACAGCTGGGGCTGGCGGATCCCGTTCTTGTTCGGCGCGGCGCTGGCACTGGTGATCCTGATCGCGCGTTCGGGCATGCACGAATCGCCGGAGTTCGAACGGCAGCGGCGCGAAGGCAGCATTCCGGCTACGCCGCTGCGGCACGTGCTGCGCAACCATCCTGGTGCGGTGGCGCGCACGTTCGCGATTTCCGCACTGGGTTCGATCACCTACTACGTGGGCATCACCTATGTGCCAGCATTCCTGCACGCACAGGGGCACGACGAAGGTGATGCGCTGTGGCTGTCGACGATTGCGGCGGTGGCGGTGATCGCGATCACCCCGCTGTGCGGGGCGCTGTCCGATCGCTTCGGGCGGCGACCGCTGCTGCTGGGGCTGACGGTGCTGGCGGCGCTGCTGCCGCTGTCGATGTTCGGCTGGATGGCCTCTGCTGCGCCGTTTGGCATCGTGCTGGCAGCGGTGAGCCTGGCCTGTGTGGCCGGCGGTATCAGTGCGGTGGCGGCACCGGCCACGGCCGAGCAGTTCCCCGGCGAGGGCCGGGTCAGTGGTCTGGCGCTGGGGGTGACCATGGCCACCGCAGTGTTTGGCGGGGCGACGCCGTGGTTGGCGCAATGGTGGGTGGAACGCAGCGGTTGGGCGGCGGCGCCGGGGGCGATGATCGCGCTGGTGGCGGTGCTGGTGCTGCCGGTGCTGTGGACGCTGCCGGAGACCGTGCCGAAGACCCGCCCCGTGTCCCGGGGCGGGCAGTGAGCGCTTAGACCTTCAGGGTCTGCTCGATGTCGGCCAGCACTGCGGACGCATCCACGCCGATGGCGATGGACTGCAGCACGTGACCGTCCCACACGCTGGGGCCGAAGCCCATGCCTTCCGGCTTGGGAATGGTCATGCCACGGGCGACGCCGTCGGTGGCCACGCGCACGCTGGCGCGCTCGAACTGGAACAGCTCCGGGCGGGTCAGGGCGATGCAGGCGCAGCAGTCGTGCACGACCATGCCCTTGTGGCCGGCCTGCAGGTAGAAGTCGACGTAGTCCTGCGACAGGGCGCGCACCAGTTCGGCATCGGCGCCGCCGATCGCGGCCAGCTTGTCCAGACCGTCGCGGTTCATCTCGACGCGGGTGGTCACGTCCAGGCCGATCGCGGTGACCGGCCAGTGGGCGGTGAACACGATGTCGGCCGCTTCCGCGTCGCCCCAGATGTTGGCCTCGGCCGCCGGGGTGATGTTGCCGTTGACGTGGAACGCACCACCCATCAGCACCACGCCACGCACCAGGCCGGCGATGTCCGGGGCCTGCTGCAGGGCCAGCGCCAGGTTGGTCATGCGGCCGACCGCCACCAAGGTCACTTCGCCCGGATGGGCGCGGACCAGATCGATGATCAGCTGGTGGGCCGGACGCGCATCAGCGGCCACATCCAAGGCCTCCGGCACCGGATGGTTGCCCAGGCCGTTGTGGCCGTGGATGTGCACCGGCCAGGCTTCCGGGGTGGCTTCGGGCTGCAGCGGGCCACCGGCGCCGCGCGCGACCGGCGCGGACAGGCCCCAAGCCTGCTTCAGGTACAGCGCGTTGTGGGTGGTCGACTCCACCGAGGCATTGCCGAAGGTGGTGGTGACGCCGATCAGGTCGATCTGCGGGTGCTTGTGCAGGTACAGCAGAGCCAGCGCGTCGTCGACGCCCGGGTCGGTATCGAAAATGACTTTCAGCATGTTGTTGTTCTTCTTCTTCCGTGTGGTGCAGGGGGGCCGGCGGCCCCGAGGGCAGGCCGGCGCGCCCCACATTGTCCCATCTTCATGACAGGCAGGGCGAACCGGCGGCGGTGGTATCGTCTGCGGGCCCGAACCCGTCGCAAGGAGCTGCGCCATGCTGGCTGTGACCCTCGTCCTGATTGCCCTGGTGCTGGGGCTGAACCTGGTGGCCAGCTTCGTGGTGCTGGGCCGCGACGACCTTCCCGTCAGCAGTCGCGCCGGGCAGCTGCTGGTGGTGTGGCTGCTGCCACTGGTCGGCGCGATCGTGTGTATGGCGATGGCCACCGCCGATGGTTCGCCCGCGCGCGCTGATGGCAGCAGCGGTGGACCGGCCGATTTCTCCGGGGGCTATTCCGGAGACAGCAACAGCCACCACAGCTACAGCAGTTCCGACTGCAGCAGTGGCGACAGCGGTGGGGGCGGAGACGGCGGCAGCTGTGGCGGCGGCGATTGAGGCGAGGTCATGCCCCGGTAGTGCCGGCCGCTGGCCGGCAACCCCATGAGCTCAGCTTCCGCCTTCGGTCGGCAACGGCGCAGGCACGTTCAACAATCCGCCGCTGGCCACATACGCAGCCAAGGCCTGGCCCTGGCTGAGCAGGTGGCGTTCCATCGTGCGTTCGGCGGCTGCAGCATCGCGCTGGCGGAAGCAGTCCATCAGTTCGCGGTGTTCGGCCAGCGACTGCGCGGTGCGGCCCGGCGCCAGCAGCTGGCGGCCGCGATGCATCTTCAGGATGCGGTGCAGGTCGTGGGTGATGCGGATCAGCCACGGGTTGCCGGCGTAATGCTGCACTGTCTCGTGGATGAGGTAGTTGTTGCGGTAGTACTCGGCGATGTTTCCCTCGGCGGCGGCCGCTTCCATCGCCGCGTGCAGGTCTTCCAGCTGCTGCACGCCGGCGTCGTCGATGTGCTTGACCGCTTCATGCGCACATCGGCCTTCCAGCATCGCCATCACCGGGAACAGCTGGTTGAGGTCTTCCAGGGTCAGCCGGGTTACCCGTGCGCCGCGGCCGGCATCGATCTGCACCAGGCCTTCGGCAGCGAGCAGCTTCAACGCTTCGCGCAGTGGCGTACGGCTGATGGCCAGTTCCTCGCACAGCGCCGGCTCGTCGATCCACTCGCCAGGCGGCAGGCGGTAGTCGTAGATCCGCTCGCGCACGTGTTCGGCCACCTCCTCATACAGAGGGGCGCGCTTCTTCGGAGGACGCGGAGCGGGAGCGATGGTCATGCGGAAAGTGTAACGCCAGGTAGTGCCGGCCGCTGGCCGGCAACCTGTGATCGTTCGACGGATCCACGAGGTTGCCGGCCAGCGACCGGCACTACCGCAGGCATTTACATCCAGCCCGGCACCACGAACACCAGCCACGCCAGCAGCGGGCCAAATGCCACCACCAGGCCGCTGTAGACCAGGAAGCGGCGGAACAGCGTTTCGCGTTCTTCCTTCGCGGCCGAGGCCACCACCAGTGCGCCGTTGGTCGAGAACGGACTGACATCGACGATGGTGGAGGACACCGCCAGCGCGCAGATCACGCCAGCTGCACTGAGATGGCCCTGCATCAGGAACGGCACGGCCAGCGGAATGGTGGCACCCAGCACCGCCGCCGACGAGGCGAATGCGGAGACGATGCCGCCCACGTAGCAGACCAGCAGCGCGCCCAGCAGCGGGATGCCGATGCTGGAGACGCCGTGGCCGATGAAGTCCACGGCACCGGCATGTTCCAGCACGCCGATGTAGGTGACCACGCCGCAGATCAGCAGCACGGTGGACCAGCTGATGCCGTCCACCGCACCCTTCTGGCTCTGCGGCGACAGCAGGGCCAGCACCACCGCAACGGTGATCGAGACCAGGCCGACGTTGAGGTTGTAGATCAGCGCGGCCACACCCAGGCCGAGCAGGCCGATCAGGGTGAACAAGCGCTCGCGGGTCAGGCCCACCGCATCCAGTGCCACTGGATCGTTGGACAGGGTGCCACCACCGGCTGCGACCAGCGCACCGTGGCCTTCGATGGCGAACTGCCGCGATGAAGCCTGCGGGCCACCGGCCATTGCCAGCTCTGCCGTGCCGACCGACCCCGCAGTGATCGAACCGCGACGCAGCAGCGCGATGCCGCCGAAGGCGAAGAAGCAGATCGTGGCCATCATGAAGTTGAAGCCGAGGCTGGTCAGGAACACCGCCATTTCGGTGACGTCCAGCCCGGCCTTCTGCACCACGCCATTGGTGATGCTGCCGTACACGCTGATCGGCGAGAAGCCACCCGCCTGCGCGCCATGGATCACCAGCAGGCCCATCATCAACGGATTGATGTTGTACTGCTTGGCAAAGCGCAGCGCGACCGGGCCGATGATCGCAACCGCGGCCGGGCCCAGCGCGCCGAAGGCGGTCAGCACGGCGGTGATCACGAACATCACCCACGGGATGGCCACGATATGGCCGCGTACCGCTTTCACCGCCCAGTGCACCAGCAGGTCGATGGTGCCGTTCTTCTGCGCGATCGCGAACAGGTAGGTGATGCCGACCAGGGTCAGGAACAGGTCGCCCGGGAAGCCGGCGAGGACCTCCTTGCCCCCCATGTCGACCCAGAGCCCGCCGACGATGAAGGCCAGTGCGAAGGCGACGGCGCCCATGTTGATCGGCATCGCGGTGGCGACGATGAACATGATCACCAGACCGATGATCGTTGCAATTTGTGGAGTCATGCGCCCTCCCAGACACCTGATTCGCGTGTTGCACGGATGGAAGCCCGCCATCCCGGGGTATGGCCTGTTACGTACTGCGCGTTACGTACTGCTCAAACCCGTTACTGCAGCCGCTGCAGCGCGCTGCGGACCCATGCCGCCGCGCCGTCCAGGCTCTGGAATTCCTCGATCGCGCGTACCTCGCAGCACGGATAGGCCGGCGCGATCATGCGTGCCAGTGCGTTGCCCGGGCCCAGCTGCAGGAACACGCGCGCGCCGCGCTCGAAGGCCTGGCGCATCACCTGCGCCCATTCGATGGTCTGTGCCAGCTGCGCGGACAGCGTGTGCACCACCGCTGCGGTGTCGCGCACCGGCCGTGCGTCGATGCCGGCCAGCAGCGGCGGGCGCGGCGCGTGCAACGTGGTGGCCTGCAGTGCGGCGGCAAACGGTGCGACCGCCGCCGACAGCAGTGGCGTATGCGCCGGCACATGTACCGGCAGCACGCGCACCTCGGCACCCTGTGCGTGCGCGGCGGCGGCCAGCGCACGCAGTGCCGGCAGCGTGCCGCCAACGATGAAATGATCTGTGCCGTTGGCGATCGCCACGTGCGTGCCGTGGATTTCGCACAGCGTCTGCACCGTCTGTCGATCCAGCCCCAGCATCGCCTGCATTCCGGCATCGACCGGACTGACGGCGTCCATGAATCGTGCACGCTGCGCCGACAGGGACAGGCAGGTGGTCACGTCGAAACTATCGGCGATGGCATGTGCCGCCAGTTCGCCGATGCTGTACCCGGCCACCACGATCGGGTCCGGCACGGCGCCGCGCAGCGCATGCCAGTGCGCGATGCTGGCGGCGCACAGCAGCGGCTGCGCCTGTGCGTTGTCGAAGCGGTCATCGGCGGCCGCGGCCGCGAACACATCGCGCCCCAGCGCGTCGCTCGCCGCATCCAGTACCGCGCGTGCAGCGGCCATGCCGCGCACATGGTCGAACATCGCCGGATGCTGCGCACCCTGTCCGGGGCAGAGCAGGGCCAGGCTCATGCGCCCTCCTGCTGCAGCAGGAACCAGGCGCAGGCCAGCAGATCGGCACTGCCACCCGGGCTGAGCCGACGCCTCACGAACGCATCGCCGATGGACTGCAGGCGCATGCGCCAGTCCGGCGCGAAGGCGCCACCGGGGGAAAGGAATGTGGCCGCTTGTTGTTGCGCCCAGCGCAGGCCCTCGGTACCGCCGCGATGCAGCAGGTTCAGATCGTCCACCTGTGCCACCAGTTGCATCAGCGTCTGGCACAACGCGGCGTCGCGCGGCAGGCCGCTGTCCAGCGCATGGCGCAGGGCAGGCAGGGCCAGCTCACGCAGCACCGGGTAGCCGGCGGCAGCGTGTTCGCGTACGCCGCAGACCCCATGACGCGCACGTGCGCGCTGTCCCGGGCTGTGCGGGTCCAGCGGCGCAGCGATGAGCGCATCTTTCCACTGCTGAACCGCCAGGCACACCTGCGCGCCCGACACGGCATGGCCATGCGCGCGCCTGCGCTCAGCAGCAGCGGCCACCAGCAGGCCAAGGCTGAAGATCGCACCGCGATGGGTGTTGATGCCGGCGGTGGCGGCCAGCATGGCCGCTTCAGCGGCAATACCGTGATCGCGCAGCACCGTGAAGGGGGCGCCGGCGGCACCGGCCCTGGCCACCGCCGTGAAGTAGTGGCGCAGGGCAAAAAGACTGCGCAGGAAAGTGCCGGCATCCATGTCGTAATGGCTGCCGCTGTCGAACGGGGTGACCAGGCCCGGCTTCGGAGCGCACGCCAACTCGGCGTGCAGGCTGGCAATGGCCAGCCGTCCCAGGCGTGCGCTGTCGACCACCGCGTCGCGTGCCGGCAACGGCTTCGGGGCGGCAATCATGCGATCGCCTCGCGCGCGACGAACAGTGCATCACGCGCTTCCAATGCGGCTCCATCAAGACGTTTCACCAGCACCTGGCGACTGCGGCCGGCAAGTTCGCGCCAGTTCACCGCGCCACCATCGGGCAGGCACAGCTCGCCATCAAGGCGATGCGGATGGCGGGTCTCCCATGCCAGCAACTGCGCGATCAGCGCCTCGGCCTGCGCGGCATCGGTCACCTGCCACAGCAGGTCGATGTCCGAACGCTCATGTACATAGGGCAGGGCGGTCAGCCATTGCCAGGCGAAGGCGCCGAACACGCGGGCCGGGGCCAGTGCCTGCAGGTCGTGGAGTGATTCCTGCCACGGCTGTGGAACACCTGCGTCGCCTGCTGCCAGCAGCTCGCTCAACGCCGGCGGAGCGCGCATGTGCGCGACGTTGCACAGCGGTACGCGCAACGACAGGCGCTGCTTGCCTTCGGCCGGTGGCAACGGAACGCCCAATCGCAGGCGCGGATCGGCATCATCCGCGGCACGACGCGCCACCACTGCAGGGAAGCCCTGCGCGAACCAGGCGGCAAGACGCGGCTCGTGCGCGGGCAGGTCGGCCCGCCAATCGGCATCGGCCGACAGCCAGACCAGCGTGTGCCGGGCCGGCCGCTCAGGCATTGCCCTGGCTCACAGCAGTGG
>Ga0213825_1001505_pt1 | contig 15858 bp, 13 predicted proteins | sample MC6MC0900MG_FD_179896 | JGI IMG/M metagenome (GOLD analysis project Ga0213825, IMG submission 179896) | Enriched soil aggregate microbial communities from Iowa State University, Ames, United States - MC6-MC0900-MG | ecosystem: Environmental > Terrestrial > Soil > Unclassified | place: USA: Iowa... | reverse complement strand
TGCGAAATATGTTGTATTTTGTCGTAATAGTGCTTATAATATATGTAGCATTTTTGTGACATTTCCATTTGATAAAAAGGTGTACCTTTTTGCTATTAAGGTATAACCGCAAAAAAACCAGTATTGTCTGCTTGTGGCAGACCGGGATTTCAGAGCGGACTTCATTGATATGGTAATTACAGAGATGGGAAAGTTACAAGACAAGCATGGTTGATTATGGGGGTGGAGATGTAAAAGTGGAAGTATTTTATAATATTAGCAGCAAAAAGAAGATATGTGTTTCAATAATCAAAGGTGTTAAAACGCTTATGGATCGAAAGCCATAAAACGGTCCCGTTCATTAATGACTGGCATTTCAAAGATGCTTTAAAATCCGTTTCATTGAAAGCATCTGAATTTTACGAAAATAATGATACGAGGAAAATACACATGAAAATAGGAAAAGGAAACACGCAGCGGAATAAATACAGAAAAATTTCAGAGAAAATTGCAATTATAATCACAGCCGCGTTGCTTATGGTTTTTGCCGTTTTAAGTATAGTAACCATCTATTTATCAGGCCAGGCAACCAGTACGGCTGTCAGCGCCGAGCTTACAAATCTGGCTCACGCAAATGGAAACCAGGTACAAGCGATTCTGGATGCCGCGTCCAAAGAGGCATCAGCAATGCAGGATTATCTTGAAAAGTCATTTGACCAGGGAACTGCGGTCATTTCTTCTCCCGAAAACGTTAAGGTAAAAAGCGCAGTATATCACAAGGAAATGCCGGATTTATACATTGAAGTGGAAAATTATTTAATTAACAGTATGTGTTCTGCCGTAATGGGCGATGAGTATATTGTTGGGTTGGGAATATTTTTTGAGCCCGGTAAGTTTGATAAAAATATCGAGGATTATACGTTGTATGTAAGCGGTGAGGATGCTGCCAAGAATAAAGCACAGTCCTTTGGCGCCTACAGTGAATACAGCAATAAGGAATATTATAAGCCTGTGAAAGAAACCGGAAAGCCTTATTTCACAAAGCCTACCAAATATCAGGGAATCACCATGATCACTGCTGCATATCCCGTCATATGTAATAATGAGTTTCAGGGGGTAATAGTAGCTGATATTGATGTTGGTAATTTTAGTAAAATAACCACTTCTTCCGAAGATTATAAAACACTTTATGTCGGTATTCTAACAGATGATTTTACCACGGTATATGACAGCAAATATGCTGATGACATTGGCCATAATCAGGCTGAATTTTTAAAAGATCCAAAGGATATGCAGAAGATTACTGATGGAGCAGCCTCGGGAAAGGCTTTTTCCTGTACCGCGGCCCGGGATGATGGACATAAAGTAACCCGGTATTTCTACCCCATCGATGTGGAGGGGACCCATTGGTGGGCACAGACGGTGTTGGAAACTTCTGATTTAAATAGAAATACCAAAATATTAACGGCTGCCATTGGAATTGTGTCTGCATTGTCACTGATTGCTGTGGTCGCCATCGTTATCATTGTTTTAAGAAAAGCACTGAAGCCGATTAACGGCGTGGTTTCTGCTGCTGCTGAAATTGCTTCCGGTAACCTGGCGATCCAGGTGGATACAAAAAGCAATGATGAGATCGGGGTTCTTTCCAGAACCTTTACGGAAATGGCGGGGAATTTACGGTTCATCATTCAGGATATTAAATACTTATTGGAGGAAATGAGCAGGGGCAATTTCAGGATCAATACGGAATATGAAGAAAAATACATTGGCGATTATCAGGAGATATTAATTGCCATGCGAACCATTAACCGTAATTTAAGCGATACCCTTGCGGAAATTAATACGGCCTCCGATCAGGTATCGGCAGGAGCGGGGCAGATGTCAGACAGTGCACAGACCTTAAGCCAGGGAGCGGCGGAGCAGGCAAGCTCCGTGGAAGAGCTTACGTCTACCATTACGGAAATTTCGGAAAGAATCAAAAACAGTGCAGACAATGCGCAGCAGGCCAGCCGCTTATCAGAGGAATCAGGAGAAGAGGTTGGGGAAAGCAACCAGCAAATGCAGCTGCTCATGAAGGCAATGGAGGAAATCACCGATACTTCCCAGGAAATCGGTAAAATTATCAGATCCATTGATGACATTGCTTTCCAAACGAACATCCTGGCTTTAAATGCTGCTGTTGAAGCAGCTCGTGCCGGTGAGGCGGGCAAGGGATTTTCTGTGGTGGCAGATGAGGTGCGAAGCCTTGCAGGAAAGTCGGCCGAAGCTGCCAAAAACACTACGGCTTTGATTGAAAGTACTGTAGAAGCAATTGAGAAGGGCAGGCTGCTGGCAGATAAAGCCGCCGGTTCACTTCTTACGGTTGTAGAAACGTCCAGGAGCGTGGATGAAAGAATCCGGCAGATAGCGAAAGCTTCCGATGAAGAATCTTATGCGGTTACACAGATTGCAGCAGGACTTGAACAGATTTCATCAGTTGTACAAACCAACTCTGCAACATCAGAAGAAAGCGCGGCGGCAAGTGAAGAACTTTCGGGACAGGCACAGATGTTAAAGAGTCTGGTAAACCGATTTAAGCTAAGAGATGCAGGGGAAAGGATTGTGGCTCATAGGGCTCCAAATCCAGCCATAGAACCAGCTGATGATTTTATAACCGGCGGTAAATATTAATAGAAATACGCTGACAGCAGTGCCGGTGCCTGGTAATTTCAGGCCTCCGGCACTGTTTTTGTATAAATCATGGGAGAAGGTTTCCGGCCCACACGCCTCTAATTACCAGAATTAATGTGGTAAAAATCTGAATGGAAAAATAACGCCTGCCATGTTATGCTGATAATAAGGTTAAGTGGGACAAAAAGTACGAAGGAGACGGCTATGCTTTGGAAACAGTTGCAGGAATTGCTGATGCTCTTGAGTCAGGAAGAATACAGGACGGCTTCGACATTGGCGGAACAGCTGAAGGTCAGTGAGAAGACGGTACGGCTGAGACTGAAGGATTTAAGCGGGCTGTTTAAAGGCCATGGAGCGGAAATAAGCTCAAAAGCGAGATATGGATATATACTTCGGATTCATGACCAGGAGAAATTTGACGCATACATAAAGGAAGAAAGGGACAATACGGAGCATTTTCCGGAAAGAGAACATGAGAGAAGAGAATATTTGCTGGCATACCTGATATCCAGGATGGATTATATTAAGATCGATGAGCTTTGTGATTTTCTCTTTGTTTCAAAATCCACTCTGTCAAGTTCTCTTAAAACGGTGGAAGGAATATTAAAGCGCTACGGCCTTTCCATTGAACGGAAGCCTAATTACGGGATCAGAATCCAGGGTGAGGAATTTGATATCCGAAGGCTGTTAAGCGATTATTTTATCAAGCGACAGGGCTTAACCGGGGTGGACATCAGCCATCAGGAAAGCGAAATGATCCATCTGGCAGAAGTGATTAAAGGTCTTTTAAAGAAGTATGGGATCCGTCTTTCCGAGATTGCCTTTGAGAATTTCGTGGAATATACCTATGTGGCTAGGAAGCGGATGAAGTCAGGCTTTTATCTTCGGCTGGATAAGGAAAATCTGCCGGAAATAGGGGGGAAGGTATCCGCCCTCATCCGGGAGCTTATTTCGTCTATCGGAACCCAGGAACAGATCGTCTATACGGCTGATGAGGAACATTATCTCTTACTGTATCTGGCCGGAAAGAGAATGATCGGAAGCACTCTGGAAAATGACATCAATTTTGTGATCAGGGAGCAGACCGACCAGTTAGCCCTTGCCATGATGGAGCTGGTAAGCAGGGAATACGGGTTGGAAATGCATAATAATTTTGAGATACGGATGACCTTAAACCAGCATCTGGTCCCCTTTGATATCAGGATCCGGTACGATATTCCGTTAAAAAACCCCATTCTGGAAGACATTAAGCAGAGGTATTGCCTGGCATATCAGATATCCTATGAAGCAGTAGGAGTCCTTAAAAAGCATTATAAAAAGGATATTTCCGAGGATGAGATCGGATATTTTGCCCTGATCTTCCAATTGGCCTTAGAAAAGGACAAGATGGATCCCTGCTCAGATATTCTTGTGGTATGCAGCACGGGAAAGGGTAGCTCCCGGTTATTAAAATACAAATATGAAAGTGAATTTTCCGGTTATTTAAGGAATATCTATGTCTGCGATCTTCTGGAGCTGGAGCATTTCGATTTCCAGAAGGTCGATTATATCTTTTCCACCGTTCCTATTCCCATGGAGGTCCCGGTGCCTATTGTAGAGGTAGGGGCATTTCTGGAAGCAGATGATATCCAGAAGATCACAAAAACCCTTAGAAGAGGTAATAGCCGTGGGATCATAAAGCGGTATTATACTCCGCAGCGCCTGCTTACAGGGATGGAAGGAAAGCATAAGGAAGATATATTAAAGGATTTATGCGGCGTGATCAAAAAGCAGGAAAAGGTGGATGATAATTTTTATGAGCTGGTGCTGGAGCGGGAAACCTTTGCCCAGATGGATTATGGAAATTATATCACCCTCCCGCACCCAAACCAGATCGCTTCAGAGGAAACCTTTGCTTATGTGGCGATCCTTAAAGAGCCGGTTATCTGGAACAAGCTTCCGGTCCAGATCGTCCTGCTCATTTCCATAGGAAGAAAAGAGGATAGAAACCGTCAGACCTTTTATGAAACGACTGCACGGTTTGCCCTTAATAAGGAAGCAGTGAAACGATTGATCCAGAAACCGGAGTATGAGACTTTACTGGATCTGCTGGAAGAATAAAGATACCACATTCAGACTGAGAGAAACTGCCAGATTGAATGTGGTATTTTTTTCGTTGGAGTTTTAAACGGTCTGATGTTACCATAAAGACAAATGATTGAAGGAGGAAACAATACATATGCTGAGAAAAGATTTTCTGTGGGGAGGTGCAGTAGCTGCCCATCAGCTGGAAGGAGCCTGGAAAGAAGGAGGCAAAGGCGTCAGCGTTGCCGATGTGATGACAGCTGGAGCCAATGGAAAGGAACGGGAGATCACAGATGGTGTCATAGAAGGAAACTATTACCCCAACCATGAGGGCATCGATTTTTACCACCGATATAAAGAAGATATCCAGCTTTTTGCGGAAATGGGTTTTCAGTGCTTCCGCACCTCCATTGCCTGGACCAGGATTTTTCCTACGGGAGAAGAGTCAGAACCTAATGAAGAAGGCCTCCGGTTTTATGACGACTTATTTGATGAGTGCAGAAAGCATGGGATCCAGCCGGTAGTGACCCTGTCCCACTTTGAAATGCCGTATGAACTGGCGGTTAAGTACGGCGGCTTTCGAAGCCGCATCTGTGTGGAGCTGTTCGTGAAGTTTGCGAAAGCTTGCTTTAAGCGGTATAAGGACAAGGTGACCTATTGGATGACCTTTAACGAGATTAATAACCAGGCGGATTATGACGGAGACTTTGCACCATTTACCAACTCAGGACTTCGTTTTAAGGAAGGAGATAACCGGGAACATCTGATGTACCAGGCAGCCCATTATGAGCTGGTGGCATCAGCTCTGGCAGTGAAGGCGGGACATGAGATAAATCCTGATTTTAAGATCGGCTGTATGATGGCCATGTGCCCCATTTATCCCTACTCCTGTGATCCGAAAGATATGATGATGGCCATGTCTTCCATGCAGAAACGCTACTGGTTTGCTGATGTCCATGTAAGAGGGCAATATCCGGAATACATAAAGGCATATTGGAAACGGAAAGGGATGGTTCTTGATATCACATCGGAAGACTTGGAGGCGCTTAGAGCCGGCTGTGTGGATTATATCGGATTCAGCTATTACATGTCCTTTACTGTGAAGCACAGGGACGATAATCCAGATTATGATTACCGGGAAGGTCAGGACCGGGTGAAAAATCCTTATGTAGAAGCAAGCCAGTGGGGGTGGCCTATTGACCCGGAAGGGCTGCGCTATACCATGAACTGGCTGTATGATAGATATGGGCTTCCCTTATTTATCGTGGAAAATGGCTTCGGTGCCTATGACCGGCCCGGCGAGGATGGAATGGTCCATGACGGATACCGCATCCAGTATTTAAAGGTTCACATAGAAGCCATGAAACGCTGCGTGGAGCAGGACGGAGTGGACTTAATGGGATATACGCCCTGGGGCTGCATCGACCTGGTATCTGCGGGAACCGGGGAGATGGAAAAGCGGTACGGCTTTATCTATGTGGATAAGGACAATCAGGGAAACGGTACGGGAGAGCGGAGCAGGAAGGAAAGCTTTTACTGGTTTCAGAACGTAATTAAATCAAATGGAGAAGAATTATAGGAGGGGTATAAGTATGTTAAAGATTCGTTTATTTTGCAATCAGGGAATGTCAACGAGCCTGCTGGTAAGTAAGATGAGGCAGGCAGCCGCAGATGCAGGGGTGGAGGCGGATATCGTTGCGTATCCGGTCAATGACCTGGATGAGAATTTAGAGGGAGTAGACTGCGTGCTTCTGGGGCCACAGGTGGGGTATTTAAAGGATAAGGTTTTAAGAAGCTGCGAAAAGTTCCAGATTCCCATGGATGTAATCCCCATGGTCGATTACGGCATGTGCAATGGAAAAAAGGTTTTGGAGTTCGCCCGGAAGCTGGCTGATAAATAAAATAAAGAAAGGGATGGTAACAGAGGATGAAGGATTTTTTTAATGACAAAGTAGTACCTAAAATGATGAAATTTATCAATACAAAGGCTATTCGGGGATTAAAGGATGGGTTGTTGTATTCCATGCCTATGATGATTATCGGTTCAGTTTTTCTGCTTCTGGCAAATTTTCCATACACACCGTTCGCTGACTGGTTAAGGGATACAGGCGTTACTTTAGTATTAAACCAGGCTTATGACAGCACCTTTAGCATCATGTCTATGATTGGTGCGATCGGCATTGCCTATACTTATGTAAAAAATGAGGGCTATAACGGAATGCCTGCAGGGGTAATTTCCCTGTGTACTTACTTGCTGTTTCAGCCTTCGACGGTAACTACTTCGGAGGGAAATACCGTTGGAGTTATTTTCAAGACCTGGACTGCCGGACAAGGAATGATCGGCGCCATTATTATCGGACTGATTGTAGGCTGGATTTATACGATATTTTTAACAAAAAATATCACGATCAAGATGCCGGAGGGAGTACCGGAAGGTGTGGCCGCTTCTTTTACGGCGCTGATTCCCGGTGCAGTTATTATCATATCTGCATCTGTCATCTATGCAGTTGTAAAAATTGCGTTTGATACTACTCCTCTGGAATGGATCTATAAAGTCATTCAGATTCCTCTTCAGGGTCTGACGGATTCCTTTGGCGGGGTGATAGCAATTGGATTTTTGGTTCCGTTTTTCTGGTTCTTCGGCATTCATGGCTCCACTCTTGTGGGAGGAATCGTAGGTTCCCTCCTTGTGGCCAATACTGCCGCCAATCAGGCGATTCTTGACAGCGGGCAGGAGCTTACCCTGGCAAATGGCGGACATATTGTTACCCAGCAGTTTATGGATCAGTTTATGACGGTTACAGGGGCAGGAGTTACCATAGGAGTGGTAGTATATTTAACATTCTTTGCCAAATCTGCTCAATGCAGGCAGGTAGGAAAGCTGGGAATTGGAGCGTCTTTGTTTAACATCAATGAGCCGGTACTTTTCGGTACACCGATTGTGCTGAACCCCATTATGGGTATACCATTCATGTTCATGCCGGTTCTTTCGGGAATCATTCAGTACCTGGCAATTTACAGCGGACTTTGCCCAATGTATAAAGGAATTCTGGTACCCTGGACCACTCCGCCCATTATTTCGGGTTTTTTAGTGGGAGGCTGGAGGACAGCACTATTGCAAACGTTCATTTTAGTATTATCATTCTTTGTATACCTTCCGTTTATCAGAACGGTAGACAAAATGTATGAGAAGCAGGAAAAAGAGACGGCTAATCCTTACTGAAAGAGAGAAAAGGTAGAAAAATGCAGGAAATAGAACTTATTTGCTTTCAACTGATCACTGCGGCAGGCGGAGCAAAATCAAATTATATCAAAGCAGTGCAAAAGGCAAAGCTGGGAGAATATGCAGAGGCGGAGCGTTTGATTGCAGAAGGTGACGAAATGATGAAGCAGGGCCATTTGCCCCATTCGGATTTAGTCCAAAAAGAAGCGGCGGGAGAGGCGGTCCCTATGGGACTTATTCTGACCCATGCGGAAGATCAGATGATGAGCGCTGAGGTATTTAAGGTTATGGCTGAGGAAATCATTGAGCTTTATAAGAAAGTGGAAAACAGATAAAGTAGGACGCTGCAGAAGAAGAGACTGTGTTAAGGAAACAGAGCCGCATGGTTTTCAGCGGTGGTGATTGGGAGGAGCAAAATGAAAAAGTGTATAAAACTGCTCTCAGCAATGGTAGCTGTCGTGATGTGCATGACTGCTTTTAGCGCATGTACAGGCACGCCGAAAAGCAGTGGGAGTGAAGGTGTGACCATCTATCTGGTTCGCCACGGCAAGACGTTGTTTAATACCATTGGCAAGGTGCAAGGCTTCGTTGACAGCCCGCTTACAGATGTGGGCATAGAAGGAGCGGAAGATACGGGTATGGGGCTTGCCGGCGTGAAGTTTGATGCGGTATTTTCCAGCGACCGGGGCCGTGCCGTAGAAACGGCTGAAATTATTATGTCGCTGAACAATGCTGCAGGCGATATGCCGGTTACCACCCTTGCCGATATGCGGGAAACCAACTATGGCAAGTACGAAGGCTCGTCAGAAAATATCTGGGAAATCGGCGCCAAATCCTTAGGCGCAGCGTCTATGGCCGAATTGAATCAATTTTCACAAAAAGAAGTAATTGATGCAATTGCCGCATCAGACGAAACAGGGGAGTGTGAAAATTATGACGAAGCCGTGGGGCGGCTTATGCGCGGGCTTAATCAGATATCAGGCTCGATTCAATCAGGCAATATTTTATGCGTTGCTCACGGCAACGCCATCAGCAATATCGTCAGTGCCCTTGGCGGCAGTTCGGAAGGTGAATTGCCTAATTCCAGCGTAACGGTTGTGACATACAAGGATGGTAAGTACACAGTTGAATCGGTAGGCGGTATGCTGGAAAATGAAGCAGGAAAAGCCGCACGCGAAGCAAACGGAGGCAAGGCTGTCTACCCTAAGGGAAAGGAACCTTCTGATGCTGCTACAGAAGCCGGAAGAGGCAAAGTCAATTTATACATAGTCCGCCACGGCAAAACACTGTTAAACATGGCCGGGCGTATGCAGGGCATAGCCGACGCGCCTTTGACGGAAGCGGGGGTACAGGGCGTGGTTAATACAGGCCTGGGGTTAAAGGACCTCCGCTTTGACGGCATATATTCCAGTGATTTGGGGCGTACGATCGAAACGATTGATTTGATGTTAAGCGTGAATGAGGCGACAAGCGCTGAGGTACCGCGCACAAAGCTGAAGGATTTGCGTGAATACAGCTTCGGTAAATTTGAGGGTGACTTGGGAAATGACGTTCAGCCATTGCTGTTTAAAGCAGGCGGCATCTCCAGCTATGAGGAAATGGCGGAAAAGCACATTAGTATCTTAGATTTGTACGACGCATTAAGCAAAGATGCAGATACCCAGGTGGAAGCAGGGGCGGATTTCCGAAGGCGTATCAAGCGGGGAGTGGATGTGGTGGCCGCCGAAATGTCTGCTAAGGGTGATGAAGCCAATGCTCTGGTGGTTGTCCACGGCCTGGTGATGAGCGCAGTTCTTGAAGATTTAGGTATTCCCGTTACAGCGGAGATCCCCAATGCGGCTGTTGTAAAGGTAATCTTCCAAAACGGTAAATACAGCGTGGATAAAGACCATGCGATTGATTTGTCCTATAGTGAAAAGGGCGCAGTGCTCAATCCGTTTAAACAGACCGACCCCGGTCAGCTTGATAGCCTGACGCCGGAACTGTTCGCTTTATCGGGCAAGGAGATTCCTGTCTATACCTTAGACGGCATACAGTATTTTCCGGTTCGTGCTTTAGCGGAAGCGGCGGGCGCCAATGTGACCTTGGACAAGGCGGCCGACAGTGTAATCATCATTGCGAACGGCAGACGTGCCGCACTTAAGTTAAACAGCAACCAGTATTATGTGGATAAAACCATTCACTTCTTAGAGAGTGGCAGTATTACGCAGAATACGGCAGGGGCAAGCGGGGGTGAGACTTTCGCGCCTGCAGAGTCAATCCTCGCGCCGCTGGGCATTGGATATACAGTGTCTGACAGTGAAGTTCTGCTAAAGTAAACCGGTAAAATCCTTTCAGGTAAGAAGTTACATGGCTTCATACTTATCTGAAAGGATTTTTCATTTAAAGAGTTCTTTTGGGTTCCTGTTTTGATTTTATCATATTTTCCATCCGTGCCACAAAGGCCCCCGTCCTTTTCCCAGATTTAATCCGGCTTTTAATGCACCGGTTAAATAGGACTTTGCCATCCGGATGCTTTCTTCCAGACCCATGCCTAAAGCCAGTCCGCAGGCAATGGCAGAAGACAGGGTGCATCCGGTTCCGTGGGTATTTGGATTATCGATCCGTTCTCCTGGAAACCATGTGACAGTTCCGTTGCAGCATAGAGCATCATCAGCCCCCCCCTGGGAATTATGGCCTCCTTTTAACAGGAAAGATACCTGATAGATATGAAAGAGCTCCATGGCGGCTTCTTCCATATCTTTTTTACTGTATATCTTATGCCCTTTTGTGGATAAAAGAGCTTCTGCCTCCGGGATATTGGGGGTAACTAAAGCTGCCAGAGGAAACAGCTTGCTTGTTAAAGTCTTAACATCCTGCGGATTTAAGAGAGAATGTCCGCTGGTGGATACCATGACCGGGTCCACGACGACAGGAGAATGGTTATATTTTTCCAGCTTTTCCGCAATGATTTCGATAGAACTGGAAGTTCCGGCCATGCCGATCTTTACTGCTTTTGGCGGAATGTCCGTAAACACGGCATCCAGCTGCTCGGCAAGCATTTCCTGACTAACTGGTTCCGTCAGAAAAACTCCCGTTGTATTTTGAGCAACCAGGGCGGTAATAACGCTTGAGCCATAGACACCCAAAGCCGCCGCAGTCTTTAAATCCGCCTGTATTCCGGCACCGCCGCTGGGATCGGTGCCTGCAATGGTGAGGAACGTAGGAAGAATCAGGCTCATGGGCTCACCACCTTTAAAAGCTGTTCTTTTAAGTGATGGACGGCTGCGGTTATATCCTTTTGTCCGAAGATGCCGGAAACCACCGAAGCTCCGGCTACGTCTGTTCCTTTCAGACAGGAAACATTTTGGGCCGTAATTCCCCCGATGGCCGTTACAGGAATAGGAACGGAACGGCAGATCGCAGTCAGCTGCTCCAGGGTTAAGGGAATGGCATCTTTTTTTGTAGGGCTTGGGAAAATGGCCCCGGATCCTATATAATCCGCCCCATCCATATATGCCTTTTTTGCCTGACTTACATTTTTGGCAGTAACGCCCAGAATGCGGTCCGGGCCGATTAGCTGGCGGACTTCCAAAGGAGATAAATCATCCTGTCCAACGTGTACACCGTCTGCCCTGCACTTAAGGGCAATCTCTACATCATCGTTAATGATTAGCGGGATCCCATAATGCTTTGTAAGCTCACGGACAAGTAAGGCTTCTTCCAGGAAAGTACGTTTGTCCATAGACTTTTCTCGGAGCTGGAGAAGGGTCACTCCGGCACAAAGAGCTTCTTCAATCTGCTCTGTTAAGGTTTTTTCTCCCGTAAATGCCTGGTCTGTTACTGCATAGAGGAGAAGCATATCTCTATGAAACTTCAATATTTATTCCTCCTTTCAAGGTACCTTCATCCAAAAGGCTTACCTCATCGAGAAAGCAGCAGCGGAAGCTTCCGGTACCACTTAAGGTTTGTTCCGCTTTTTTTGCTGCCCGTTCCCCGCAGAGACCGGCAGCAGCCGTGGCAAGAGCTGCCGCCTCGAAAATGGCATGCTGGGATGGCGTGGGCCCTGTGGAGGCTATATAGGCGGCAATTATACCGTCCAGCATACAGCCACTGCCCGTAATACGGGACATTTGAGGACAGCCATTTTTAATAAGCCAGGTTTCCTCCCCGGATGAAGCGATGTCAATGGCCCCTGTCATGACGGTCACAGCCCCTGTTGCAGCGCTTAGTGCCCTGGTTGCTTCCGTAAGAGATTCCAGGGTATCCTCCCTGATCTCATCAGAAAAGGAAGCATCAACTCCCCGGGTGGCAGAAACAGAGTCGTTTCCGCTTCCCATGTTCTTCCCGGTCAGTTCTTTTAACAGGAACCGAAGTTCCGATGCATTTCCCCTGATAACGGTTATCTTTACTTCTCTTAACAGGGAAAGCGCAGCTTCGGTCCGATAACGGGATGCACCAATTCCCACCGGGTCAAAGATGACAGGAAGATTTCGCCGGTTTGCTTCCCGGCCGGCCTTTTCCATTGCTGCTTTTGTAGTACCCCCCGGAGTCCCGATGTTCAAAAGAAGACAGTCGGATATGGCGGTTATTTCTGAAACCTCTTCCGGGTGGTCCGCCATGATGGGGGAGCCGCCGCAGGCTAATATGGTATTTGCCACGTCTCCGGCCGTAACATAATTAGTGATACAGTGGATGACGGGCCGTTTTTCCCTGACCAGCCTGGTCAGAGAATGGTTAATCTTTAGGCTCATATCTGTTTCCCCCTATTCATTGATGAGTCGCTCAAAATAGGAAAAAAGCCCAAGGCGGCGCAGCATTGCCAGTAAAATTGCAGCCATGATGGTTCCTGCCAGAGTGCTCATGAAAAATGGGGCTACAAAGAAGAACACAGCCACCTCTTTTCCCATGAGAACGGCGGATACCGGATAGCAGAGCAGCCCTCCGATCAGCCCGGTTCCAACCACCTCTCCAAGATAAGCGGGCAAAAGCTTCCTGGTTCTTTGATACAGATAAGCCCCAAGGAATGCGCCAGCCATGCTTCCCGGAAAGGCAAGCAGGCTCCCGGTTCCCATGAGATTTCGTATGAGAGAAGTACAAAATGCCATGGAAACGCCATAGACAGGCCCTAAGAACACCCCGGCTATAACGTTAGCCAGATGCTGTATTGGAAAGCATTTGGAAGCTCCCACCGGGATGGAAAAACCTGAGAGTGCCACGGTAAGGGCTGTCAGCATTCCGCTGATGACCAGCTTTTTCACCCGTATTCTTGAACCGGCAGAAGTGTTGCTATAAGTTGTTGAAGATATTTGATCTTTCATGAAAGTTCCTCCTATTTATGTAATTTCAACCTGACAAGCAGGGGTGCAGATTGCAAATAGCTGATTGATTTTCCGCAAAATATCATTCATCAAATATATCAACGATTTCTCCGTCTAAGATCCGGTTCATATTCTTCATGGCGCAGAAATTGCCGCACATGGAGCAGGTATCTTCTTTTTCCGGTTTTGATGCGTCACGGTATCGTCTGGCCTTTTCCGGGTCAATGGCAAGCTGAAACATGGTTTCCCAATCCAGCCGTTTTCTCGCATCGCTCATCTTATGATCCCATTCCTTAGCGCCTCGGATGCCTTTTGCAATGTCAGCCGCATGGGCTGCAATCCGGGCTGCAATGATACCTTCCTTCACATCTGCTTCATCCGGCAGTCTCAAATGCTCCGCAGGAGTTACATAGCAGAGAAACGCCGCTCCGGCAGCTGCGGCCACTGCTCCGCCGATTGCAGCAGTAATATGGTCATATCCGGGCGCAATATCAGTGACAAGAGGCCCGAGGACATAAAAAGGGGCTCCCTTGCAGATTGTCTGCTGTATTTTCATATTGGCTGCAATCTGATCCAGAGGCATGTGGCCGGGGCCTTCAATAATGATCTGTACATTCTTCTCCCAGGCCCTTCTTGTCAGTTCCCCAAGAGTCACCAGCTCCTCCACCTGGGAAATATCCGATGCATCTTCAATGCACCCTGGACGGCAGGCATCTCCAAGACTTAAAGTCACGTCATGCTTCTGGCAGATTTCCAGTATGCGGTCATAATGCTCATAAAAGGGGTTCTCCTCCCCGGTCATTTCCATCCAGGCAAAGATGATGGATCCGCCTCTTGAAACAATGTTAGTCAGTCGTTTTGCTTCCTTGAATCTTTTGGCTGTCTGCTTATTGATCCCAACGTGAATGGTCATGAAATCCACCCCGTCTTCCGCGTGCATTTCCACGATCTTTATCCACTCCTCGGCGGTGATTTCCCGAAGGGGTTTGTGATAATAAACCACTGCATCGTAGATCGGAACCGTACCAATCATAGCCGGACATTCTCCCGTTAGTTTCTTTCGGAATTTCCGGGTATCTCCAAAGGAGCTTAAATCCATAATGGACTCTGCCCCCATGAGAACTGCGTCCTTTACTTTCTCAAGCTCCATATCCAGATCATTCAAATCCCTGGATGTTCCCAGATTCACATTGATCTTTGTTCTCAGCATGGAGCCGATCCCGCTGGGTTTTAAGCAGCTGTGGTTCTTATTTGCTGGAATGGCGACTTTTCCTTCCGCTACCAGTTCCTGCAGCTTTTCCGGCTCCCATTGCTCGTGTTCAGCTACTGTCATCAGTTCCTTTGTCAGTATGCCTTTTCTTGCGGCATCCATTTGCGTGGTGTAATTCATGTTTGTTCCTCCTTTTTCTCGAACGGAGGGATTGTAAGGGCTTTTGGTAAAGAACAAGAAAAAGAGCCCATACCAACAGGTATAGGCTCGGAAATATACAATCATCCCATATGAATCCCTACGTTGGCATTACCCAAATCAGGTTATAAAGGTCGAAGTTGATTACTTCCTCTCAGCCCGCCTACGAGCTCCCTCTTGTGGCACTAGTGTAGCATTCCCCTTCATCCTTGTCAAGGAAAACATTCCTTACCGGCAATCAGCCGGATATGGCGGACTTCATTTCCCTTACGTAGTCGCAGACAGGCTCAACACAGTCTTTTCCATACTTTGCGGCAATTTTTACAATGGCGCTGCCCACAATGACGCCGTCCGCATGTTTGCTCATCTCCCTGGCCTGCTCTTTGGTGGAGATCCCAAAGCCGATGGCGCAGGGAATATCTTTTGCCTCCTTTACGAAGGAAATCATTTCGCCAATGTCGGTATTGATTTCTGATCTCACTCCGGTCACGCCCATGGAGGAAACGCAGTAGATAAATCCTTCCGATCCAGATGCAATGGTCCGTATCCGATCCCTGGAAGTGGGAGCGATGAGGGAAATCAGTTCGACCCCATACTTCCTGCAGTAGGGCAGCAGTTCCTCCCTTTCCTCAAAGGGCATATCCGGTACGATCAGGGCGTCAATGCCGCACTCAGCCGCATTTTTTAAGAATCGTTCACTTCCATACACGAAAACCGGATTGATATAAGTCATAAAAGCCAACGGGACATTTGTTTTTTTGCGTATCCGTTTTACGGTTTCGAAAAGCTTATCCGTGGTAGTTCCTGACGCCAAAGCCCGCATATCGGCTTCCTGGATCACGATGCCCTCTGCAATCGGGTCAGAAAATGGGATTCCAAGCTCGATTAAATCCGCTCCGGCCTCGGCCATAGCAGGAACCAGCTCTTCGGTGGTGGCAAGGTCAGGATCCCCTGCTGTAATAAATGGAATGAAAGCCTTTCCCTTAGAAAATACTTCGCTTATTCTACTCATAGATTTCAACCCCCTTGTAACGGGCAATGGCTGCCACATCTTTGTCACCACGCCCTGATAAATTAATAACAATGACCTCATCCTTTCCCATGGAAGGAGCAATCTTTCTGGCATAGGCTACGGCATGGGCGCTTTCTATTGCCGGAATGATTCCTTCCAGACGGGATAAGTATTCAAAGGCTTCCACGGATTCCTGATCCGT
>Ga0213825_1001500_pt1 | contig 15881 bp, 11 predicted proteins | sample MC6MC0900MG_FD_179896 | JGI IMG/M metagenome (GOLD analysis project Ga0213825, IMG submission 179896) | Enriched soil aggregate microbial communities from Iowa State University, Ames, United States - MC6-MC0900-MG | ecosystem: Environmental > Terrestrial > Soil > Unclassified | place: USA: Iowa... | reverse complement strand
CAGCTTCTGCAGCGCGGCACGGTCACCTTCTGCGACCAGGCCGATCACCTTGTCGCGCGCGGTCGGGCCCTGCACCGCGATGATCGCCAGGTCTTCGCGCTCGGTCACCTGCACGTCGAAGGCGGCGGCCTGCTCGCGGATCCAGGCCAGGTCCTTCTCACGGGTGGAGGCGTTGACCACCATGCGGAAGAAGTCGTCGGCCAGGTAGTAGACGATCAGGTCGTCGATCACCCCGCCCTGCGCGTTGAGCATGCAGGAGTACAGCGCCTTGCCCGGCACCTTCAGCTTGTCCACCGAGTTGGCCAGCAGGCGGCGCAGGAATGCGCGCACGTCCCCGCCACGCAGGTCGACAACGGTCATGTGGCTGACGTCGAACATGCCGGCGTCGGCACGCACCAGATGGTGCTCGTCCAACTGCGACCCGTAATGGATGGGCATGTCCCAACCGCCGAAATCGACCATTTTGGCGCCGAGCGCGCGGTGGGTATCGTTGAGTAGCGTCTTCTGGGTCATGACCACGGTCCGGGGGATGAAAATGCAGGTCGTCATTATCCCAGAACCGCTCCGTCAACGCCTGCGGCGGTGCGCCATCCCTCGTTGTCCGGCATTGCGCAGCCACGCAGGGCGTGGCTCTACGCCAGAGCCCGGATCGCCACCGTAGCGCCACGCCCTGCGTGGCTGCACCGTCAGGCCTGCTGCACCTTCAAGGTCATGCCATCCACCGCCACCACGCGCACCGGCGTCCCCGCCGGCAGGTCGGGCCCGGCGACCACCCAGAACGCATCGTCGACCTTGGCCCGGCCCTTGCCGACGATGATCGGCTGGTCGAGCACTACTACCCGCCCGACCAGCTGCTCGGCGCGGCGGTTCAACAGCGGCGCGTCGCTCGCACGCGCGCGCCTGCGCCACCACTGCCGGTAGCATTGGATCGACACCACGCTGAGCAGTACGAAGGCGACCACCTGCCACAGCAGCGGGATGTCGGCGAACACCGCGACCAGCACGAACACGGCGGCGGCACCAATGCCGATCCACAGCATGAACGCGCCCGGTGCGAGCGCCTCGGCGGCGAACAGCACCAGCGCCAGCACGCCCCACCCGACCACTTCCCAGCGCATCTCAGCCTCCGATGCGCGGCGGCACCGCGCGCGTGGTCTTCTTCTCTTCCTGGCGGGCGAACGCTTCCTTGGCCAGCTCGGCGACGCCGGCGATGGACCCGATCACGCCGCTGGCCTCCATCGGCATCAGCACCAGCTTCTGGTTCGGCGAGGTGGCCAGTTCCTTGAACGCTTCCACGTACTTCTGCGCGATGAAGTAGTTGATGGCCTGCACGTCCCCCTTGGCGATCGCCCCGGACACCATTTCCGTGGCCTTGGCTTCGGCCTCGGCCAGGCGCTCGCGCGCTTCCGCATCGCGGAACGCGGCTTCCTTGCGGCCTTCCGCTTCCAGCACCGCCGCCTGCTTTTCGCCTTCGGCGCGCAGGATCTCGGACTGCCGGGAACCTTCGGCTTCGAGGATCTGCGCGCGCTTTTCGCGTTCGGCCTTCATCTGCCGCGCCATCGCATCGAGCAGGTCGCGCGGTGGCTGGATGTCGCGGATCTCGATGCGGTTGACCTTCACCCCCCACGGGTTGGTGGCATGGTCGACCACGCTGAGCAGCTGCGCGTTGATCACCTCGCGCTGGCTGAGCGATTCGTCCAGGTCCATCGAACCGATCACGGTACGGATGTTGGTCTGTACCAGGGCGATCATCGCCACTTCCAGGTTGGCGACCTCATAGGCGGCCTTGGAGGCATCGAGCACCTGGAAGAACACCACCCCGTCCACGCGCACCGCGGCGTTGTCCTTGGTGATCACTTCCTGGCTGGGCACGTCGAGCACCTGCTCCATCATGTTCACCTTGCGGCCGACGCCGTACACGATGGGGATCAGGAAGTGCAGGCCGGGGGACATGGTGTGGGTGTAGCGGCCGAAGCGCTCCACCGTCCATTCGTAGCCCTGCGGCACCATGCGCACGGCCTTGAACAGGATCACCACGGCCACGAAGGCCAGGATCAATGAAAACAGCACGGTCGGAAACATCGGCTACTCCTTTCCCTGGGTAACCTCGAATATACCGCCGAATGCGCCGGGTGCCGCCTCAGGCCGCGCGCGGCGCGAACATGATCACCGCCATGCCGGCCAGGCACAGCCCGACGCCGAGCAGGTCCCAGCGGCCCGGGCGGATGCCGTCCACCACCCACAGCCAGGCCAGCGCGGTGCCGATATAGACACCGCCGTACGCCGCATACACGCGCCCGCTGGCGGCAGGGTGCAGGGTCAGCAGCCAGGCGAACAGGGCCAGGCTGGCGGCCGCCGGCAACAGCAGCCAGGCGCTGCCATCGCGGCGCAGCCACAGCCACGGCAGGTAACAGCCGACGATCTCGGCCACGGCGGTCAGCACGAACAGCAGCAGGGTTTTCACGGCGTGCCTTCGGCAGCCTTGGCCTGCTCCCAGAGCCGTTCCTGCGACGCCAGGTCGAGCGCGGCCATGGCCTGGCCGGCAGCGGCGGCCTGCGCTTCCATCGCGCGGAAACGGCGCTCGAACTTGTGGTTGGCCTGGCGCAGCGCCGCGCCCACGTCGACGCCGGCATGCCGCGCCAGGTTGGCGCAGACGAACAGCAGGTCGCCCAGTTCTTCCTGCAGCCGGGCCTGGTTGTCCTGCACCGGTCCGCGCGCGAACTCGGCGGCCACTTCGTCCAGCTCCTCGCGCGCCTTGTCCAGCACCGGTGCCGGGCCCGGCCAGTCGAAGCCGACCCGCGCCGCGCGCGCCTGCAGCTTCATCGCACGCTGCCATTCCGGCAGCCCGCGCGAGATCCCGGCCAGCGCCGAGGGATCGGCATCGCCCTTGGCGGCGCGCTCCTGGCGCTTGATCGCTTCCCAGTTGCTGTTGACGTCTTCAGCTCCTTTGACCTGGACCTGCGCAAACACGTGCGGGTGCCGGCGCTGCAGCTTGTCACTGATCGCGCTGGCCACTTCGGCAAAGCCGAAGGCGCCCTGCTCGCTGGCCATCTGCGCATGGAACACCACCTGCAGCAGCAGGTCGCCGAGTTCATCGCAGAGATCGTCGAGGTCGCCACGGTCGATCGCGTCGGCCACTTCGTAGGCTTCTTCGATGGTGTACGGCGCGATGCTGGCGAAATCCTGCTGCAGGTCCCACGGGCAGCCGTCCCGGGGATCGCGCAGGCGCGCCATGATGCCCAGCAGGCGGTCGAGTTCGGCAGGTGCGGACATCGGTGCTCCGGTCAGTCGGGAAGCCAGCTGCGCCACGGCAGGCGGGTGTCGCCCAGGGCGATGAAATCGCCATTCAACAGGCTTTCGCGGCGGTTGTAGCGGAACGGCTTGCCGGTGGCGGCGGACAGCACCGCTCCGCCGGCGGCATGCAGCACGCACTGGCCGGCGGCGGTGTCCCATTCAGCGGTCGGGCCCAACCGCGGGTAGACGTCCAGCGTGCCCTCGGCCAGCCGACAGAACTTCAGCGACGAGCCCTGCGCCACCACCTCGATCTCGCCCATGCGCTCGAGCAGCGCCTGGGTCTGCGGGCTGCGGTGCGAGCGGCTGGCAGCCACCTGCAGCGGCGGCAGCGCCGGGGTACGGGTGCGCAGCACGGAGTCGTGCATGCCGTCACGGCGATAGGCCAGTTCGCCGCGCATGGCGTGCCACGCGACGCCGCTGACCGGGGCCAGGACCACGCCGAAGGCGGGTGCGCCCTGGTAGATCAGCGCGATGTTGACGCTGAACTCGTCGTTGCGTTTGACGAACTCGCGGGTGCCGTCGAGCGGGTCGACCAGCCAATACGCGCCCCAGTGCCGACGCACCTCCCACGGCACCTGCGCCGATTCCTCGGACAGGATCGGCAGGTCCGGGGTGAGCTGGCCGAGTCCACGCAGGATCACCTGGTTGGCGGCAAGGTCGGCGGCGGTCACCGGGCTGCTGTCGGACTTGATCTCGACATCGAACGGCCGGGCGTACACGTCCATGATCGACGCGGCGGCATCCTGGGCGATGGCGATCACCGTTTCGCGCAACGCGGTGGTGAGTTTGATCATTCCCCGCGTTCCAGCCACTGCCGGGCGATGAACAGCGCAGCCAGCGAGCGCCCTTCGGAGAAGTCCTCGCGCAGCATCAGCTGGTCCAGGTCGGCCAGTTTCCACGGCACCACTTCCAGCTCTTCGGGCTCATCGCCGACCAGCCGTTCGGGGTACAAGTCGCGCGCCACCACCAGCCAGGACAGGTGGCTCATGTAGGTCGGGGCCAGGGTCATCGCGCGCAGCACGTCGACCCGGCGCGCACCGTAGCCGGCTTCTTCCTTCAGTTCGCGGTCGGCCGCCTGCTCCGGGGTTTCGCCGGCATCGATGCGGCCCTTGACCAGCCCCAGCTCGTAACGGTGCACGCCGGCCGCGTATTCACGCACCAGCAGCACGGTCTCATCGTCGAGCATCGGCACCACCACCACCGCACCGTGGCCACGGCTGACCAGGCGTTCGAAGCGGCGGCGTTCGCCGTTGGAGAACTCCAGGTCCAGGTGCTGGCGCTGGAACGGGCCGCTTTCCTCGTCCGTGATCTGGTGGATGGTGGGCAACGGACGGGTCATGCGAACTGGCTCTTGGAGATCGATAGAATGCAGGCAGGTGAAAACGTGTCCATGAGCCCGAAATGCTAGCAGACCCAGCCCCCCTCACGCTGGCCGACCAGTGGCGGCAACGCGACCTGGCCGTGCTGTGGCACCCGTGCACGCAGATGCGTGAACATCCTGACACCTTGCCGCTGGTGCCGATTGCACGAGGTGAAGGCCCGTGGCTGATCGATCATGACGGCCACCGCTACCTTGACGCGGTCAGCAGCTGGTGGACCAATCTGTTCGGCCACGCCGAACCGCGCATCGGCGCGGCCATCGCGCGCCAGGCGACCCAGCTGGAACAGGTGATGCTGGCCGGTTTCAGCCACGAGCCGGCGGTGCAGCTGGCCGAGCGCCTGCTGGCGATCGCGCCGCGCCAGGCCGGGCGTGCGCCGCTGTCGAAGGTGTTCTTCGCCGACAACGGGTCAGCCGGGGTCGAAGTGGCGCTGAAGATGGCCTTCCATTATTTCCACAACCGCGGCGAACCGCAGCGCACCCGCTTCGTGGCGCTGGAGAACGGCTACCACGGCGAAACCCTGGGCGCGTTGTCGGTGGGCGACATCCCGCTGTATCGCCGCGTGTACGCGCCGCTGTTGAGCGAAGCGCTGTTCGCGCCGTCGCCAGACGCGTACCTGGCCGAACCCGGGCAGAGCGCGGCGCAGCGCGCGCATGAAGCGGCCGACCGACTGGCCGATCTGTTCGACCGGCACCCGGGCGAGATCTGCGCGGTGATCCTGGAACCGCGCCTGCAGTGCGCCGGCGGCATGCGCATGCACGACCCCGTCTACCTGAAGCGCGCGCGCGAACTGTGCGATGCCAACGGCGCGTTCCTGATCGCCGACGAGATCGCCACCGGCTTCGGCCGCACCGGCACCCTGTTCGCCTGTGAACAGGCCGGTGTCATGCCCGACCTGATGTGCCTGTCCAAGGGCCTGACCGGCGGCTTCCTGCCGCTGGCGGCGGTGCTGGCCACCCAGGCGCTGTACGACGCCTTCCTGGACGACAGCCGCGAACGCGCCTTCCTGCATTCGCACAGCTACACCGGCAATCCGCTGGCATGCGCGGCCGCGCTGGCCACGCTGGACATCTTCGCGAGCGAAGACGTGATCGCGCGCAACCGCAGCACGGCTGAGGTCATGCGCGCCCTCGCGGCGCCGTTCACCGACCACCCGCACGTGGCCGACGTGCGCCAGGCCGGCATGGTGGTGGCGTTCGAACTGACCCGCAATGGCGACAAGCGCACGCCCTTCCCTGCCGCCGCGCGGGTCGGGCTGAAGGCCTACAACGCGGCCCTGCGCCGGGGCGTGGTGCTGCGCCCGCTGGGCAACGTGCTGTACTGGATGCCTCCCTACTGCGTGGAGGACGAACACCTGGACCTGCTGGCCCAGACCACCCTGGCTGCCATCGAGGAAGCTGTTGCATGCGCCTGACCCGCTCCCATGTTGATCTTCCGCTGGCCGTGGGCCAAGCCGTGTCATTGCCCGAAGAGGTGGCCAACCACCTGGTGCGGGTGATGCGTCTTCGCGAGGGCGACGGCTGCGTGCTGTTCAATGGCGACGGCCACGACTACAGCGCCACGCTGGTCGAGTCGGGCAAGCGCGAGGCGCGCGTGCAGGTGGTGGCGGCGCAGCCGCTGGACAACGAATCGCCCCTGCCGATCACCCTGCTGCAGGGCATCGCACGCGGCGAGAAGATGGACCTGATCCTGCAGAAGGCCACCGAACTGGGTGTGCAGGCGATCGTGCCGGTCAATGCCGAACGCACCGAGGTCAAGCTGGACGCGGCGCGCGCGGAGAAGCGGCTGGCGCATTGGCGCAGCGTGGTGGTGTCGGCCTGCGGGCAGTCCGGGCGTGCGCGGGTGCCGAGCGTGGCGCCCCCGCTGGGTGTGCAGGAGGCGGCCCGGGCGATGCCCGGGGCGGCGCTGAAGCTGACCCTGGATCCGCAGGGCGAACACCGCCTGTCGACGCTGGAGTCGGCGCCGGGCGGCGTGGTCATCGCGATCGGGCCCGAGGGCGGCTGGTCGCCGCGCGATCGGCAGGCGTTGGCGGCGGCCGGGTTCCAGGGGTTGCAGCTGGGGCCACGGATCCTGCGCACGGAAACAGCCGGGTTGGCCGCGATCGCGGCATTGCAGGCGCGATTGGGCGACCTGGGCTGAAAGCCAGCCACGACCAACGGTCGTGGCCTACCGACCGGGCCGTGGTTGGATCTGATCCCATCACCGGTAGGTATCGACCGTTGGTCGATACCCGCTCAATTCACCGGGTGCGCTTGGTCCAACGCCGCTTCCAGCGCGTCCAGGTCCGGCAGCAGCGCGCTCTGCTCGCCCAGCAGCACGCGCATGTGCACGCCCTGCGGCAGGGTTTCCTCCGAGGCGTCGGCCAGCAGGCCGTCGCGCGGGACCGAGATCAACTGCGGGAAGGTCTGGGTCAGCAGGGCGAAGTAAGGGCGCCTGGCATTGCCGCCCAGCGCCTTCAGCACGACCACCTTGTTCTTGCTCACCACCGGCTCTTCGCCCTGGCCGGACAGGCGCGCGAACGACATCAGCGGGACCTCCCAGCCGTGCCACTCGATCTGCCCCAGCAGCCAGGCGGGCGCATCGGGAATCGAGGCCACCGGTACGTTGGACATCATTTCGGCCACGGTGGCGTTCGGCAGCAGCACGCGCTCGGTGCCGGCCTGGATCAGTACTCCGCGGATTTCGTCGTTGCTGGCGTAGCTCATGGTGTGCTTCCTGAAAGGGACATGGCGCGGCGAGTTACTCGCTCACGCCCCAGCGTTCGGCGATGGCGGCGGCCAGCTGCGGCGGGTCGCCGGCAGCCATGCCGGCCGCGACCACCGCGTTGGCGGCAACCGGGTCGTAGCAGCCCTCACCGGTCTGCCCGGCCACCCAGGCACCGGCCACGGCCAGGCCCAGCACGTCGTCGAGCACGGCCACGTCGCTGCCGCTGAGCATCACCACGGCGCTGTGCGCCGCCGGCAGTGCCGACACCTGGACGCCACCGGCATCGGCGACGAAGTACACGCCGCGGTTGCGCACGGCCACGCCGACATCATCGGGCAGGATGTAGGCATTGCCGGCCTGGACCGGCTGGTCGGATTCGGCCAGCAGCACCGGCAGCGCCGACACGCGCGCCATCTGCTTGACCAGGTTGCCGTAACGGCCCCCGTCCAGGCGCATGTAGACCAGCACCGGCACGGCGAGGCCGGCCGGCAGCGCGGCGAGCAGGCGGCGCAGCGCATCGGGGCCGCCGATGCCTGCCAGCACCAGCACCGCGCCCGGCGCGGCACCGTCCGGCGCCATCTCCGGTTCCAGCTCCACCAGCGACAGACCCTCCCCGACATACACCTCCGCCGGTGGCGCCTCACTGACCGCCGGCGCCGACACGGCGGGCGGCACGGCGGCATGGTCATCGACCAGCGACCAGCTGCTGTGGTCGCCCAGCGCGGCAGGCGGCGCGGCGGGCACGCTCGCCGGCACCGGCGGCGGCTCGCTCGCGGGTGCAGCGGCGGGCGCCTGCATCGCGGCCAGCGCCTCTTCCAGCGACATCGGTTCGCTGTAGGCCTCCGGCGGCGTGTACAGGCCGTCGGTGGGCACGTCGGCGGCGGCGTCGAACGCTTCGCGGACGTGGAATTCCAGCGGCGCGTCCGCATGCAGTTCGGCCGGGGTCTGCGGCAGGCCCGGTTCGGGTTGCAGCAGGCCTTCCTGTTCCGAGCCCGGCGGCAGCACGTCCTGGTGGCCATGCAGCTTGGCCACCAGGTGGCGGGCCCAGCGCTGCGCTTCCCAGCCCTCGCGACGCGCGGCCAGTTCGGCCTCGTCGAAGATCACGGTCAGCTCGGGCGAGGCCAGCACCGGGTCGAGGCGTTCCAGCGCATCCTCGATGGCCGGCTCCAGCGCGATCAGCACCGCGCCGGCGTCCACGCCCCCCAGGGTTTCAGCATCGACGCTGTTGGGATCTTCTTCCAGCACCACGGTCGCACCGGCCTGGGCCAGCGCTTCGCGCAGGCGCTCGCGCGCCGGGCCGACCCGTGCCAGCAATGCCACCAGCGGCAGCGGGTTCAGGTCATTCACGGGCACGGGCGATCCCCAGCAGGTCATACACGTTTCGCATCAGGTCCAGCTCCTGGTACGGCTTGCCCAGGTAGCGCTGGACACCGATTTCAAAGGCGCGTTGACGGTGCTTGTCGCCGCTGCGCGAGGTGATCATCACGATCGGCACGCCCTTGTAGCGTGGATCGGCGCGCATCGCGGTGGCCAGTTCATAGCCATCCATGCGCGGCATTTCAATGTCCAGCAGCATCAGGTCGGGCACGCGCTCCTCGAGCCGCTCCAGCGCTTCGATGCCGTCGCGGGCGACGGTGACTTCGAAGTTGTGGCGCTCCAGGATGCGGCCGGTGACCTTGCGCATGGTCAGCGAGTCGTCGACCACCATCACCAGCGGCGCCTGGCGGTCGCTGGCCTGGGTGGCCGGGGCGACCGGCTTGAGCGGGTTGGCCTGGTAACGACGCACCAGCGGGGCGACGTCCAGGATCACCACCACGCGGCCATCGCCGGTGATGGTGGCGCCGTAGATGCCCGGGACCGAGGCGATCTGCAGGCCGACCGGCTTGACCACGATTTCGCGGTTGCCCAGCACCTGGTCGATCGCCACCGCCGCACGCAGCTCACCGGCACGCACCAGCAGCAGCGGCACCTGGGCCTGGCCTTCGGCGCGGGCCTGGCCCTGGCCGACCAGCGTGCCCAGGTCGTGCAGCACGAACTCTTCGCCGCCGTAGTGGTAACCGCCCTCGGCCGATTCGAAGCGCTCGCGCGAGATCCGACCGATACCGCTGACCGAAGCCACCGGCACCGCGAAGGTGGTGTCGCCGATCTGCACGAACACCGCCTGGGTGACCGCCAGGGTCTGCGGCAGGCGCAGGGTGAAGGTAACGCCCTTGCCCGGCTCAGAGCGGATGTCCACGGTACCGCCGAGCTGGCGGACTTCGTTGTGCACCACGTCCATGCCGCCGCCACGGCCGGCCAGCTGGCTGACCTGGTCGGCGGTACTGAACCCGGCCGAGAAGATCATCGCGTCCAGCTGGGCGTCGGAAAGCACGGCATCGGCTTCGACCAGGCCACGCTGTTCGGCGCGGCGGCGGATCGCCTCGCGATTCAGGCCGGCACCGTCATCGGCCACTTCCAGCACGATTTCCGAGCCTTCGCGGCGCAGGCGGATGGCGATCTCGCCTTCCTCCGGCTTGCCGGCGGCGCGGCGCTGTTCCGGCGTTTCCACGCCGTGCGCGACCGAGTTGCGCAGCATGTGTTCCAGCGGCGCGACCATGCGGTCGAGCACGTTGCGGTCGAGTTCGCCGTGGGTACCGTCCAGGGTGACGTGGACCAGCTTGCCGGTGTCCTGGCCGGCCTGGCGCACCACGCGACGCAGGCGCGGCACCAGGCCGTCGAACGGCACCATGCGCGCACGCATCAGGCCATCCTGCAGTTCCGAGCTGACCCGCGACTGCTGCTGCAGCAGGACGTCGTACTGGCGCGACAGGTCGTCCAGCACGCCCTGCAGGCCGCCAAGGTCGGCTGCGGACTCGTTCAGCGCACGGCTGAGCTGCTGCAGGGTCGAGAAACGGTCCAGTTCCAGCGGGTCGAACTTGTGGTCGACCTGCTCCTGTTCGCGCTGGTAGCGGGCCACGATCTGGGCCTCGGTTTCCAGGTCCAGGCGGCGCAGCTGGTCGCGCAGACGTGCGTTGGTGCGGTCCAGTTCGCCCATGGCGCCGCGGAAAGCACCGAGCTGCTGTTCCAGGCGCGAACGGTAGATCGCCACTTCACCGGCATGGTTGACCAGGCGGTCGAGCAGGTCGGCGCGCACGCGCACCTGTTCCTGCTGCGGACGGGCCAGGCTGTCCTCGTCGTTGGAGGCTTCCAGCGGCACCGGCGCCGACAGCGGCGCGGCAGCCACGGCGCTGTCGATCTCCACGGCCGCCGTTTCGGGCAACGCGACATCGGTGGCCTCGTCGCGTCCCAGCGTGCGCTGTTCGAAGGCGGCGATCAGGTCGTCGGGCATCGCCACGTCGCGATGCCTGCCGGTGCGGGTCAGCATCTGGTGCAGGCGGTCGAAGCCCCGCTCCAGCAGCTGGACGTCGCTGCGGTCGATGTCGGTGCGGTTGGCGGCGACCGCCTCCAGCAGCGATTCGATGCCATGGCCGAGGTCGCCGATGGCGTTGATGCCGGCCATGCGCGCCCCACCCTTCAGGGTATGCAGGTCGCGCTGCAGGCCCGCCAGGACCTCACGGTCCTGCGGCGCGGCGCGCAGCTCGCTGATCAGGCCATCGCAATGATCCAGCAGGTCCTTGCCTTCTTCGACGAAGATGTCGACCAGTTCGCGGTCGAGCACGTTGAAGTCCAGCGAGCCGGCATCGTCGAGCTCGTCGGCGGCGGGTTCGTCGACCACGGCCGGCGCTTCTTCCAGCGCGGCGGCGTCCTGCGCGAAGGCATCGGCTTCGTCCAGCGCCGGGTGCGAGGCCTCCAGGCCAAGCACGACCGTATCGTCGCTGGAGGCCGCGGCGTCGGGCCCCTCGACAACGGTGAGCCCGTCGTCCAGTGCCTGCTGCAGCGCGACCGGTTCGCCAAACGCCGGGGTCGCCGGCAGCACGTCGTCCAGCGCGTCGCTGTCGGTGTCGTCGCTGTCGGTGTTGTCGCTGTCAGTGTCGTCGGTGACCACGTCGTCCGCGGCGACGTCGAGCACGTCGAGCGTCCCGGCGACCGCGGTTTCCGGTTCGGCCACGTCGGTGGTGTCGGCGGCGTCGAGTGCTTCGTGCAGCGCGTCGGCTTCAGCAGCCTCCAGCTCCACGGCCTGCACGGCGTCTTCGGTGCCGGGCAGGGTGTTTTCGTAGTAGCGCGACAGATCGTCGGCACCGGTCAGCTCCACGGCCTCCAGGCCGTGCTCGACGATGGCGTCGGCGGCGGCTTCCGGCACCTCCTGCGGCTGGACCGGGGCAACGTCCTGCACCTCGAACGAGGTGACCAGCCCGGCGTCGAAGTACGCCGACAGGTCATCGCTGCCGGTGAGCTCATCGACCACCAGGGCATCCCCGGCGGAGGGGGCTTCGGCTTCGGCTTCGGCTTCGGCTTCGGCTTCGGCGTCAGCTTCGATCAGCTCAACCGTATCGTTGGTGTCGACGGCCTCGACGATCGACAACGCGTCGGCGTCGACGATGGCCTCCTGCAGGGCGCTGTCGGTGCTGTCGTCGGCAACCGCAAAGCCATTGCGCTCGTCGAACTGCGCCGAGAACGCAGCCAGTTCGTGCGCGGTGACATCGTGCGCGTCGCGCGATGCGTCAGCTTCGGCGTCGCGTTCTCCGTCAACGTCAACCTCGATGGCGTCGATGGCGTCGATGGCTGCGATGGCCTCGACGGCTTCGACGGCTTCGACATCCTCGATATCGTCGCCATCCAGGTCCGAACCATCGTCGGCCACCAGCACCGGCCAACGCGCTTCGGGCAGGGTTTCGGCCAGCGCCTGCAGGCGCTGCGCGAGCGCGGCCTGCGACGGAATGCGCGGCGCTTCGGCCTGCAGCGCGGTCATGGTGGCGCGGATCGCGGCGGCAGTTGCCGAGAGCGCCGCGACGCCGTCGGCGTCGGGCACCGCATCGGCCGCCAGCGAGCGCTTGATGAAGCTCTCCGCGCCGCCGGTGACGGCGGTGATTTCCGGCACGTCGGTCATCGCGAACGCGCCGTTCATGGTGTGCACCGCGCGCAGCAGGCTGTCGGTGACCGGCTGCGGCGCCGCCTGGGCCTCCTGCAGCCACGCCTGCAGCGTGGCGTGGTGGGCTTCGACTTCGGCCTCCAGGATCTCACGCAGCACGTCGTCGATGTTGGCCGGGGTACCGGCGATTTCCGGCTCCACGGCGTCCACGGCGTCCACGGTTTCCACGGCGTCGATCGTGTCCAGCGCGTCCACCGCGTCCACCGGCGCAGCGACCGGGGCCGGGCGCTGCAGCGGCACGTGGAAGGTTTCTTCGCCGGCGCCCACGCGGTCGGCGATGGCCTGCATGGCCTGCAGGTCGGCGCTCACGCGGCTGCCGTCGCGCAGCGCGGCATTCAGCTGCGGCAGCACTTCATAGGCCTGGGTGACCATGGCGACCACGGCCGGCGATGCCGGGCGGCTGCCGTCGAGCACGCGGTTGAGCATGCCCTCGATCTTCCAGCTGAACTCACCGAGGGTGCGCGCACCGACCAGGCGACCACTGCCCTTCAGGGTATGGAACACCCGGCGGATCGGACGCAGGCGGTCCATGTTGTCCGGCGCCATGCGCCAGACCGGCAGCAGGTTGCCGAGGTTGACCAGTTCTTCGTCGAATTCTTCGATGAAGACTTCGCGGATGTCCTGGTCGATGTTCTCGCCATCGTCCTCGAAGCCGGCGTCGATGCTGCCGTCGTCGGCCTCACCGGCGTGCACGGCGGCCTGTGCGTCCACCAGCGCGGACGCTTCGACCACCGGCACGGTGGAGAACTGCGATGCGGCGATATCAAGCTCGGCCAGGAACCGGGCCGACTCGTCGTCCAGTTCGATCGTGCCGATCACCGCTTCCTGCACGCCACCGGTGGCGACCGGCGCGGCGGGCGCCTCGATCTCCTCGACGGGCGCGTCCAGCGGCGCATCCACCTGCTCCACCTGTTCCTGCAGGAAGTCCGGAAGCGCCTGCACGTCCAGCGTGGCGTCCGCAACCGGCGCTTCCGCCGGCAGGTCGTCGATCTGCAGCGAGAGCACATCGCCTGCATTCTGCAGCGGCTCGTCGAAGGTGAACTCGATCGGCTCGTCGCTCAGTTCCAGCGCGTCCTGCTCTGCGGCCACCGGATCGAACCCGGTCGCCGCAACGCTGGCATGGCTGTCGTGGGCAGAGGCGTCTGCATCGGCTCCGTCGAGCACGATCGGTGCGATATCGGTGGGGGCAACGCCCCACGCCTGGCCAGGGCCGGCCTCTTCGGCCACGACCGGATCGAAGTGGGCGAAGGTGGGGGCGGCGTCGGGGCGCGCGGGCTCGCCGTGCAGCGTCCAGTGCGGGGCGTCGACGGCCACCGGTGCGGTGGACGCTTCGAACACCAGCACGGGCGCGGGCTTGGCGGCCGGCTCAACCGGCGGCGCCGCGGCTGCTGCGGGCAGCGGCTCGAAGGTGATGTCCGGCAACGACGGCGGCGGCACGTTCCCCGTCGCGGGCGCGGCCGGGGTAACGGCGATCTCCACCGGCGTGGCCACGGGCGCGTCCCAGCCGGTCAGCTCGACGTGTTCCGGGGCGACCGGCAGCGCTTCGGCGCTGGCATCGGCCGGCGCCGCGTTCTCGTCGGGCAGCGGCCAGTAGCGCAGCGTTTCCAGGCTGGTGCGGGTGATGTCGAGGATGTCCTCGCGCCCCTGGCGGCGTTCGCGCAGGGCTTCGAGGTAATACTCCAGGCTGGCCATGGCGTCGGCCAGCGTGTCCAGCTGGCGCCCGCTGGGGACGCGCTGGCGGCCGATCAGTTCGACCGAAATGTACTGGCGCACGCCCTGCAGGTAATCGGCCGGGGTCGCCAGGTCGAGCATGCGCAGCGCGCCAGCGACCTCGCCGAGCAGGCGCGGCACTTCATGCAGCTGCTGGTGGTTCCAGTTGGTTTCGATGAAGGCGACGAAATGTTCGCGGGCCGCGGCGAAGTTGGCGATCGCTTCATGGGCGAGGATTTCCACGGTGCGGCGGCCCTCGGCCGCGCTCGGGTCGTCTTCGCCGCTGCCGCCGGCGCCCAGGTGGGCCACCTGGTCGTCCAGCGAGGCGTCCACGTACAGCAGGGCGCCGGCGATATCCAGCAGCAGGGTCTCATCGATCTGCTGCTCACCGCTCACCACGCCGCGCAGCGCGTCGCGCTGCTGCACGACCACGCCACGGGCCACGCCCAGGCCCATCATGCCCAGCGTGTCGGCCACGGCGCCGAGTTCATCGACCTGGGTCTGCAGCTGGGCCGGCTCGCCGCCGGTACGCAGGTGCAGGTCCAGCGCGTCCTTGATGCGCAGCAGTTCTTCCTTGACCGCATTGCCGACGGTGTCGAGCAGCTCGCGGTTGCGACCGCTCAGGCTGCCGCGCGCATGGTCCAGTTCGGCCTCGGTGGCGGTGGCGCTGTCCGGGGCGAAGGCGAACAGCACGCTTTCATTGATGCCCGGCGCGCCGCGCGCGGCACGGATGTCGTTGAGCAGCGGCAGCAGCACGATCGGAATGTCGCGATGGCCGTTCTGCAGGCGCTCCAGGTAATCAGGCAGCAACACGCTGCCGCGCATCAGGGTGGCGCAGGCTTCGTCGCGGTCCGGTACCTCGCCGGCGCCGATGGCGTTGGCCAGCTGCTCCATCTCCTCGGCCACCATCGCCGGGGCGTACAGCTCGACCATGCGCAGGGTGCCCTGCACCTGGTGCAGGTAGCCGGCGCAGAAGCGCATGCGGCTGCCATCGGCCGGATCCTCGGCGTAATACTCGACCTCGTTGCGCACCTGGCGCAGGGTCTCGTCCAGCTCCGGCTTGACCCAGCCCAGGGCGGCGTTGCTCATGGCATCGCGCAGCGTGCTCATGCCGGTTCTCCCGGCAGGGGCGCGCGCGTGTCGTGCTGTGATTTCTCGCGATGCATCATCTGCTGATTCCTTCCCTCTCCGCCCTGCCCGCGGCTCACGCCGGCAGCTTGAAGTCGGCAACCGAGCGGCGCAGGTCGGCCGCCAGCTGTGCCAAATGACCGATCGACTCGGCGGTCTGTCCCGCACCCTGCGAGGTCTGGCCGGTAATCTGACGGATCACGCCCATGGTGCGGGTGATGTCGGAGGCGGCGGACGACTGCTGCTGGGCGGCGATCGAGATGTTCTTGATGAGGTTGTTGAGCGCGTTGGACACGCGTTCGATTTCGGTCAGGGCAGTGCCGGCGTCTTCGGCCAGGCGTGCACCGGACACCACTTCGGCGGTGGTCTGTTCCATCGAGCTGACCGCCTCGTTGGTATCGGCCTGAATCGCCTGGACCAGGTTTTCGATGCGTCGGGTCGCACCGGAGGTGCGTTCTGCCAGGCGCTGCACTTCGTCGGCCACCACGGCGAAACCGCGACCGGCTTCACCGGCCGACGCTGCCTGCACGGCCGCGTTCAGTGCCAGGATGTTGGTCTGCTCGGAAATGTCGTTGATCAGTTCCACGATCGAGCCGATTTCCTGCGAGGACTCGCCCAGGCGCTTGATGCGCTTG
>Ga0213825_1001498_pt1 | contig 15892 bp, 13 predicted proteins | sample MC6MC0900MG_FD_179896 | JGI IMG/M metagenome (GOLD analysis project Ga0213825, IMG submission 179896) | Enriched soil aggregate microbial communities from Iowa State University, Ames, United States - MC6-MC0900-MG | ecosystem: Environmental > Terrestrial > Soil > Unclassified | place: USA: Iowa... | reverse complement strand
CACATAATGTCTCCACGTGATATCACATTCTCGATGAATGGAATAAAGTACATAAACTGATCCATAGAATCAGTCCCATTATTTACAAATACCTTTTGATCAAATATGTAGCTTCTATGGCTTAAAATAGCTATACCTAAAAAAACTATTGCAATAAATATACCATATGCAATACGTTTGCCAGTAATTTTTTTAAATTTTATACCTTCCTCTTTTAATAATAATTTTGTCATTAAAAAAGTAATTGGTATTGGCAATATGGATGCCAATGGTCCTGCTATAAATGGTTGTATATTTAATATTTTCACTAAAATATATAGTGTTACTGTTGAAATACAATAATTTGCCAAAGTAGTTAATGGGAACTTTATAAATTTAGATAAAGTAGGTTTTGTTTTAAATGTAAAATAACAATTAAGAAAAAACGATCCTATCATACTTACTATAAAAGCCAACGTAAAACTTATCATATATGGCATAGATATTAATAAAAATAAAGCATACCAAATATAATTATGAATAGTATTTATACCACCTACAAAAGCAAAACGCAAAAACATGAATTTCTTACTTTCACCATCTCGTATGTTTCTCATTAACAATTTGAATCTATTTCCATTGTCTTCACTCATATAAGATTTCATTATCTCCTTTCTAATAATCTATTTAAGTCTCTTATCATCTACATTAGTATCTTTAATAATATAATGTGGTCTTTTCTTAACCTCATAATATATTCTACCAATATATTCACCTATAACCCCTATAGAAATTAATTGGACTCCTCCAATAATTAAGACTGCTGTTATTAATGTAAAATAACCTGGAGAATCTATTCCATTAATAACTATACCTATTAGGGTTATGAAAATATATATAATGCTTAGTAATAACAATATTACACCTAAATAAATAATAGATCTTAAAGGTTTGTTATTAAATGATATTATGCCATCAACACCATACTGTAAAAGTGATTTAAAACTCCACTTACTTTCTCCCATTTCTCTTTCTTGATTATCATAATTTATATACTTTGTTTCAAATCCAATCCAAGAAAATAGTCCTTTGGAGAATCTATTATACTCTGCTAAACTAACTAAGCTCTCTATAGCTTTTCTGCTTAATAATCTAAAGTCACCTACTCCATCAATTAATTCTACATCAACAAATTTATTAACTATTTTATAATATAATTGCGATAACTTTCTTCTAATTAACTTTTCTCCATCTCTATTTCTTTTACATATTACCTGATCATATCCTTTTTCATAATACTCTACCATTTCGGGTATTAGTTCCGGTGGATGCTGTAGATCTGAATCCATTATTATAGCAACATCTCCAGTAGCATTCCTAAGTCCAGCTAACATAGCTGATTCCTTACCAAAATTTCTTGAAAATGAAATATATTTAACATGATTATCTTCTTGACAAAAATTTACAAGAAGTACCTCTGTATTATCGCAGCTTCCATCATTTATAAATATTAGCTCATAGCCTCTATTGTCTTCTTCATATTTTGATAAGATTTCTGTCAAACTTTTGTATGTTTTAAATATTACTTTTTCTTCATTAAAGCATGGAATTATAATTGATATATTCATCTTATCCCCCCTCATGAATATAATAATAACATATATTGTTTTAAATGTACTAAAATAATCACTTCACTTAATCATGTAAAATATTATATAATATTACATTTAACTTTTATCTATATATTTAATTCTAGTATACATTACTTATTTTGCCATAAATAAAAAGAAGTCACAGACTCCCTTTTTATTTTAAATCTCATATCTTCAATAAGTATTGATCTTATTACTGAGTTTAATGAACGCACAATTTTCTATCCACTCTACTTCTTATTAAAGCTTGTACATCTTATAGCTCAGAAGTGCAATGAGGACATCTTGTTGCTTCCATGGCAATTTCCGAAATACAGTAAGGACATTTCTTTGTTGTAATCGGCTCTGCTGCTTCTTTTTTCTTAAACCTATTAATTTGTCTAACTACGATAAATACTACAAATGCCATAATTAAAAAATCTATAACACTAGTTAAAAATGAACCATAAGCAACTACTGAAGCTCCAGCTTCCTTTGCAGTTGCAAGAGTTGCATAATCCTTACCATCTAAAGAAATAAATAAATTAGAAAAGTCCATTTTACCTGTAAAAATAGTAATTATAGGCATAATTACTGTTTCCACAAGAGAAGTAACAAGTTTAGTAAAGGCAGAACCAATAATCATACCAATTGCTAAATCAATCATATTACCTTTAAGTGCAAACTTTTTAAAATCTTTTAACATAATTTTTTCCTCCTATGTAATAAATGTTTTTATATACCTTTTTCTGTTGATAGTAGATATATGTTTCTACTAACTACCATGCTATTTCTTCTTCTAAACTCCTTTTGAAAATAGTTATAATAGGTTCCTGGTGTAATTATTCCACCTATACCAAGAATATCAATTCCAGAACGTCCTATTACACTATCTGCAAGTAATACACAGTTTGTATTTAATCCAAAATAGGTTTTAAATTTACCTGATTTAAACGTAAAAAATTCTGCATTTGTAGGTTTGTATAGAAGACTTGCATAATCTTTATATTTAGGCTTTATTTTATTTTCTCTTATATCTTTAACTATAGTTGGTTCCCACTTCACCAAATTACCTTTAATTTCATCTAATTTATTTTTTATATTTATTTTCTGCTCTTCATTTAACTTTAGACCATATCCAAAGATAGTTTTTTTACTATAATTTGTACAAAAATCTATGTATTTCTCCCTCTCTGCTACAAATAATACTCCCTTACCTGCTAAACCAAACAACTTAAAGGATTCATTATCATAATTTCCATAGGATATAACTTGTCCATCATAGCACAAGTCTACATGTCCAACAACCCCAATGCCCTCTGATGTAACATGTATAAAAATCTCCATATCACTTTGTTCTTTACTATTATTTTTTTTATCTATAACAAAGTCATAAATAGTTTCATCACTGCTCTCAAGATATTCATTTATCTTAGTTAAAACCTTATGTGGTATTAAAGTTAACAAAAATACAGGTAGTGTTATTCTCACCTTACGTTTTAGCTTATTTTTAGTTTTTTCTGGTATAATCTCACGAATAAAATCCTTTATAAAATTAAACCCAAATAGCAGACAATACACTCCTATAATTGTAAGTATAGTATTTAGGTGTAATAGTGGTGAAAATAACAATGTCACTCCAAATATAAAGTAAATTATGCACTCAATTAAAACTGCTATCCTTCCCTTAACTTTATCTTTTAAATAGATATAATAAATAATTGCTTTAATTATTCCATTCAAAATAGTATACATTGAAAATAAAATCGCCAAAATAGAGAAAGAAATATTCCTAAAGTACATTACACAAAATCCTAGAGCTATATTAAAAACGGCATTACCTAAGGTGATTCTTTTAGTCATTTCTTTATTTCTATTACTAACTAAACTTATAATTTGGAAGATACCATTAATAATAAATATTAAAGAAACTGACCACATAACTATACCTAAAAATTTGGTCTTACCATATAAAATAACTATGGCTAGAAGTATTAACCCTATTCCTGTAGATAGTAAATTTATTCTATTTATATATGATTTATTTATTGATATTCTCAAATTTATCTCCTTCTTAATATTATTTTCTATACTTACTTAATTTACACAAATAAATTTCAAAGTATAATTACCTTAATTCTATCATAATATATAGATATTTTTTAATAGTAATATATAATTATAGATATAAATTTAAAAAAATCTTTCATGATAATATTATATATGAAAAATAAGCAAATATAGTAACAAAAACCATGGTAAACTGCCATGGTTTTATTTAAAATTTATATAATAAATAGCCGCCTTCACACACCTATAATCAATGAAGGTGTTGACACTACCCGAGTATATAGAATCTTAATCATTACCAGCAAAGCCCTTATTCCTCCACTTACCTCTCTTGAAGAAAACTGTAGTTACAATTGCTCCAAGTGTCCATGAAACAAGTAATGATATGAATGTAGATTCTGGTCTCCCTGTAGGATAAGCTGCACTACGTGTTAAATATGCAATACCATAAGCAACAGGTACACGTAAAATTACCGTAGTGATTAGAGAAATCCACATAGGTGTCATAGTATCCCCTGCACCTCTCATTACACCTGATAAACTTTGAGTTACTGCCATAGCAATATAACCTACTGCAAGAATACGCATCATATGCATACTTAAGTCAACTAGTTCTGTAGTATCAGTGAAAACTCCCATAAGATATTTGCCGAAGATTAAAATTAAAATTGTTATAGTAGTAGAAACTCCAACAGCAATCATAGTACCATCTTTAGTCCCCTTATCGACTCTATCCATCCTCTTAGCACCTATATTTTGACCAGCGTAGGTTGTCATCGCATTACCAAAGGTGAAGTTAGGCATCATAGCAAATCCATCTACGCGCATAACAATTACATTACATGCTATAACCATTTCGCCAAAACTATTAGTTAGAGATTGTACAACAATCATTGCAATAGAAAATATAGCTTGAGTAAATCCAGATGGCAATCCAAGTTTTATAAGTTTCATAGAATATTCCTTGGCTGGTACAAGCATCTTGAAATTAAAGTCAAAGGTACTTTTCATTCTTGCTAACTTAATAATACAAAGAACTGCTGATACGCCTTGAGCAATAATAGTTGCCAAAGCAACGCCTGGTACACCCATACCAAGTCCTGCAACAAACCAAAGATCAAGTATTACATTTAAAACTGTAGCAATAAGTAAAAAACCAAGGGCAGAAATAGAGTCACCAAGTCCTCTAAGCACCCCTGCTAAAATATTGTAATAAGCAAAGCCTGAGATACCTAGATAATAAATAACAAGATAATCTGCACACCAATCAATTATAGATTCTGGCGTATTAAGAAAAGATAACAATGGACGAGTAACAAGAGGCCCTATAACCATTATTATCACTGATGCTATAGCTGTAAGAGTTATGCATACTCCAATGGTTCGAGAAAGCTTTTCCCTATCCTTTGCTCCAAAATATTGAGCAACCATGATCCCTGCTCCTGTTGCAATTCCAACAAAAAGTACAAGTAAAAGATTTAATATTGGAGATGCACTACCAACAGCTGCCAGTGCATTATCACCTACATATTTACCTACAATGATAGAATCTGCGGTGTTATAAAACTGCTGGGCTATATTACCAATAAGCATTGGTAATGAAAATTCAACAATTCGCTTCCAAGGTGTTCCCTCAGTCATGTCTTTTGGAGAAAAAACTTCCGAAAATTTTGCCATACATCTACCTCCTAATTAATTTTAATAAGTCAAAACTCTACTTATCCTTAATTTAGAGCTAACCATAAATGGCTAGCTCTAAATTTGATTCTTTTATAATTTATTTTTCAAATTAAAAATTTATATAATAAATGTATTTTTTTCTTTCTTGAATTTTTGAAAATTACTTCGATACTCGAACTAATATTAGTGTATAATAATTCTGAATATTTGTCAATTTTTGTTTTATAATTTAACATTATAGTTAAATTATAAAAATTTATTATTAAGATTTCTATATGTTAAAGCTATCTTTTGATTTAAAACAAAAATACAACCACCCTAGGTTTATAACCTAGAGTGGTTGTATTTTAATTTTTCTTCATTACTTTATTTACGCTCATATATAAAAGATTATTATGCTGCTTTCTTACAGAATATTTCCTTTGTAATATGGTATTCTACTTCTTTCTCAAGCTTTTTAGCTTCTTTGAAACCAATTCCCATAACAAGATTTTGAGACCTTTTATTATCCTTCTTAATTTTTGCAACAACTTTTTCTGTTCTCATTTCGAAAAAAGAAGTTTTTAACGCTTCCATAACTGCATTGTGGCCTATACCTTTTCCCCACAATTCCTTTTCTCCCACAGCAATAACAATCTCAATTGTCTCACCTTTTGGTATAAGCCTTAAAAAACCTATAGTTCCATATGGGTTTTTAATAGTAAAAAATCTACAGTTATTATTAAATAAATGAGTTAAAATTGGCATATTTATCCTATCTATAACATTAATTAAGTTTTCTCTAACGTTATTATCTTCATTTAAATACCTTATAATCTCCTCATCACTAAGCCAATCAGCTATCTTCTCCGCATCAGATCTATATACTTCTGGGCTTAGGATAATACTGTTTATTTCCACAAAGTACAACTCCTTAAACCTATTTAATGCTTGCAAACATATATTAATTTACCAGTAACTATGATTTATAATACTACCAATCTTAATATAAGTAAAAATCTTAATTACTGATTAATTAAGTTTAACTTCTTTTTATTGTACTTTCCTTGATTTTCTACAATTTTTCCAATTAGTTTATATTTTCCATTTTTAGCTTTTTATTTCCAGTTAAAGTTATTAAAAGTCTTTTTATGTCAACCTCATTACTATTGATACATAAATTTAATTTTAGTGATTCTTCTGAAGTTCTCTCTAATCTTCTTATTGGTATCTTTTCCTATATAACTATATAACTATTTAACTATTTAACTATTTAACTATTTGTTCTATCCATGGGGTTTCAGCAACTTTATTATATAAATGACATACTTAAAACTACAATAGAACAAATAAAATTTTTCATGGAAATATATTGTTTTTCATTATCATATTCTTTACAATAAATATTAGTATATAAATAATTACAAATAATGAATTAAATGGAGTATTTAAAATGATTTGTAAAGTTGAAACTGAAAGATTAACAATCCGTAACTTTACTCCTGAGGATTGGAGTGATTTATATGAATATTTATCTGATGAGGAAGTATTAAAATTTGAACCATTCAAGCCTTTCTCTGAGGAAGATTGCAAAGAAGAAGCACTATACAGATCAAAGGGTGATACATTTTTGGCTGTATCCTTGAAAAGTACAGGAAAAGTAATTGGCAATTTATATTTTAGTAAAGAGGATTTTATGACTTGGGAACTTGGATATATATTTAATTCCAAATATCATAGAAAAGGGTATGCTACTGAAAGTGTAAAAGCTATTATGAAATATTCCTTTGAAAATCTAGGTACAAGACGTATAATTGCTAATTGTGATCCCAGAAACATACCTTCTTGGAAACTGCTTGAAGCTGTAAATATGAGAAGAGAAGGACACCTTCTGCAAAATCTCTATTTCTTTGAGGATGAAAATGGTAATCCTCTCTGGAAAGACACCTATGAATATGCGATGCTTGTAGATGAATGGAAGACCTTAAATATGAAGTAAAGTCTCAAGTAAAAATCCACGACAAATTGTCGTGGATTTTATCAATTCTTTTCTACTATTACTCCATCTTTTAGCACTATAATTTTATTTGCAAGAACCTTAGCATCCTCTATATCATGAGTTACGAAAATAGAAGTTATCCCTGCCTTTTTTAATATTACTTTAATCTCATCTCTTATTCTTTCTCTAAGATTAGCATCTAAATTTGAAAATGGTTCATCAAGTAACAATACTGATGGTTTTGGTGCTATAGCTCTAGCTATTGCAACTCTTTGTTGCTGTCCACCACTTAGTTCATAGGGATATTTATCTTTATGTTCTAGTAAATTTACAAGTTGCAGCATTTCTATAGCTATTTTTTCTTTTTCATCTTTGCTCTTTTTCTTTAATCCGTACTGAATGTTCTTTTTCACAGTCATATGAGGGAAAAGAGCATAATCTTGAAATACCATTCCAACTCCTCTATTTTCAGGTTCAATAAACATTTTATCTGAAAATATTTTCTTATCTCCAATTACCATACTTCCCCTATATGCCTCTTCAAGTCCTGCAATTATTCTAAGCATAGTACTTTTACCACTACCACTCTCACCTATTATTGCAAGTATTTCGCCTTTTGATAACTCCATATTAAAATCTATAATTGTATCTTTTTTACTGTTTTTATATTTAAAATATATATTTTTAACTTCAATAAACATTAAGCATCCTCCTTATCAGCAACTTTATATAATATAAATATTGCTATAAAGCTAACTATAACTATTATTAATGATGGTATTGCTGATTCTGGTATCATCTCATCATTAGCATATTCAAATACCTTAGTTGATAATGTATAAAAATTAAAGGGTCTTAAATTTAATACTAGTGGTAATTCTTTTATTATCTCAACAAATGTAAGAGCAAAAGCTCCCAGTATTACGGACTTTAACATATATATATCCACTTTAAAAAACGTTTTTGTAACTCCATAGCCTAATGACCTTGAGGCTTCAGTAAATTTATTACCTATCTTTTCAAACCCACCTTCAATATTTTCAAATCCAACGGCTAAGAATCTAACTAAGTATGCAAATATCAGCATCGCTATGCTTGTACTTAATGCTAATCCCTTAAACTTACTATCAATATCAACAAAGAAAAGAATCATAGTTATAGCTATAACTGCTCCTGGTATTGAATACCCTATTAGTGTTACTTTTGAATATATTTTTGATAGTATATTTGAATTTATCCTTGAATGATTTGCTATTATAAGTGACATAACTACAATTAAAAAACTACAACCAGCTGCAAGTAGTATGGAGTTTGTTATCATTTTAAAGAAATCACTATAATAAATATTTTTATAACTCATAAAGCTCCATGCAATCATTTGTGCCACTGGAATTAAAAATCCAAGTGAAAATACTAATAAAGCATATGATGAAGCTAAAATTTTATAAATACCTTTAAGTTTTTTTCTCTTAATTGGTCTTACCTTTGTATTTGTAAAACTAAATTTCTTTCTACCTCTCAATACTTTTTCACTAGATAATATTAGAAATACTACAACCATAAGTATTCCAGCAAGTCTTATAGCTGAGTCTACATCTCCTAATGAAATCCAACTTTTAAATATAGCTGTACTAAAAGTTTGTACTCCAAAATAAGATACAACGCCATAGTCACTTAATACTTCTAAAGCCACTAAAGTAGACCCTGCTACTATAACCCCTCTACATATAGGCATTATCACTCTAAAAAATACACCTACTGAATTACTTCCTAAAAGTCTAGCACTTTCAATTAATCCCGCTGACTGTTTCTCTAAGAATGTTCTTGTGACCATATATACATACGGGAATAGAAATAATGTAAATATAAATATAGTACCTTCTATAGACATAATATCAAAGTATTTTTGATTTACTTCTATGGATAGAGTATTTCTGAAGAATCTTTGAACAACACCTGTATAACTCATCATTCCTGCATACGTATATGCTCCTATATACGGTGGTATAGCTAAGGGTAATATAAGTGACCATCTTAAAAACTTTCTAAATGGAAAATCATATGCTGATATTAGCCATGCAAGGGTTACACCTATAATAACTGTGAATATTATTGTAAATGTAACTATAATTATTGATGCTGTAATATAGTCTTTTAGTAAGTATTCTTTTATATGGAACCAAGTTTCATTTGGTTTTTGAAACAAGTGAATAATTATATCTAAATTAGGAAGTACAATCATCAAACTGATGATTGTACTTAAAACTGCCCATCCATTAAATTTTAGCTTTTTCATTATTTCCATCCTACTTGGTCAAATATTAATGTAGCCTTTTGCTTATTTTCACCTAACTTTTCGAAATCTATATGTTGAGTTTCAAACTCTCCCCATGATTTTAATAATTCTGGAAGTTCAACCTTTTGATTTAATGGGAATTCTCCATTTGCTTCTGCATAAGCACTTTGAGCTTCCTCTGATGTTAAGAATTCCAATAATTTAATTGCATTCTCTTGATTTTTTGCACTTTTAGTAATTGAACCAAAGCTTAAATTAATATGTGTTTCTTCTGGGAATATTAATCCTATGTTTTTAGATGCATTTACTTCTTCTACATCTGATGAATTTACCATCTTAGCTATATAGTATGAATTAATGATAGCAACATCTCCTATTCCTGCAGCTATAGCTTTAACTTGATCTCTATCATTACCTTCTGGTATTCTTGCAAGATTATTTACTACTCCTTGAGCCCATTCCTTAGCCTTTTCTTCACCATCTTCTTGAATAAATGAAGATAACATTGCTATATTGTATGATGAAGTTGAACTTCTAGCTAAAATTTTGCCCTTATATTCAGGTTTTAATAAATCATCATAAGTCTTTATATTTTCTGGGTTTACTCTATCTTTATCATAGGCTATAACTCTAGCTCTTGACGTTAATCCAACCCAATCTTCCCCTCTATATTCTTCTGGTATATTGGTATTGATAATATCTGAAGAAATTTCTTTAATTAAGTTTTTTTCTTTTAATAAAGATATGCTTTCTGCACCAACTGTTAAAAATATATCTGCTGATGACTTATCTCCTTCTCTTGACATTCTCTCTATTAGTTCATCCGATTTTCCTTCAACTAAATTCACTTTTATTCCTGTTTGTTCTTCAAACTTCTTAAATAACTCTTTATCCACATCATAATTTCTTGCTGAATAAACATTTACTATATTTTCGTCTTCTACCTTGTTATTTTGTACTTCTTTTCCTGAAGTACACCCTGTGAATATTCCTAAAGTCATTATTGCAGTAGTCATTCCTGCTATGAGTTTTTTTCTTTTGTTAATCATAGTTTCCCCCCACATTTCTCTTTATGTAATATACTTCTAATAATTATTAGATTTCTTTTTCCATTTATAATGATAATCAATATCACTTAATTTGTCAATGGTAATGATAATTATTTTCACTTTATTTTCAAGTAAATTTTAACTTATACTTAATATAATTATTTCTTAAAATATTCTCAATAAATGGCAATAAAAAGAGGATTTCATAAAATAGAAAAATCTTTTTTATGAAATCCTCTTATATCTTTATATAGTTCAATAAAGGTATAAAATTTTTATTGCAACTACAACCCTTTTCTTTCTTCACTTTTCATGTCTACTCTTCCAAAAATTTTAAATCTCTAAATAGGAATATCCTATTTATTAAGAATATTATTTTTAGGTAGTTCTATTGTGAAAGTTGTGCCATAATTAAGCTTACTTTTAACCTTTATTTCACCATTACATAGTTCTATTATTCTTTTTACAAGCGATAGTCCTAATCCATTTCCCTTGCTTAAATGAGATTTATCACCTTGATAAAACTTATCAAAAATATGTCTTTGAGTTTCTTCATTCATTCCAACACCATTATCTGAAACCTTAACAACTATTTTATCCTGCAAACCCATTAGCTTGATTCCAATCGTTCCACCCTTCTCTGTGAACTTAATACCATTTCCTATTATATTTAGCCATACTTGCTGTAATAAATCCTCATTTCCTATAATGCTCACTATATCTAGGTCTATATCTAAGTCAATGCCCTTTTCACTCCACTCTGGTTCCATTATAAGAATTGCGCACCTAATTTGTTCATCTAAGGCAAACTCTACTTTTTCAGTGATAATATCTTGATTTTCAAGCTTTGAAAGCTTTAATATATTTGAAGTTAGCTTAGAAAGTCTTGATGATTCACTAATAATGATATCTGTAAATTCACTTCTCTCATCATCATTTAAATTTTTATCTTGAATTAACTTTGCAAAACCTTGTATAGATGCAATGGGTGTTTTTATCTCGTGGGAAACATTACTAACAAAATCATTTCTTAAGGTTTCTATACTACTAAGCTCATGAACCATCTTGTTAAAGTTCTTTGCTAATAATGCAAATTCATAATCCTTAGGAATACCTATTTTAACACTAAAGTTTCCCTTTGCCACCTCTTCAGTAGCTTTACTTAAAGTTCTTATTGGACTTAAGATTCGCTTTGATGCAATACCAGATATTATTGTAGCTATTACAGTAGATATAATTAAGGATGTAGTAGTTAGAAAAAATGTACGTATATGCATACTTTTTTCATTAAATGAATTAGATATTTTTATATACCTATCATCTACCTTTAATATAGTATTAATAATAGGAAGTCTTTTTGTTTTGACCTGTAGAAATTCTCTATCATGAAGTTTATCAACAGTTCCAGTATACTCATGTAAATCACTAATAAGTATTACTTCATATCTATCATTATTACTTAGCTCTATAATTTTATTTAAAGTGAAATCTGTATTATCATGTAATTCTAAAATAGTATCTACCACTTTCCTTTGGGCATTTTTTGATTCTTCCTCTATATTTCCACTAAACATTATTGTGGATATTATAATGGAACAAATTCCTGATATAATCATCATCAATAGAAGAATTACTACAAACTTCACTCTTAGATTTTTTCTCATACCTTCTTAACCGCCTTATATCCAAGACCACGTACTGTTACAATCTCAAATTCTGTACAACTATCATATCTTTCTCTCAATCTTTTTATATGAACATCTACAGTACGCTCATCCACTTCATTATCCATACCCCATATTTCATCTAATAACTGTCTTCGTGTAAATATAACATTAGGATAAGATAATAATTTAAATAACAAATAAAATTCCTTTTTAGGTAGGGTAATACTTTCCCCCTGTCGACTTACAGATATTGAATCATAATCTAAAATAATATCTCCTATAGATAGTCTATGTTCATTAGAAATCTTAGCTCTTCTAAGAAGTGCTCCAACTCTTAATATCATTTCATTTATATCAATAGGTTTTACCATATAATCGTCTACTCCAACATTAAATCCTTTTCTCTTATCTTCAAACATTTCCTTAGCTGTAACCATAAGTATTGGCATATTATATCCTGAGTCTCTCAAAGCTTTCACTAAACTGTAGCCATCTAGCTTAGGCATCATTATATCAGATATTACTAAATCAATATGCTCCTTATCTATAACATCAAGAGCTATTTCTCCATCTTCTGCCTTTAATGAGTTATATCCATTTTGTTTTAAGGTTGCAGATATAAGCTTTCTTAAGTTTTTATCATCCTCAACAACAAGTATATTAAACAATATTATCACCTCAATTTATTATGTTACTTTAAATAATAATTATTTTATATTAATTAAATATGAACTTTAGAAATAAAAATATAATTTTAGACCATAATTCATATTAGGTTCATATTACGATTCTACAATTAGAAAAGTTAATCGTAAAGGAGAAGCATAATGTTACAATTAAAAAATATATTTAAAAGTTATACTACAGGCGAATTTACTCAAGTTGCATTAGATGGAATAAGCCTAAAATTTAGAAAATCTGAATTTGTTGCAATTCTTGGACCAAGTGGCTCAGGAAAAACAACTTGTTTAAATGTTATAGGTGGTCTTGACCAATATGATGATGGTGATTTAATTATTAATGGTAAATCCACAAAAAATTTTAAAGACTCTGATTGGGATGCCTATAGAAATAATAGTGTTGGATTCATTTTTCAAAGCTATAACCTAATTTCACACTTAAGTATAGTAGATAATGTGGAAATGGGAATGACCCTTAGTGGAGTTTCAACTACAGAAAAACACAAAAAAGCTCTTGAAGTATTAGAAAAGGTTGGCCTAAAGGACCATGTTCACAAAAAACCAAACCAACTGTCAGGAGGACAAATGCAAAGAGTTGCTATAGCTCGAGCACTAGCTAATGACCCTGATATAATTTTAGCAGATGAACCTACTGGAGCTTTGGATACTCATACAAGCATTCAGATTATGGAGCTTATCAAAGAGATTTCAAAGGATAAACTTGTTGTTATGGTAACTCATAATCCAGAGTTAGCTAATGATTATGCTGATAGAATTGTTGAATTTAGAGATGGTGAGATAAAATCTGATAGCAACCCATTTTATGATGACTTAGATACTTCTGATTATAAACTTAAGAAAACAAGTATGAGTTTCTTTACTGCTTTAAAACTATCTGGCAAAAACATATCTACAAAGAAATGGAGAACAGCCCTTACTGCTTTTGCCTCAAGTATAGGTATAATTGGTATTGCCTTAATACTTTCATTATCAAATGGATTTGATAAACAAATTGGAGAATTTGAAAATAGCACATTATCAGGCTTTCCAATAATGATTAATCAAAAAACTGCTGAAGTTGATATGGATGCAATGAGAGAGCAACATAAAGAATTAGTGAGTAATTCCGTAAATGAAAATCAATTTCCAGATGTAGATTATATTTACCCTTATGACCCTAGTGAAAATAGTATTGAACACACAAATGTATTTACTGATGAATACATAGAGTATATTGAAAATATTGATCCAGCTCTGCTATCTGGAATGTCATATACAAGACTTGTTAATATGAATCTTTTAAAATCTGATGGCAAAACTGCGACTCCAGTAAATACATCTCTAATTAACTTTTCATCATATCCCAATAGTCTAAATTTAGATACTAAAGGATACCTTGAAAGCAATTATGATTTATTAGCTGGGTCATATCCTAAAGAAAAAACGGATCTTGTTCTTATTGTTGATAGCTATAACAGACTTGACAACTCTATGCTAGAAGCTTTGGGTATAGATTCTGAATCAGAGACTGTAAGCTTCGATGATATTATAAACAAGGAATTTAAATTGGCTTTAAATGATGATTACTATAAACAAATGGGCAATATATTTACAATAAACGGTACTCCAGACAATCTTATAGATATTTATAATAACGATAATGCTATTACTCTTAAAATTGCTGGTATAGTTCGTTCTAGCAAAGATTCAAAGCTAGAAATTCTTTCACCTGGACTTTCATATTCAGATGAATTATCACAATATTTTATTGATAATGCTAAAAACTCTAAAATTGTTAAAGCACAGCAAGATGCTAACTATAATGTATTAACTGGAAAGCCTTTTGGAGATGCCACTGCTGGAACTAGTATGCCTACTAATCCAATGGCTGCAATGTCACCAATGGGAGGAGCTAGTAATAGTACTCCTAATGTTACTAAAGATGACGTACTATCTCAATTAGGTGCTACTTCTACCCCATTCGCTATCACCCTTTACCCTAAAGATTTTACTACCAAGGATAGCGTGCTTGATTACTTAAATTCATGGAATGATGGAAATGCTGTTGAAGACTCTATAATATATACAGATTTGGCAGCCACATTTACAGATTTATCTGGGGGCATTATGGATTCAATAACCCTTGTTTTAATTGCCTTTGCTGCAATATCACTTGTTGTATCCCTTATTATGATTGGAATAATAACATACATTTCTGTATTAGAAAGAACAAAGGAGATTGGTGTATTAAGAGCATTAGGTGCAAGGAAGAAAGATATAACCCGTGTATTCAATGCTGAAACATTCATAATAGGTTCTTGTTCAGGATTACTTGGAATATTAATATCATACTTATTAACATTCCCAATAAATGTTGTTCTTAAGAATTTAACCGACCTTGAAGGTGTAGCAAAACTTAATCCAGTTCATGCTATAATACTTATAATTATAAGTGTTTCTTTAACATTACTGGGTGGTGCTATTCCAGCAAAAATGGCTGCAAGAAAAAACCCTGTAGAATCATTACGTACAGAATAATATATATAAATTTAATGTCACATACTCCTTAATTTAAATAGCATGTGACATTTTTATTTCCTATAATAATCTAGAATTTAATAATTAAATTCAAAGATAAAAAATCCACGATAAATTTGTCGTGAATTTTTTACCTACATTTTAGGTATTGTAAAACTAATAGTAGTTCCAGATTCTAAAGCAGATGAACACTTTATATTTCCTCCATGACTCTCTACTATATACTTAGATATAGAAAGACCCAGTCCTGAACCTGATATATTAGTATTTCTATACTTTTCACCTCTATAAAATTTATTGAAGACAAATGGTATATCACCTATG
>Ga0213825_1001497_pt1 | contig 15895 bp, 13 predicted proteins | sample MC6MC0900MG_FD_179896 | JGI IMG/M metagenome (GOLD analysis project Ga0213825, IMG submission 179896) | Enriched soil aggregate microbial communities from Iowa State University, Ames, United States - MC6-MC0900-MG | ecosystem: Environmental > Terrestrial > Soil > Unclassified | place: USA: Iowa... | reverse complement strand
TCCCAAATTTTTTTAAAGAAATTTAATACAAAAATATTTAATTATCTACAAAATTTTACGGCCAACTTCTTCATTATTTTACATTTAGTCATAATTCTAATACATTCACAATATTATTGATTTAAAACTTAGTAACTTAGTGCAATATAAATTTGAGGTATTATTTCTCTGTATCTTATTAATTCTCCTATTATTTAGTGAACTCTTCATAATCATAACTATATTTATAAAAATAATCTTACAAAAAGAGAATGTACTCAATGGATATTTTTCCTGAGACATTCTCTTTAATATAGTGTTTGTAATTATCTTAAGCTACATATGTTGATTTACAATAGCTAATATCTCTTTTTGTTTTTTCATACCATCTTCGCTTAATCTTTTTAATTCGCTTCTAATTTCCTCTGTATAAGCTTCATCTTTTATAGAAGAAAGATTTATTTTTACATTTAAAATTGCTCCTTCTATAGCACTTTGAGCTAATAATGCTGCTACACCACCATCAGATATAGCATTCTTATTACCGTATTTAACGGATACTAGAATTCCTTCATAAATTTCATAGGATCTTCTTGCTACCTTTAATGGTACTTGTGTTGCTGCCTTATAACCTAATTGTATTTTACTACTTCTTGCAGCTTTTTCTTCATCAGTGTCCTTAGGCATTTTAAATGCAGCCATAAGTTCATTAAAAGCTTCTGTATCTTCATTCATAAGGTCTAGGAATTCATCCTTTTCTCTTCCTGATACTTCTAAATATTTATTTACTAATGCCTTCTCTTCATCATTTAATGCCTCATAAGCTTTTTTACCTACAGTTAAGTTAAAAACCATTGATGATAATGCACTAGATAATGATGCACAAAGAGCTGCTACACTTCCACCACCCGGAGCTGGTGAATTTGAGCCTAGTTCTCCGATAAATTCTCTCACAGTTTTTGTATCTAACATAAATATTCCTCCTGTAATTACTTATTTTTTTCTCTATCTACAACTATCTTACCATTTTTTATTACCTTGTCCACAGAATTTATTCCAAAATGATAAACTAGATAATTTAAGTTTTTGCTATTAAATATAGCTATATCTGCCTTTTTTCCTTTTTCTATGGATCCTACAGATTTTTCTCTATTTATAGCACAAGCTGCATTTATAGTCATAGCATTGATTATCTCATTAGGAAGCATTCTCATACCAAAACATGCAAAGGTCATAACATTTTGCATGGATTCAGTAGGAGATGTTCCTGGGTTACAATCTGTAGCAAGAGCAACGGCCACATTATTATCAATCATATCTCTTGCTCTGGCAAACTTACCAAGCATTAAATAAAAAGCTGTAGATGGTAATAATACTGCTACCACATCATTTTCACTTAAAGCCTTTATTCCTTCATTAGAAGCTGCTATTAAATGCTCTGCTGAAATGCATTTTAACTCCCCTGCAAGCTCTGCTCCCTTAACAGATTCAACTTCATCCCCATGAAGCTTAAGCTTCATTCCATACGCTCTACCTTTTTCAAGGATTTTTCTACATTCCTCAGTAGTGAATACACCTTCCTCACAGAAGCAATCTATAAATTCTGCTAAATTTTCTTCTGCTATGCCTGGTATCATTTCTTCCATTATAAGTTTTATAAAGCCTTCTCTATCTTCTTTATATTCCTTAGGAATAGCATGAGCTCCCATAAAAGTAGATACCACATCTATTGGATGAGTGTTGTTTAATCTTTTATTTACTTCTAATATTTTTTTCTCACTTTCTAAGTCTAAGCCATAGCCTGATTTACTTTCCACTGTAGTTGTACCGTGATTTAGCATTATATTAAGTCTGTTACTAGCTTCCTCTACTAATTCATCTACGGATGCTTTTCTAGTGTTTTCTACGGTGCTTAATATTCCTCCACCCATATTTAGGATTTCAATATACCCTACTTTATTTAATTTTAGAGGTAACTCATTTTCGCGACTTCCACTATAAACTAAATGAGTATGAGGATCTACAAGTCCTGGTGTAACTGTTTTGCCCTTACCACTGATAATTATGGTATCTTCATTTATATAAGATTCATATTCATTACCTTTTCCTACAGCAGATATTGTGTCGTCTTCTATAAATATAAAGCCATCTTCTATAATTTTAGCATCATTCATTTCTTTGCCTTTTTTCCTATGGCTACCTTCACAGGTAACTAGGCAATCGATATTCTTAATTAATATAGACATGTTGTTCAACTCCTAAGCTATTACTATTCGCTTATTCTTCTTTCTAGTATTTGGTCCATAGAGAAATTCTCTATTTGAAGATAATATTCAGCACTATTAATTAAAGCAGCCATTGGTACAAGTCCTATAACTTCACTCCCTACTACTGGTACTCCATAACGTTTTGCTTCCATCTTAACCATTTCAAACGCTCTATATACTGCTGTTTTTTCATAGTTTACTAAGTTCATGGATACTTGTGCTATGTTTCTATCTTCAAGCATTACTCCCATAGCCTTTGCAAATCTTAATCCACCACCTAAATGTCTAACTGTTTTAGCAATGGTATCTGCTATTTGCAAATTATCTGTACCTAGATTTACATTAAAAGCTACTAAAGGTTGTCTTGCAGCAATGGCAACGCATCCACCCTTAACATTAACTTCTTTTGGACCGTAGTCAGGCGCCCATTTATCTTCTTTTATTTTTTCAAAGAAACCTTCATATTGACCTTTTCTAACCGTTGCTAGATTTTCTCTATGTGAAGCTGTAGCTGCTTTTTCATATAGATATACTGGAATATTAAATCTTTCTGCAATTACTCTACCAACTCTATTAGCTATTTCTACACACTCTTCCATAGTAATTCCATCAATAGGTACAAATGGAACTACATCTAGAGCTCCCATTCTTGGGTGAGCCCCTGTATGAGTACTCATATCTATATTTTCATAAACCTTTTCTGCCATGTTTATTATAGCTTTCTCTAGAGCTTCTGGCTCTCCTACCACTGTAACAACAGATCTATTATGATCTGCATCACTAGAATAGTCTAGTAGTTTTACTCCCTCTACTCCCCTAAATACATTTACTATAGTTTCAATTTTTTCCTTGTCTCTACCTTCACTAAAGTTAGGTATACATTCAACTATTCTTGCCATAATTAACTCCTCCTATTTATTTATAGTTGTTACCAATATCTATATTTATATATATTGGCATCATTTTTCTTCTTAAATTTTATTATATTAATTTTAAAAATCTTTGATGATATATTAATAATTAACCTTAACTACTTCTTCAACTTTACTAGCTAGTTCTCCACTACGAAGAAGCTCTGTAACCTTATCTATCTCTTTGTACATAACTACATCATTTTCTATAAAGTTAACTACGTCTCTAACTGATTTATAGACAACTTTAGTACCTTTACCTAAGGTATATTCCTGTCTAAAGTCAATAGCTTGGCATGCTGCTAAAATTTCAGTAGCTACTACTCTCTCTGCATTTCTTATTATATCTCTTGCTTTTCTAGCTGCTATTGTTCCCATACTAACATGATCTTCTTGATTTGCAGAAGAAGGTATTGAATCAACGCTAGCAGGGTGGGCAAGAATTTTATTTTCAGAAACTAAAGCTGCTGCTGCATATTGAGTTATCATAAATCCAGAATTTAATCCACCATGTTTAACAAGAAAAGCTGGAAGATCATTTAATTGATAGTTAATTAATCTTTCAAGTCTTCTTTCAGATACATTGGCTATTTCACTCATAGCTATACCTAAGAAATCGAAAGTTAATGCCATAGGTTGTCCGTGGAAGTTTCCTCCAGAAATAACGTCACCCTCCTCTGTTACAATTGGGTTATCAGTTACTGAATTAATCTCTATTTCTACTTTATGTTTTGCATAATTTAATGCATCCTTAGAAGCTCCATGAATTTGAGGTATACATCTTAAGGTATATGCGTCCTGTACTCTAATCTCCCCTTGAGATGTAACAAGAGAACTTCCATCTACTAAAGCTAATATGTTCTTTGCTGTTTCAATTTGCCCTTCATGAGGACGTATGTTATGAGTTCTTAAATCAAAGGCATCTCTTATTCCTCTTAGCGCTTCTACTGTTAATGCAGCAGCTATATCGCCACTTTTAATTAAGTTTATTCCATCCCATAAAGCTAAAGCTCCAACGGCAGTCATAACTTGAGTACCGTTAATTAATGCTAGACCTTCCTTAGCTATTAATTGAACTACTTCTATACCAGCTTTATTCATAGCTTCTCTACCACTTATTATTTTGCCCTGATACTCAGCCTCTCCTTCTCCGATCATTGGTAATACCATATGAGATAATGGTGCCAAATCACCAGATGCCCCTAAAGAACCTTTTTCCGGTATTATAGGATGAACTCCTTTATTTAGCATAGCAACTAAAGTTTGTAGCGTAGATAATCTTATTCCTGAATATCCTTTGGATAAAGCATTAGCTCTAAGTAAAATTATTGTTCTTACTATATCTGTATCAAGGCTATTACCAAAGCCACAAGCATGAGATATAATTAAGTTTCTTTGAAGAGTTTTACAATCTTCACCTGATATAGATACATCAGAAAATTTTCCAAAGCCTGTAGTTATTCCATAAACTACTCTATCCTCTTCTACAATTTTATCTACAATTCCTCTAGATTTTTCTACTCTTTTTATAGCTTCTTCGCTAATCTCTACTTGATAGTTATTTCTAGCTACATTTACTATATCTTCAAGTCTTAAGTCATTTCCATTGATTATTATTTTATTCATTAATATCTCCCCCTTACAGTATTCTTCCCTATATAATTACTATTCTTTATAAAATCAAAATAACCTTTTAATTACCTCGTCGGAATATTATGAATATTTTTAATGTATTATCATTTTAACTTACTAAAGAATTAGTTATTTAGCTAACTAAAGTATTACAATAGGATTTTTCTTCTATATTATATAACACGAAAGTATTTAAGCTATTTTCATATTTCACACTAAATTTTTAATTTTTAAAAGACTGTATCAGAATAATTTTGCAAATTATCCTGATACAGTCTTCCTAATTTTTAATAGTATCCTTAGCCAATTGAATCATGGCTAAGATTATAATAGCACTTCCAATTATTATTTTAAAAGATACTGATTCTCCTAAAACAATAACTCCTAAAACCAAAGATACTATAGGCTCTAAAGCACTAAAAATAGCCGAATTAGTTGGTCCTATAAGCTTTACTCCCTTTAGGAATGCCATTAATGCAACAACGGTGGATATAAATGCAATCAATAATATAGATATAATCCCATAAAAATTGATTGGATTATTAAAACTATTAGTTACAATTCCTGTAGCGCTTCCAACTATTGCCGAAATTACAGATATGTAGAATGTCATAACATAACTATTTATATTTTTAACTTTATCGTTAGATGCTCCTAGGACGTATATAGCATAACATAATGCAGATAACAATACTAATACTACTCCGATAGTATTAATGCTTCCAACCTTAACATCTAACATTATAAATACACCTATTGTAGTTACCATTAAATATAAAAATTTTTTTAATTTGAATTTTTCTTTATATATTACTATAGATAAAACCATAACCATTAAAGGATATGTATGTAATATCATTCCTGCTATACCTACATCTATATAATTATAGGCTACAAATAGTAGTATAGATGTCATAGAATATCCTATCACACCCATAAATAATATAAGTTTTATTTGGTCTTTATTTAACCTAAGTGAAAGTTTCTTAGTTTTTATATAGAAAAATAGTATTATTGATGCAAAAGTAAACCTTAGAGCTAAGGTATTTATTGCATTTGCTCCACCTTTATAGGCTAATTTGGCTAATATGGGCATTATTCCAAAGGCTATAGATGCTATGGCAATATAAAAAATTCCCTTTATTTTATCGCTACTCTTGTCCATGATTTTCCCCCTTCCCTACTAACTCATTACATATTAAAATTTTAATATATAATGAAAGGAATATCATAAATTAATTCTATATTTCTTTATAGCTACCACTATTATAGCTGTGTTCGTGCTATTGTTCTTTATAACTACATCTATTTTCTTTTAGCATATAGCCTTGTATAATCCCAAAATAACTATACCTTTAATAATATTTCTAGTTTACCTTTAAAAAGCTCCCTCTCTCTTAAATACTTTAAAAAATGTAGTAAACAATATTTTAATATCGAACCAAATAGAAAAGTTACTTATATAAGTTAAATCATAGTAAACAGTTTTTCCTAATTCTATTTCTCCTCTTCCGCTAACTTGTGCAAGACCTGTTATTCCAGGTAATACTAATAACCTTTGATAATAATTTTCTGGATAATATTTTACAACTTCAGGTATTTCAGGTCTTGGTCCAACTAAGCTCATATGACCAAATAAAACATTAAATAATTGTGGTATTTCATCAAGGCTTGTGTTTCTCAAAAAACTACCTACCTTTGTGATTCTATTATCACTTTTGCTCTGAAATACAAAGTTATCCATATTTGTTGGATCTATTTGTAATTCTCTCTTACTTTCAGCTGATACCACCATTGTTCTAAATTTATATATAGTAAAATTTCTCCTATCTTTTCCTACTCTAACTTGCTTAAATAATACTGGCCCCTTACTATCTAGTTTTATTGCTATAGCAATAACTAAATATATTGGCAGTAATATCACTATACCTATAAAAGATAATATAATATCAAAAATTCTTTTTACCCCAAATTGAATTTTTTTATTTTCGATTTTTTCCTTTATATCTATTATTATATTGTTCTCCAAAATAATTCCTCCTTGTACGAACACAAAATTATTATATCATTTATTTCATAAAAAAAATATTTTTAAATTATTATGAATTTATTAATTTATATCTATATTATGTGAATTTATAATATAAATATCTATGTTTAAGCTTATATTTCATACAAATTTAATTATTTTTCATCGCTTTTGCAAAATTATAAATTAAAAGATCTAATTCTATTTAAAAACTAGATCCTTCAATTAATATATTTATTTATGGTAATTACTTATAATATGTGTAACTGCATTAATAACATCTTGAACATCTTCATCAGTCATCTTTGGATACAATGGTAATGAAAGTATAGTATCAAAGTAACTTTCAGCTACTGGTAAATCACCTTCATTATAACCATAATTCTCTCTGTAATAACTCATTAAATGTACCGGTATAAAATGAACACTAGTACCTATGTTAGCTTCTCCCATAAGTTCTATAAACTTATCTCTATCTATTGTAAGCTTATCAAGCTCTAATCTTACCACATAAAGATGCCATGAATGAGTAGTATAAGCTGCTTCTGGTGGAAGTTTGATTCCATCAAGTTTAGAAAAAGCTTCTTCATATTTCTTTACAATTTCTTTTCTTCTATCTTGCATAGCAGTTAATTTATTCATTTGCGTCTTTGCAAGAGCTGCCTGAATATCGAACATATTATACTTATGACCCGGATATTCTATATCATATCTCCAAGATCCACCTTTTCCATATCTATTCCATGCTGCTTTACTCATACCATGAGTTGACATTACTCTTGCTTTTTCAGCTATGTCTTCTCTGTTAGTTGTAAGCATTCCACCTTCACCTGTACATATATTTTTAGTTGCATAGAAACTAAAGGATGCACAATCACCTTTTTTTCCTATTAAATCGCCTTTATAATAAGTATCAATTGCATGAGCTGCATCCTCTGATACGAAAAGATTGTACTTTTCTGCTATAGTTCTAATTTTATCCATATCACAAGCATGGCCTGTGTAATGTACTGGAACTATAGCTGAAGTTTTATCTGTTATCTTCTCTTCTATCTTATTTGCATCTATACAAAATGTTTCTGGGTCTACATCTACAAATACAGGAGTTGCCCCTACATGAATTATAGTATTAGCTGTAGCTGCAAAAGTAATTGGAGTTGTTATGACTTCATCTCCTGGCTTAACTCCACCAGCTATCAAAGCAATATGTAATGCAGCCGTAGCTGAATTCATAGCAATGGCATATTTAGCCCCCGTATATTCTGCAAATCTCTTTTCAAATTCTATAGTTCTAGGTCCTTTAGCTACCCATCCTGATTTTAATGTTTCTACAACCTCATTTATATCATCATCATCAATTAGCGGCACTGCATAAGGTAAAAAAGTTTCTCTTTTTCTATACATATAAATTCTCCTTATCTTGACATTTCTGTATTTTTATTTATTTTTTTATTTGATTTGAATAAATAAAAATGTATCAGTCCTTCTAAAAATCCAATTCCATAACTAACATGTAATATAGGAAATATTATGGATGTATACTTGAACAATTTTCTTTTTTGCTTTGTAATTTTAAATGATTCAAATAAATCACTTATTACGTATATTCCTAATATACTCATCCATATATAAAGTATTGGTTTAAATAATATACTTAATATAATACCTAAAATATTTCCTAATACAAACATCATAGGAATTAAATGTCTTATTGATGCAGTTTTACCATGCTTCTGCATAACTCTTACTTTCCAAAAACCATATTGATAATATTGTTTCCATAGTTTTTTTAAAGAGCCTCTACTATAGTAAACTGATTTAATACTAGGTGATAATAATATTTTATATCCATTTTTTATCACTCTAAAATTCAATTCATCGTCCTGGTTCCTAACTAATTCCTCATCAAAATATCCTACTTCATTCAATACTTCTTTCCTATAACCTCCAAAAGCTACAGTATCAACAAATACTTCATGTTGAGCATACCTAAAAAGTGCATTTCCAACTCCAAAAGGCGAACTCATAGCAAGGGATATCGCTTGCCCAATTTCATTCTCACTTACTGTTTCTATTGGACCACCTACACACCCTATTTTCATATCTTTATATAACAACTTTACATTATTCTCTATAAATTTTTCATCAGCATAAGCATGAGATCCAAAAATTATTATTATATTTGAATTACTGTGTTTTATTCCACAATTCATACCTTTAGGTGCCGTCAATTCTTTATTATCTATTAATTTTACATTCTCATAATTACTTTCGTACTTTTTTATTATTTCTCTACTTCCATCTATAGACATACCATCACAAATCAATACTTCATATAAATTCTTTGGATAAGTTTGATTTAAAAATGAATCAATACACTTTCCAATGTACTTTTTTTCATTTCTACAGGGTATTACTACTGAAACTGTTTTAGTAAATTCCATACTTTCACGTCCTAAATAATTAATTTATTATATACTCCTCTTCAACTCTCTATATATAGTTAATACGCTAAAAAATATCTCTTTTTCTAAGCATAATAATACCTCCCTTAATATATTACTATGATAATCTATCTTTCAACTAAAATACTTTTCTACACTATCTAAGTTCTAAAGCTCTAGTATATATATTATTTACATTATTAAAGTTATCTACTACATTATAATTTTCAACAACAAATTTCCTTCCATACTCTCCCATTGTTCTTCTTAATTCTCTATCTATTATTAACTTTTCAATGGCATTTTTTAATTGACTCACATTTTTTACTTCAACAACTATACTACTATTGTTAGGGCTCGTAGCTTCTGGCAACCCTCCCGTATTAGTTACTATAGTAGGTGTTCCACATGCTTGGGCCTCTACAGCTGAAACTCCAAAACTCTCAAATAGGGAAGGTATTACTGCAATATCAAACTTGTTAAAGTTTTCTACAACTTTTTTTTGATCAATATATCCTAAAAATTTTACTCTATCTTCTATAAGCAATTCTTTACACAGGTTTTTCAAATTCTCTTCTAAAGGCCCTCTCCCAGCCAGATGAAGTTCTATATTACTATACTTATGGCATAATTCACCAAAAGCTCTAATCAAATACTCTATACCATATTTAATATCAAAAGTTTTTATTGCACCTATTATAACTTTTTCTTTTTCCCCGTATCTACTATCAAATGGTTTAAATATATTAATATCAACTCCAAAAGGAGTAATTTGTATATCTTTATATGTATATTTTTTAGTCTCCTCTGCCATAGCTTTACTAGTAGATAAAATTATATCTGCTCTTGATAAATTTTTCTCTAAGAACTTTTTACATATTATATTTTTCTTTGGGAATTCATAAACATCACTTCCCCATACTGATATAATATAAGGGTGAAATCCAGTTAATCCTCCTAAAAAACCATAACTAGTAGCATAATGAGCATGTAGAATATCTGGTTTAATCATTTCAACTAACTTTCTAACTTTAGCAATAAATTTAAAATACTCAACTTTATATAATAGACTTTCTTTCTCTACTTTTTCTGAGTCAATATTAAAGCTATGAACTGTTACTCCAGGTATATCTCCATTATTCAAAGATATTACATGAATGTCATATCCTAAATCTTTAAAAAAAGAACACCATTTTTTAGTATGTACACTATTTGCATCAGATAAATAACAAATTCTCATTTTTCTACCTCGTGTTAATTTATTTTAAAATTTCTTCATATACTTTCTTTAATTCATTACCTATAACATATAAAGAATAGTTTGCTTCAGCATAATCTTTAATATCTTTACTAGAAAAGTTAGAATAGTTTATTACCATTTTATTCAATCCATCATATAGACTCTCAACACTTCTACTTTGAACCAACATACCATTGGTTTCATTTATTATTTCGTTTGGTCCTCCACATTTTGTTGCCAACACTGGTCTTCCATAACTCATACTTTCAATAATAACAGCACCAAAGGTTTCTTTTATACTAGATGAAACTAGAAAATTGCTATTTTTTATATACGAACCAATTTCTGAATTAGGAATACGCCCAATAAAATTGCAATTCTCTTCGATTCCTAACTTTTTTGAAAGGCTCACATAATCATTTCTATATATACCATCACCTATAAATGTTACATTAACTTTAAGACAAGTATTTTTTATGAATTTTTCAAGAGCTGGAATTAAGTATTTCAGTCCTTTAACTTCATTTAATCCCATACTTCCTATAAATAGTATATTTACACTATCTTTTATCTGTTTATCATACACCTCTTCATTTGGAATATCTATAACATTTCCTATTACTATTCCACTGAAATCATAACCTAAACTTCTAAGCTCTTCCTGCAAAAATTCACTAACTGTTATAACTTTTTTAGCATTGAAATATACTTTTTTAAGTATATTATTATAGAATCTATCTGCAAATCCTTTTACATTAGATCTATGTTCTGTTAATACATATGGAACTTTCTTATTCATTAAATATGACATATAAGAAACAATTCCAGCTGGATAAGCCACATGAGTATGAATTATATCTATATTATTTTCTTTGATAATTCTTCTTAAATTTCTAATTGCATTAATATAACTAATAATTTTAGACAATTTATGATTGTTACCATGCTCTGTATTTGCCCTATATATTTTCACCTTATCTTCGACTTCAACACTTAATTTATTCGGTAAAACTTCACTATCGTATGGATAATATACTACTGGTTTAATTCCGACGCTTTGAAGTGCCTTAACTTGCTGTTTTACAAAGATACCTGCAACATAATCCTTTTTATTAGGATACCATGCTGGTAATATTAATACATTCATATAAAACTCCTTTTATACTCTAATTTATAGAATAATTAACTTAATTCATAATAATTAAAATATCATACATTTATATTATATTATTAAGTATTATTTTTATAAATATAAAAACTTATTTCAAACTACCTATAACTGTATTAGCTCTCATTTTCCAAGTATTTAACTCATGTGTCTTTTTTAAAGCTTTTAGTTTATCATTGTATTCTATATCATAATTTTTTTCTATATAATTTAACATTTCACTTATATCTTTTAAATTATATTCTGATACATATCCAATATTAGCATCTTCAATAAATCTACCACATACAGTATTATTGACACCTAAAATTGGTTTACCATAAGATATATATGAAAAAAGCTTCATTGGCATTGCAAATTCCCAGTAAGGTGATGGTTCTATGGCTAAAGACAATATATCTGAACCTTCAGCAAATAAATCTAATTCCTTTCCATTCTTATGTATAACATGAATTCTATTACTAGTAAGATATTTTTCATAATAAGGCTTATTTTTTACCCATTCATTTGGTCTACAACATATATATAATTCAAAATTTTCATTTTTATATACTGTTTCAACTAAAGTTTCAATATTATATAGAGACTTACTTAATCCCCCTACATAAAGCAATTTAAGTGGTAATGAACTTACCTTTTGATTTCCCATAAATTCACTATCGCATCCAGAAGGAAGTTCTATAACTTTCTTATTTAAATTTATAGGTATATGCTTTTTCATTTCATGAGATGGTAAGTACAATATATCTATACATTTCTTAAATTTAATTAAATCATAATAGTAAAAACTATATGCTACTAACCTTTTTAGTATAGAAACACTGTTTTTATATTGGTCAAATCGCCAATGAATATCTCTATAGAATAACCCAATCTTAATATCTTTTTTCTTACAATAACTAAGAAATTTGAAATCAAATATGGGATGTGTAGGTAAATGATGTTTTTCTGTTAACAGAGTTGGTTCTGTTGAATTTTCCATGTAAAGAAAATCATAATGTTTACCTTCATTTATATTTTTTTTAATTAACTTTATAGATTTCTTTCTTTCTTTTGCATATCCTTGTATAATTTCAACATTATACCCAGCCTCTTCTAACCCTTTAATAAATTTAACAGGTCTTATATTTGAAGCACTTGGGTGATTTGGGTCAATTTTAAAAGGATAATATACGATACAATTTTTCATTTACATCTTACCTCTTAAATTACATATAGCAAATTATTAATATTAAAAATCTTTTTTCAAATAATTAATATAGTTACATTTTTTATTAAATGTCTTTCATATCTGATGATCCTAAACTAAAAGCTCCACCCATCCCAATCCAAAATATAGGAAAATTTCCTACTGTACTTGGAGCAAAACTTAATATAATTAAAGTAAATAGCCATACGCCACCTATAAACAAATTTTTCTTTTCAATATTTTCTTTTTTCATATTTAAACTTAAATATTTTTTTAAGATTCTTATTCCTTGTGAAATAAGAACTATAGCAAATACAGCTAATATTATAACACCATAATCACCCAGTATTTCTAATAGAAGACTATGAAGGCTATATATTCCATATGTATTATCTCTATACTTTATATACTCTGAAGTCATCCCAGGTCCAAATCCTAAATATTTTTTTTCTTTAATTACACCTTCTAAAACATCTGTAATTAAAGTTAATCTTACATTAACAGAACCTTCTTGACCTATATGTGCTCCTGTCTCGTTTCCTAATAAAGTATCTGAAGTTATTTCTTTCAGCTGGTTCATTTTACCATAAAATGGTCCCATAGCAGGGATAAGTGATAACCCATTATAAATTATCAAACTCATTACAGTTAGTATAACTGCTCTTTTCATGTATATTTTTTCTTTCGATATAATAAAAAATATTATCATAAATACAAATGTAAATACAAGGCTTATCCACGCTGTTCTAGACATAGCAAATATTATATTAATCATTCCAAGTATATAAAAACATAAATTTTTATAATTTATTTTTTTATATACAATATCACCTATAATTATTACCATCATCATTACTAAAAATACGGAATAATTATTAGGATTATAGAAGAATGTGACTGGAACATGTGCCACATGTGGATACCTTTCAGGTGTAATCCCACTTTCATAGAAATGATTTCTCATGCCATAATTTACACCTATAATTTCTAGTAAACCTAAAAGTGCTACTCCTAGAAATAAATATTTTAAAAATTTTATCATAGCTTTAAAATTATCATATTTTTTAAGTTCTATGAAAGCTATAATAAGAGTTGCAAAAGAAATTATATGATTTTTAACTTTTCCTATAGATATACCTAAATTATCTGAAGTTAAAGTTGAAAATATTATATATAATCCTACTACAGCTATCACCATAAGTTGTGTCATTGACAAAATTGTAATTTTTTTATTCTTGATAAAATCCTGAAAAATATTCCAGAAAAGAGATAATAAAAATATAAATACAACTATATAATATACGTATACAGTTGAATTCCCAATATTCATAGATGCATTAGAATTTATTATAGCAAATATTAACAGTGAACTAATTTGTATTTTTTCAAAATCAAATCTATAACACTTATAAGCTAAAATAATATAAATAAAAGCAAATGCATATGCTACTGCATATCTAGGCTCTTGTATAAAACATATCAATGTAGAAATAACTAATAATAATAAGTATCCAAAAGTAAAAATTTTTTGTTCCTTTTTTACCGATTCCATAATACCTCCAAGTATTCTAAAATTAATTCTAATTATTTTTTATTTTTTAATTTCCTTCATATCCATAGTAGAAAAATCTCCTAATGGAAACTTAACAGGCATTCCTGTTGCTGTAGATTTGTAAGCTGCTAATATTATTTCTAGTGGCTTTTTAGCTTCTTCTCCACTTACTAATGGCTGTCTATCTTCTATGATAGAGTCTACTACATCTTTAAATAGTAAAGTATGTCCAAATCCATAAACATTATCTGGATCTGCTTCTTGAGCTGCCAAAACTTCCTCTTCACTTTCCTCTGAACCTTCAACTCTCCAAGTTTCAATTTTATTTACTGCAAGACCGCCTATGCAAACAGCTGCATTTTCCCCAAAAATGCTTAATGTTTCCTCTAAATTTGTTGGATACACGCAAGCACTTCCTTCTATTATTCCTATAGCACCATTTTTAAACCTTATTAATATAGCTCCAAAATCTTCAGCATCAATATCTCTTAAGAAAGTGTCACACTGAGCATATACTGTATCAACATCTGAGCACATCATCCATTGTAGTAAATCTATATTATGTATACATTGATTCATTAATGTTCCACCATCAAGTTCATAAGTCCCTCTCCAAGGAGCTTGCTCATAATATCCCATGTTTCTATTCCAAAGTATTCTGGCTGTACCGTTAACCATCTTCCCAAAATTATTTGCTTCCACTTCACTTCTTAGTTTTTGAATAGCAGCATTAAATCTATTTTGATGTGATACACATAATTTAACATTATTTTTCTTAGCACAAGCTATCATCTCATCAGCATCTTTAATTGATAACGCCATTGGTTTTTCAACGATAACATGTATATTTTTATCCATACAATTTATGGCAATTTCTGGATGGTATCCACTTTCAGTTGCTATATAAACTATATCTATATCTTCTTTTTCTATCATTTCTTTATAATCTTTATATGTATTTACTATTGCATCCTTACCCAATTTTTCAATATATTCATCTTTTTTGGCAGTTGCCTTTTCTTCAATAGGGTCACAAGTTGCTACTAGTTTTAATGTTTCTTTATTATTTACTATTGCCTCTATTCCCTTATAAGATATCCTTCCACATCCAATAACAGCTACATTAAAATTTTTCATTATTAATTCCTCCTAAAACTTTATATATTTTTATAAGCTTTTCTTCTTCTTGTCTCCAATTAAATTCCTCTGAAATAGCTCTTATACCATTATCACCCATACATTTAATTAAATCTTCATCCATTAGTAATTTTGCTATGTTTTCAGCGATATCAATCTCATCTAAAGGATTTATTACTATACCTGAATTATATGCTGTTATATATCTCTTTATAGGAGGCATATAACTTTCTATTACCGGAATACCACAACTCATGTATTCAAATTGCTTTGTAGGAATATTTTTAAAATATTTAGGTTCAGGTAATAGTGGAACAAGTCCTATTTTAGATTTATACATATATTCT
>Ga0213825_1001494_pt1 | contig 15901 bp, 18 predicted proteins | sample MC6MC0900MG_FD_179896 | JGI IMG/M metagenome (GOLD analysis project Ga0213825, IMG submission 179896) | Enriched soil aggregate microbial communities from Iowa State University, Ames, United States - MC6-MC0900-MG | ecosystem: Environmental > Terrestrial > Soil > Unclassified | place: USA: Iowa... | reverse complement strand
TCCTCTTGGGTAAGACCTTTTTTTAAACGAAGCGCTTTAATTTTTGCTCCTATTTGCATCTTTTCCCTCCTAGAAGAAGTTTAGCAATCATAAACTTTTGAAATATGAAGTTTACTTTAACAAAACTTTTAGTTTACTAAAACCATTACAATTATACATAAAAATTTAAGATATGCAATCGTTTTTATGGAAAAAAAAGAAGAAAAAATTTTTAGAAATTTAACATAAATCATAGGTAGAAAAAGTTTGTTTATTTTAGAATAAAAATGTTAAAAATAGTTAATAAATAGGCTGTAGCTGCTATTCCATTTTGGGATTTGACAAAAATTTGTCAGATAATTTGAAACATGTCCTTTAACGAAGTTTACTTGTTTGAAAAACTACGATTACTCTGCTATCGTAGAAGACGAGTTCGCTAGTGCGAATGGAATAATATACACTACATATTTAATCGGAGGGATTTATTATGGCAGAACGCATGGTAGGTAAACAAGCACCTGACTTTACAATGGAAGCTGTACTTCCAGACAAATCTTTTGGCAAAGTATCATTGGAAGACATTAAAGCACAAGACAAATGGACTGTTCTTTTCTTCTATCCAATGGACTTCACATTTGTATGTCCAACTGAAATCACTGCGATGAGCGATCGTTATGACGAGTTCGAAGACTTAGATGCAGAAGTAATTGGTGTGTCTACGGATACAATCCACACACACTTAGCATGGATTAACACTGACCGCACTCAAAATGGTCTTGGTGAATTAAAGTATCCATTAGCTGCTGATACAAACCACCAAATTTCAAAAGAGTATGGTGTCTTAATTGAAGAAGAAGGTATCGCACTACGAGGTTTATTCATCATCAACCCAGAAGGCGAATTAAAATACCAAACAGTTTTCGATAACAACATCGGTCGTGATGTTGACGAGACTTTACGTGTACTTCAAGCTTTACAAACTGGTGGTCTTTGCCCAGCAAACTGGCGTCCAGGTCAAGCAACTCTATAATTTAAATAGAGTCAATTATCAACTTTGAATTCCCCACGACACGTTTGTGGGGATTTTTAAACTTAGAAGAGGGTAAAGGAGGATATAAACATGAAACTTCGTGAACAAATGCCAGAATTAGTAGGCGCAACAACTTGGTTGAATGGTGAAGTAACTAAAGCAGATTTAGTAGGTGAAAAGCCAACATTAATTCATTTTTGGTCAGTTAGCTGTCATCTATGTAAGGAAGCAATGCCAGATGTAAATAATTTCCGCGATCAATTCAAGGATGAGCTAAATGTTGTAGCAGTACATATGCCGCGCTCAGAGGCAGATACTGATTTAGACACAATTAAAGCAGTAGCCGCAGAGCATGATATTGTACAACCAATCTTTGTAGATAGTGAAATGAAGCTAACAGATGCTTTTGAAAACCAATATGTGCCAGCATATTTTGTATTTGATAAAGATGGTCAGCTTCGTCATATGCAAGCTGGTGGTAGCGGTATGAAAATGCTAGAAAAACGTGTAAACCGTGTATTAGATGAAATGCGCAATGCTGAATAAGATTAGGATGGGACGAGAATAAATTAACATTCTCGTCTTTTTTGTTTTTTTAAGTGGGTGGACCGGAGCGGAAAAGGAGTGAAGCTGATCAAAAAGTGGGCAGACTTGAGCGAAAAAAAGGTGGAGCTGATCAAAAAGTGGGTAGACCAGAGCGAAAAAGAGCTGAAGCTGATCAGAAAGTGTGTGGCCGGAGCGAAAAAGAGTTGGAGCTGATCAGAAAGAGTGTGGCCGGAGCGAAAAAAGGGTGGAGCTGATCAAAAAGTGGGCAGACTAGAGCGAAAAAGAGCTGAAGCTGATCAAAAGGTGGGTAGACCAGAGCGAAAAAGAGTTGGAGCTGATCAGAAAGAGTGTGGCCGGAGCGAAAAAAGGGTGAAGCTGATCAAAGAGAGTGAAGACCGAAGCGAAAAAGAGCTGAAGCTGATCAAAAAGTGGGCAGACCGGAGCGAAAAAGGGCCGAAGCTGATCAAAAAGAGCACCAACCTGATCAAAGCATGCAGTTCCCTGAGCATAAATCAATTAAAAACAATCTTTAGTATTTTCAACCAAACACCTTCAATGTTGCCGAATTGAAATCTTCTTTGACGATACATATAACCAAGAATACGTTACAATAATGTTATAGTAGTTTTCGGAGGGATTTTTATGATGAAAAAAGAGTTTGCTGTCATTGGACTTGGGCGTTTTGGAGGGAGTATTGTTCGCGAGTTAATGAGTCAGGGTGCACAGGTTATGGCGATTGATCATTCCTCGGAGCGTGTGGATGAATTTGCTTCTATCGCCACTCAGGCTGTTATCGCGGATTCGACAGATGAATCGGTCCTAAATTCATTAGGTATTCGAAATTTTGAGCATGTAATTGTTGCAATTGGTGAAGATATTCAGGCCAGTATTTTAACAACTATTATTTTAAAGGAAATTGGTGTGCAGCAAATTACAGTCAAGGCTCAAAATGATTATCATGAAAAGGTGCTACGCAAAATTGGTGCTGATTTTGTTGTTCACCCTGAGCGTGATATGGGGATACGGATTGCCAATAATATGCTATCTAATACAGTTCTTGATTATTTAGAGCTTTCGGATGAACACTCGATTATGGAGTTAAAGGCAAATGATGCAATTGCAGGCTACTCCATTATGGATTTAGATATTCGTGCAAAATACGGTATTAACATTGTTGGCATCAAGCGTGGCCCAGATATAATTGTCTCACCACAGGCTAGTGACAAAATTTTACTAGGGGATATTATGCTTGTTATTGGGGCTGATGTAGATATTAACCGCTTTGTGAAAAAGGCATTAAATGGGTAGTGTCCAATGAACAAACGTAGATGGAGATTAGTCATTTTCGCAGCAATTATACTAATTATTGCGTTTACCATGCAGTTTCAAGAAAAAAATAAGGAAGCAGCCATTTCAGCCATTTTGGATCAGGCAGCACAAATAGATAGCATCGAGCTTTTTAAAGGAGAGCAATCTATCATTCGCTTAACAGGTGAGGATGCAGCTACCAATCACGAAAAATATCCGCTAAGTCATGTTAGGAATTTGAGCAAAAAAGAAAGGGCTATCTTTGAAGAGAAACCAGCCTATCGGATTGTTTACAATATAAAAGATAAACCTCTATATGAGGTAGACATTTTAAAGGTAGCAATTAGCTCCGAGCTAAGTGAAGAGCTCCAGCAAATGATTTTTCGTGTGGGGGACCAGCAATATTTAATATACTGGGCTAAAGAGAAAAAAGCACTTGAACAATCTACAAGCACACAGCTTTTACTCGAGCAATATGGAAAATAAAGAGGATAGTGACACAGCTATGGCTGTCATCACTACCCTTTTTTTCTTAGGATACAATAGTGGCTTTTCCTTGAAGTGCACGTTCTTGCATAGTTACATCAAACTCTTTTTCAGATTTGGACACTACAACACAAGCTACACCATTACCAATTAAATTTGTTACAGCACGAGCCTCAGACATAAAACGATCAACACCGATTAAAAGTGCTATTCCTTCCACAGGAATCATTGGGAACGCAGCTAAAGTTGCTGCTAATGTGATAAATCCTGATCCTGTTACACCAGCTGCTCCCTTAGAAGTAATCATTAAAATTCCAAGTAGTGTAATGATTTGTATCCAAGTGAGTTCCATTCCATATGCTTGTGCAATAAACAATGCAGCCATTGATAGGTAGATGGAAGTTCCGTCAAGATTGAAGGAATACCCAGTAGGAACAACTAAACCTACAACCTGCTTCGAGCAACCGAAATTTTCAAGCTTTCGCATCATGGATGGTAAAGCTGATTCAGAGGAGGATGTACCGATAACTAAGAAAATCTCATCTTTGATGTATGCGATAAATTTAAAGATATTAAATCCAAAGAATTTTGCAATGGCTCCTAAAATAAAGACAACAAATAAAAACATTGTAATATACACAGCAGCCATTAATAAACCTAGATTACCTAGTGACTTTAAACCGAAGTTACCAATCGTATAGGCCATTGCACCAAAAGCTCCGATTGGTGATATTTTCATGACCATACTTACAATTTTGAAGAAAATCTCTGCCACTTGCTCAAAGAATGAGATTACTGGTTTTGCGGGTGCACCAATTGAAGCAGCAGCTAAACCAAATAAAATAGCAGAGAATAAAACAGGTAATAGTTGACCAGTTGCCAGTGCACCTACTACATTTTCTGGAATAATACTTGAAATGAATGCACCTAAGCCTTGCTCAGTTTCAGCCGCAGCAGTTGTATATTTGGAAATATCAGCTTCAGATGCACCTGATGTATCTAAACCTGTACCAGGACTTACAATTAAAGCAACAGCAATTCCGATTGCTAGGGCAATTGTAGATACTATTTCGAAGTAAAGTAATGCCTTCCCTCCAATTTTCCCTACCTTTTTCATATCTCCCATACTGCCGATTCCAATAACTACTGTTAAGAAGATAATTGGAGCGATTAACATTTTAATCAATTTAATGAATAGATCTGCTAGGATTTTTAAGCTGGCACCGAACTCAGGGAAAATTGCCCCTACAATAATTCCAAGGATGATAGCCGCTATAACCTGAACAGTCAAATTTTTCAGTAATTTCATTTTACGCTACCTCTTTTCTAAATTTTCTTTTTGATATCGTTTTCACTAGAAATATCATAGCGAATACTTTTTAAAAAAAGAGATTTAGAAAATAAGAAACATATCGTTCATTAAGTACATTTGCTTGTATTCCCATGTAAATGTAGTATTTTCAATATCTTTCACTGTTATGGTACGCTAGTGTTAATTAATTATTGTTGTAATACAAAAGCAAAAAGTGATAAAAAAACTTGTTTTGTATCATTTTTTTGTAATATTGTTCTTTAAGTTCAATATTTTCTCCTACTTATGTCGACTAAAGGTGTTGTCAAAAGAATTTATTGCAGATAATCTTAAAAACATATCATGAATATGGTGTGCTACTAATTATGAGAATGCAGATTGGAAAGGAAGGAGTTTTTAATGATGAAAATGCCTGTAAACGGCAAGATACTGTTAGTGACATTTTTAATCATTGCACTCTCCTTTTTACTAGGTGGTATATTTGTACTCGGTAACTTATTATCTGAGCAAGAAAAAGATTTTGGTCAGCGTGCTATGCTTGTTGCACGCACTGTATCAAATGTACCAGAGCTAAGTGTACATTTGAAAAATGACAATATGAAAGAAGCTGCCAAAAATATTAATAAAATTGTAGATGGGATTAGGGTCATCAATAAGGCAGAGTACATTGTTGTGATGAATATGGAGCGCATTAAACTATCCCACCCAGTAAGTAAAGAATTAGGGCGGCGAAGTGAGTCGGAGGATTTGAATGCAGCATTTAGTGAGCATTATTATGTATCGAAGGCACGTGGAGAATCGGGTGTCATGATACGGGCATTTGTTCCGATTATCAATGACAAAAAAGAACAAGTGGGCATTGTAGTAGTTGGCTATTCATTACCAACGTTGCTAGAAATGCTGCAAAGTTATGAGCGAGAAATTTTTATTACGATTGTTATTTCGTTGATTTTCAGTATTTTGGGCGCCTATACACTTGGACGACATATAAAAAAACAAATGTTTGGGCTTGAACCTCATGAAATTGCAAAGATGTATGTGGAAAGAACAGAAACCTTTAATGCAATGCATGAGGGAATAATAGCCGTTGATAAGGAAATGAATATCACCATTTTTAATGAAAAAGCGGCTGACATATTAGGCGTCACTAGGAATATAGAGGACTGTATTGGTCAAAAGATTTATGATGTTTTGCCTGATACTCGTCTGCCTGAAATTGTTGAAACGGCAACACCTGTTTATAATCAGGAGCTTTACATTAATCATCATAGTATTTTAAGTAATCGTGTACCAATTATTGTGAATAATGAGCTAGTCGGTGCAGTTGCCATGTTTAAGGATTTAACAGCCGTGAAAAAGCTTGCGGAGGAGGTAACAGGTGTAAAAGCCTTTGTTCAAGCATTACGTGTACAAACCCATGAGCATAAAAATAAGCTTCATACGATTGCAGGACTGCTGCAATTGGGACATACAAAGCAAGCTCTTGAATATGTAACAGCCACTACCGAAAATGAAGCATCTTTAACGAAGTTTTTGAATGAACGTTTTCATAATGAAAATATTTCAGGTTTATTATTGAGTAAGGTAAGCTATGGCAAAGAACTAGGGATTGAGGTTGAAATTGACAGAAAAAGTCATTTTAAACGCTTTCCGCCTCTTTTAGATCATCATGATTTTGTTGTTTTACTCGGAAATTTAATCGAAAATGCCTTTGAGGCTTTAAATGTCCTTTCAAAGGATGATAAATATGTAGCTATCTCTGTAGATGAGCATGATGGTGTATTAGCAATAGGCGTTTCTGATAATGGAATCGGAATGTCCAAAGAGGTGCAGGCTCGTATGTTTGAAAATGGATTTTCGACAAAGGCTAGTGAGAACCGGGGCATTGGCTTGCATTTAATCTTTGAAATTGTAAGAAAAGGCAATGGAGATATTGAAGTAGTGAGTGAATTTATGAAAGGAACAAGTTTCTTAATCTTATTTGAGTTAGGAGAAGAATAGATGGATGTAATAAATGTCTTACTAATTGAAGATGATCCAATGGTACGAGAAGTGAACAGACAATTTATTGAGCAAATCAAGGGTTTTTCATTAATCGGCTATGCTAGCAATGGTGTTGAGGGAATTCAAAAGATTAGGCAATTAACCCCACAGCTTGTCTTTATGGATATTTTTATGCCAGAGCAAGATGGTATTATTACGTTAGGGAAAATCCGAGAGGAGCATCTTCCTGTTGATGTAATCGCTGTAACTGCTGCAAATGATATGCCCACTGTGCAGCGTATTTTACACCTAGGTGTTTATGATTATATTATGAAGCCTTTTACGTTTGAGAGAATTGATCAGACTTTGAAAAATTATCAAAACTACAGAAAGAAAATAAGCGGTATGCAGGATTTAACCCAACATGATGTCGATCATTTAATGCAGCAACGTCTTCCAGAGCAAGTTGCGGTTTCAAGAGGAAAGGATGCTATCCTTATAGAAGAGCTACCAAAAGGGTTTAATCGAGCTACCTTAGATAAGGTGCTTGCATATATTCAAGAAAGTGGTGGGGCAGTATCTGCTGAGGAGGTATCAACTTATATAGGTACAGCAAGAGTTACAGCGCGACGCTATCTAGACTTTTTGGAAAAGCAAAATCTATTGAAAGTAGATATCCAATATGGAAGCGTAGGACGTCCTATTCATCGGTATTATATTTAAATGCTTATTCCCTGAATTTTGTTAAATATTGATTGATTTCCCTTTGATTGTTGTATTAAACTTTGATAAAAACAAGGAGATTATAAAATGAAAAGGTTGTCAAAAAACTGTACAATTGAGCATTTAAAGCTGGAACACTATTATGCTATAAATGCACTTTACTCAGATGTAAATGTCAGAGCCTATCTAGGAGGCGTCCCAAATGAAAGCTATATCGAAGCTTCATTTAGAGGAATGCTAGAAGCCCCATCTCCCAATACATATCTTTATATTTCGTTAAAGGAAACGGATGAATTTATAGGACTTGTCTCAATAGATGAATATCATGACAAAGAGGCATATGAGCTTTCATATCAATTTTTACCGCAGTATTGGGGGCAAGGGTATGCATATGAGGTACTAACAAATGTTATAGATTATGGATTGAATGTTTTAAATTTGCCGTACCTAGTAGCAGAAACACAAACAGCAAACATCGCGTCCTGTCGCTTACTTGAAAAAGTAGGAATGCACAAGGTTCAGGTATTGGAGAGATTTGGACATGAACAAGCTGTTTATGAATTAAGAAAAAATGGTTGAAAATTATAAATAGGGTCATTTTTACTTCTCTATAATATAGAGGAGTGAAAATGACCTTTTCTTTTGGCTGAGAAGCTTCGTGTGAATAGTAGTCCCTTGCTTTGACGATACATATAGCAAAGAATACGTTACAATAGGGAAATAGTCATTTACCTTCAAAATTAGAACTGATCGGTAATTTAAAAATTTAAGAAAGCTTATGGGGAGTAGGTTTGGCATATGTTTAACGTTCGAAAAGAGTCACTATTGAAATTTTTGAAGATTCTATTTCCAATAGTACTTTTGGCGATAGCTATTTATGAAATTCAACAATCAGTGAGTGGTGTCGATGTTCATTTACTACGAAAAGAAGTGAATGAGCTACAGCTATGGGAGCTTTTATTAATTTTTCTCATCACCTTTTTTGCGATTACACCAATGATTTTTTATGATGTTATTTTAGCGAAAATATTAGGAATTAACATCAATAAATGTAAATTGCTTAATCATTCGTTTATCATCAATACTTTTTCAAATCTTATTGGCTTTGGTGGTTTAGTCGGTATATTTTTGCGTAATTACTTCTACTCCAAATATAAAGCGGATAAGGAGGGCTTGCTAAAAAATATTGCCTCGGTAACACTGTTTTATTTAACAGGGATTTCTCTACTAACGTGGATTATGTATATATTCTTTTGGGATTTTCCTTTGTTGAAAGAAGAACGATGGTTATCGATTGCAGTTATTCTTGTTAGCCTATATGTACCCGTTTTTTTGGCTATGCATATTATTCGCTATAAAAAGGATACTTCTTTAAGGCCAAAAATATCACTTCAATTGATGGTAACTTCAGTAGCTGAGTGGCTTGCTGTATTTTTAGTAATCTGGATATTAACGTTTATTTTGAAGATCCCAATAGAATTATCTGCGCTAATTCCCATATTTTTAATTGCTTCTAGTGCAGGAATAGTGAGTATGATACCTGGTGGGGTTGGCTCATTTGATCTCGTTTTTTTATGGGGGACACAGAGCATTGGAATTGCTGATGAAAAAGTGTTGTTTTTATTAATTTTGTACCGTATTGGCTACTTTGTGCTACCATTTTTGATTTCCTCTCTATTATTTATTAAAGAATATTGGATACGCTGGAATCAATCTTGGGATAACCTACCCAATATAATTTTTCAGAAGATTAGCCATATGCTATTAACAATATTGGTGTTTATCTCTGGCATTATTTTATTGCTATCTGCAGCCTTGCCAGGGGTTTTAAGTCGCCTAAAAATAGCTCAGGAATTTTTATCCTCACCAATTATGAATGTCTCTCATCAAATGACGGTGGCAGCTGGCTTTATTCTCTTAGGCTTATGTAGGGGTATAAAATATAAAGTAAAGAGGGCATATCAGCTTACCATCGTTGTGCTAGGCAGTTCAGCGCTGTTTTCTATTTTTAAAGGCCTTGATTATGAGGAAGCAATTTTTTTAGTGATTGTCGCAGCGTTATTAATGGTGTCCAAAAAGCAATTTTATCGGGAAAGCTATGTGTTGACATGGGGAATCATCATACTAGATCTTGCTATAGTGATAGTCATTACTGCCATGTATGTGTTGATTGGCTATGTAAATTTACCCTCTGCCAAAATTCATTTTCCTAGTGCACTGCAGAACTATATGATCACTGATTATCAAGACCTTTTTTATAGTGCTTTAATCGGCATTTTTATCGCCATTGTTATTTTTTATATAGGTTATTTTATTCGTGCACCTAAGAAAATGAAAAAACTATTGTCTAGTGAGCAGGAGGAGGCTATCAAAAACCATTTGCTAACCTATAAAGGGACCGAGTATTCACATTTAATTTTTTTACATGATAAATTTGTCCATTGGAATAAAAAGGGTACGGTTTTATTCTCTTATCAAATATATGCGGATAAGATTATTGTCCTTGGAGACCCAGTAGGAAATGAGTCTGATTTTTTACCCGCTATCCAAGAGTTTTTGGAATTGGCCGATAAGCATGGTTATACACCAGTCTTTTATGAAATTAACAATAAAATTTTTTCTGCTTTACACGAGTATGGGTATAGCTTTTTTAAGCTCGGCGAGGAAGCCTTTGTAGATTTAGAGAAGTTTACATTTTCAGGTAAAGAGATGAAGGGAAGTCGAGCGATAAAAAAATTTGAACGAGAAAATTATATAGTGGAAATACTAAGCCCACCTTATTCTCAGGAAATTATGAAAGAACTGCAAGAGGTGTCAACAAAATGGTTGCAGGGGAGGGCAGAGAAGGGCTTTTCACTTGGTTTTTTTGATGAACACTATTTAAGCACCTCAAACATTGCCGTTTTACGTGGTACAGAAGGAACGTTTGGCTTTGCTAGTATCATGCCTATGTACGATAATGGCGAAAAAGTTTCAGTAGATCTTATGCGCTTTAAACCAGGTTCACCATCTGGGACAATGGATTTCATTTTCCTATCATTATTTGAATGGGCAAAAGCAGAAGGTTATCGGGTCTTTAACATGGGGATGTCGCCTTTATCAAATGTCGGACAGTCTAGATACTCCTTTTTAAGTGAAAAAATAGCTGCACAAATATTTTTACATGGACAGCACTTCTATCATTTTAAAGGATTAAAAAACTTTAAATTAAAATATGCTGATTTTTGGGTACCGAAATATGTAGCGTATCGAAAAAAATCTTCATTACCATTTACCATGGCGCAAATCACCTTGTTAATTGGCAATAAAAGAAAATAGGTCCACTCTATATGCTAAGAGAAGAGTGAGAAACTAAATAACAATATAGGGCTAATTCTAGTTGGTTGTAGAATTAAGCCTTTTTTTATTTGAAATGTGCTAGCGATAGCATTTGAATAGTATTCAATGATCATTATTATAGCTATAAAATAAACCCTAAAAGTAGTTTTGCAATTTTTGGATTTATTGATAAGTAAAGTGCTAAATAGCTGAAGGTTTGTATTAAAAATTCCTATTTAATAATATTTCCTTATTTTTAAAACAATAAAATTAGCCTTCTATCATTACAATCAGGCGAGCAGCCATTAATACATAGGAGTCTATCAATATAAATCAAAGGAATTTAAGTGAAACATAAACACGATTTATATGAGAGTTAAAACAAGCGATTGATAACCTATATTTATTTTTATAATCACTATCGCTGCCAGAAACGATTAAACGGCTTAAGTTCTTTAGAATTCAAGGCTCAAGCCGTTTAATGCAATTTTTATTATTTCCATGGTCTACTTGACTGGGAGCAGTTCAAGTTCATCATTATCATTCAGAATGTTTTTATCAAATTAAGACCGTATTAGTTGGATTTTTTATCATATAAGCATTTTAACTTAAGAATAACAACCACCAACAAGTCAGTTGTTTGATAGAATGGTTTATTTGGCATAAAGGGTCAGATTGTCTTCTCAGTCAACACACCTTTATGTAACATGTATACTCGATCACATAAGGACTCAATGTCGATTTTATTATGTGAAGTTAATAGTATTGTAGCACCACGTTGTTTTTCAGCTTTTATGATATTATATACTTTTTGTACAGAATCCTCATCCAAACCATTCATTGGCTCGTCTAGCAAGATAATTTCGGGTTTTTCCATAATGCTTTGAGCAATGGCTAGTTTTTGTTTCATACCAAGAGAGTATGTTTTAACAGCGCGAGGATCTGTTGGATCCAATCCAACTCTTTCTATCGCAGCTTTTACATCATCGTCATTAATTTGTTTTTTAATAGCTGCTAAAAATTTTAAGTTCAAAAATCCTGAATAGTGCTCTAAAAATCCTGGTTTTTCGAAAATAACACTTGCACTTTTTGGAAACGAAATATCCTTATGTAATTCATATTCGAATAATTTTACTGTTCCTGTACTGGGTTTTACTAAGCCACAAATAATACGAAATAACATGGACTTCCCTGAACCATTGTGCCCGACAAAGCCATATACTTTCCCTTGTTCTAAGTGAATGTTAATATCTTGTAGTACAGTTCGTCCTTTAATAACCTTTGAAACATTTGATATTTCAATAGACATATCGCATTCTCCCTAATAGTAATCTTTTTTTAATCCGATTCGAACAATTAGCACGCTCATTATACAGATTAGTAGCACTTCGGCTAATAAAATAGTTGGTAACATGCTTGGGTTGAAATTTTCCGTCATCCCAAAATAGAAAGGGATATAGGGCGCTGATATTTGCACACCAGCATAAAATAAAGTAACAAGTAACACAGTTGCAAGATTTGCCGAAAAAAGTAGCTCAATTAATTTCCATAATAATGAATGTAAGTACATATTAATCGATATTACAACAACTTGTATCAAAATAAAGAAATCGAATTGTATATGCACTTGGAAAAAGAAAAAAAGGAAAAAACTTGCGACAAAATAGAGCATGATATAACATACAGTAAAAATAAATATTAACAGTAGCCGGTTTAGCCAAAACCAGCTTTTATTCGGATAACGCAATAACATATAGTACAAATAATACTTTGAACGAGGCTTCCATAAAATTTGTAAAATAATAACATAGCCGAACCATAAAAACGTCCAACTAATCCAATTAAATTGATTTATATGACCAAATAATATAGTGAAAGCTTGTCGTAGCATCAAATCATTAAATAATGTTGCTTTTTGAAGAATTATTAGCACAAAAAAAATAGGGAAGATTATATAGATTAAACAAATTTTAAGTGCATCTTCTCGAATTAGTTTCCATTCTAACCTAAATGTTCTCATCATTTATCATCTCGCACATAAAAGTCTAGTTTATTTACCAAATAGTGGATGTAATTTGTTAGTAATATAATAATTGCTACAAGCATCAAGAAAGAGCTTATCGGAGAAGTAAATTCACTTTTATAAAAGAAAGTAGGTACTATGCTTATCGTCATTTGATCCAAAATGACAACACACATGATAATAATAGTGCTAATAAAATTACTTTTTAATAATTGTTGAAGTACTATGAAAAGTAGACCACTAATAGCTGTCAAGCTAAAATACATATAGATAAAATAAAGCAACGAACCTTCACTTACACTCTCGGGTATATATAAAAACAAAGCGCTGTAATTCGTATTAATTGGGAAAATTAGCAATTTTACTAAGTAGGTACTAAATGTACTACCTAGCGTAATAATTAAAGTCAAAATTGCAGTCACTGTGAATACTAAACATATTTTTTGCCAAGCAATTTGCTGACGGTGTGTATACCTTCTTAGTAGTGTCCAGTCATTTGTTTCTGAAAAAGTGCCTAACAAGACAAGAAATATAGGTAAATGGAAATATTCATAGCGAAATAATAACATAAAGTCTTTCACGGAATGCCATCTAGTCAATATCATTGTATGACTAGGAATAATAGCAAACAACATCATTGTCATAATAAATAATATGACCATGATAAATAAGTTCTTTTTAAGTTGAATATCTTGGATACTGTATTTTAAAAATTTATAAAACATCACGGTTTCTCCTCATACCCATGGAGTAAATCACAAATGCTATAAAATGTTGCAAAAGAAGTGTGACAACGATTGCTGTAATAGATAATTGTTCCAAACTTTGCCTAGGGTTTATCAAATTAAATGGATCCCACTGAGGTTTTCCTAAGACCGTCAATAAACCCCAACATGCGATATAAATAATTTGTGGCATAAATATAACTAAATAATGATTTTTGATAAACATGGAGAGTGCTAGCCCCATACAAATATAACCACTGGCAAATAGCCCACCAAGCACATAATAAAATGCTATATATACATATGGAGACATTATTAATAAATCAGAAAAAAGGACCTTTATATCCCCTGCAAATACATTATCCGGCAGTATAATTGTCCCCTCCACTAAACTTTTATAGCTAGTTGCATAAGTTGTATAATCCCACTGGTTTGTTAAGAGATTAACAAGTACAATCCCTAGGAATAATGGAAGTACAAAAAACAAAAAGGCTGTTATGTAAGTCGTAACAAACTTCACAGTATAATATTTCTTTCTACTCATTCGGAGAAACATGTAATTTTGATTACCACTTATTCTTTCACGAAATATCGAGTCTACAAGTGCAATTGAGATTAGTGCTGGAAAAATAAAATAATACAAGCTTGAAGCAAGATTAGAAGCACCAGAGAAACCTACCCATTGTTTATGAGGAGAAACCAGGCTTAAAACATTCTCATCTTTTTCGTAGATTTTCTGTATCAATTGATATTCTTCTTTATGCGTATAGACACCTGTAAATGCTGCAATAATAACAATTAGCACTAATGTAAAAAAAACGAGATAAAAATTTTTATTTTTCAGCAATTTTTTGTATTCAACGAGCATTGATATCCCCCCTATCCTAAATTGAGTACAGGGTTGTCTTTAAATAGACAACCCTTTTTAATTTTATTTTGTATCTGGATAAAATTTGCCTGAAACTTCTACCTTAACGTATGTCACGGTATCATTCTCTGCAGCAAGGTTTACGTTGCCACCAACAGCACTTTGATCTACTGTAAAGTTGCGTGTATCATCATCAGTTACTTTTGTAGCTGTTGCTGATACTTTCTTTCCATTAGCATCAACAATCCACATATTTGCTGTGTAAGTAGAACCAACTACAGAATTTTCAACCTTTGATTGACTATTATCATCTTTTTTCCCTGTTGCTAAATATATATTGTTGGACAATATCGGCAGTTCCTTTGAATAAGTTATAGCACTAGTACCTGCACTTGCCAGACTTGCACTAACCAACAACCCTACTGCACATAATGTTGATGCTAGTTTTTTCTTCATTAAAATACAACCCCTTTTTTGTTTTTTAAATCTCCCTTAGCCAAACAACAGACGCCCTAAATAACTTCTAGACATACTATTTTAACTGTAATATATACCCTCCTTTACTATGTATTGTAATTAATATACCTTTATTTATCTTACTTTTCAAGGATTTATTATCATAAATGGTAAATTTATGGTTTTTATTGACGAATTTCTTTAACCTAAACGTACTATAATCGATATCTGAATCAATTTCATAAATCATATTTTTCAATTGCCCAGAGTACTCCTGATAATAAAACTTACGTTTATTAAAGTTATGCTGCTTGAATTTGTGTTTGTAATAAAGCATTCATGTGACTCACTGCTAAATAACAGGTGTTATAAACAAATGTTACAGAATTTACCAGATTGAAATGAAGTTTTGCTTTTCTTCCGGTTCTGTGAGGGACCTTTTTAAACTGAAAATATTGTTTAAATAGACATTCATACGGTACGTTCCTTATAAAGTTGTTTCCTAAAGTTCAGATCCACATGCTAGATACGTGAATTTTCGTATAGTAGTGTCACATTTAATTTTGACAACCCTTTTGACAGAGAAAATCATTACGTAATGGAAAGGTTGTACATTCCTTTGGTCTTGTGAACTTTAGTGTTCGATTTTTCATCGAAGCTGTCATAATATTAGCTATATTCACGTACATATGTTGGTCTAAATGCTCATTAAATCCAAGATACTCTTAAAAAGTCAGGTAAATCCCAAGGATCCCCATAGCTATCCACCTAAGATTCCTCGAAAAGCTATTAAATATATGCTTGATTAGTATCATAGTTATTACAATTAGTCACGCCCCCATTATTAGGACAACTACCTGTTTAACTCTTGCTGAAACAGCAAAAGCGAAAAGGTTAGATCAATACATAGAAAATCTCTGCATTTAGTTCCCTAGTCAACATATATTCAATCGGCTCTGGAAAATAAATAGCGGTATTTCTGATAAAAAAATCAAAGATACCGCTTATAGGTGTATCCAATTTCTTATAGTTTTTATGTCGGGATTTAATTAAATAAAGCATAAAATTGGATGCAAAATAATTTTAAAATTTTTGAACGAAATGAAATATCGCTCCGTCTAATGGAGGAAGGAGGCGAAAAGGA
>Ga0213825_1001484_pt1 | contig 15962 bp, 11 predicted proteins | sample MC6MC0900MG_FD_179896 | JGI IMG/M metagenome (GOLD analysis project Ga0213825, IMG submission 179896) | Enriched soil aggregate microbial communities from Iowa State University, Ames, United States - MC6-MC0900-MG | ecosystem: Environmental > Terrestrial > Soil > Unclassified | place: USA: Iowa... | reverse complement strand
ATTCTTAAACATGGTAAAGGGAGATTTAGATTTATTCTCCGACAGTGTTTACTGCTTTACCCCTTCCGGGGATGTAAAGAATCTTCCCGCAGGCTCTACGCCCATTGATTTTGCATACTCCATACACAGTGCGGTAGGCAATAAGATGGTGGGATCCAGGGTCAATGGAAAACTGGTGAACATTGATTATGTGATTGAGAACGGCGACCAGGTGGAGATCATTACTTCCCAGAACAGCAGGGGGCCCAGCCGGGACTGGCTGAATATAGTGAAAAGCACTCAGGCCAAGAATAAGATCAACCAATGGTTTAAAACAGAGCTGAAAGAAGATAACATCCTTCGCGGCAAGGAAATGGTGGACCGTTACTGTAAGACAAAGGGAATCAATTATTCTGAGATCAGTAAGCCGGAATACCAGGAAAAGGTCATGAAGCGCTATGCGTTCCGTGACTGGGAATCCGTTCTTGCATCCATCGGACACGGTGGCCTAAAAGAGGGCCAGGTCATCAATAAGATGGTGGATGAGCGGAATAAGAAGCTTAAGAAAGATGTTACGGACAATAGCATCTTAAATGACATTGAGGATATGAGCAATAGGCTGCCGGTTAAGAGACGATCGGGCAGCGGAATCGTGGTAAAGGGAATCCACGACCTTGCAGTCCGTTTTTCCAAGTGCTGCAGCCCGGTGCCGGGAGATGAGATCGTAGGTTTTGTAACCCGTGGACGGGGAATTTCGATCCACAGGACAGACTGCGTTAACGTCTTAAACCTGCCTGAGGATGAGCGGAATCGTCTGATTGATGCGGAATGGCAGGAATCGGAGGGTGATGACACCAAGGAACGGTATTCCTCGGAGATCAAGATATTTGCCAATAACCGGATCGGCATGTTTGTCGACATATCCAAGGTATTTACAGAGAGGCAGATCGATATCACCTCCATGAACTCCAGAACCAACAAGCAGGGCAAGGCGACTATTACCATGACTTTTGATATTCATGGTGTGGAAGAACTTGGCAAGCTTGTTGATAAGCTGAGACAAATCGAAGGAGTCATAGACATTGAGAGGACTGCGGGATAACGCAGTTTTTCTCTTTTATAGGAAGGAGTAATAATTGATATTTAATGTGAATTATAATCCAAATACAATAAAAGAAACAACAGTTGTAAGTATTGAAGTCCCTAATACAGAGGAAATGTTTCCGGTATTACAACTTGATACAGATAGTTATATTGTACAAGGAGAAGTTCAGTCAGGAATCAATTTTAATTTTTCTGAAGGCGTTCATTGTTTGCAAATTGGAAAGTATACGTCAATAGCAGATAAGGTTACTTTTCTAATTAATCTAAATCATAACTATAAGTCCGTTATACAGGGAAGTCCCAGCTTTTTTACGGAATCCGTTAATATAACTATTCGTAGAAAGGGAACGATCTTAATCCAAAATGATGTTTGGATTGGGCATGGAGTCACTATTTTGAGTGGTGTAACTATCAATAATGGAGCTGTTGTCGGAGCAGAAAGCGTGGTTACAAAGGATGTGCCCGCATATGCGATTGTGGCAGGGAATCCTGCTAAAATAGTCGGATATCGATTTAATGAGGATATAATCAAGGATTTAAATTTGATAAGATGGTGGGATTGGAATCAGAGTCTGTTATCAGAGCGCCAATCTGATTTTAATCTGCCAATCAGCTGTTTTGTTGAGAAATATCGCAGCATTGCAGAGGAGGAATGGCGTTGGGTAATTCCAGCCATTGATAAGGATGATAGAAAAAATATATTGTTTATAATAGATTTTGAAGAACCGTTTTCAGTTTGGGAAAAGGTATTAAAAGAATATTTTACTACATTACCAGAACTAACAAGACTAATACTATATCTATCTCCTTCAGCGGTTGAAAAAGGCTATACAGCTGTAATTATGAACCTTTTACAGGATTATGAAGATAAGGAGGCAGAAATTGCTTTACAGGAGGGAGTGCCGGGAGATGATGTTAGGTGTTTGTTTGCAGCAGCAGATTACTTTATTACTACAAGGCAGCAGGAAAATTTGTTTTGGGCAGAATGCGCAGATCATTATCATGTAAAATTATTATACGGAACAGATATTCCGGTATTCCTCTTATAAAAACAATAATTACATCATGAAGAAGGAAATGGATTATGAGTGGCTTAATAATTAAAACATATCCGGTAGGGCAGATTGAAACCAACTGTTATGTGATATACCGGAAAACTATAAAAAAGGCTGTTATTGTCGATCCGGGAGACGATGAAGCATATATTCTTGAACAGTGTAGTAATCTTTGTGTTACGCCGGAAGCTATATTGCTGACTCACGGTCATTTCGATCACATTATGGCTGTTAAGGGGATTAAACATATTTTTCCAAAGATTCCGATAATTGCAGGAGAGAAGGAAAAGGTGCTGCTTTACGATCCTTCTGAAAATTTATCTCTTAATATGGGCAGAAAATGTTCAGTGGAGGCGGATAGATATGTAAAAGATGGTGAAATTCTTTCCGTAGCCGGGATAAGCATCGAGGTGATTTCTACTCCAGGACATACTGAGGGGTCACTCTGTTATTATATAAAAGAGGATGAAGTTTTAATCAGCGGAGATACGCTTTTTCGTGAATCTTTGGGACGGACTGACTTTCCGACAGGAAATCAATCTCGGATTATAGAATCTATAAAAGAAAAGCTGTTTTCTCTTCCGGACAATACTGTAGTATATCCAGGGCACGGAGACGTAACTACCATCAGCCATGAGAAATCGTATAATCCGGTGGCACTATACAGAGGATAGGAAATAGAAAATGATAGGATTAATATTAGACGACCAGTCCTTTGAGCAGGATATCAGAGAACTTTTAATGGCATTTTATCCGGGAGAGGGATTTGTCCACAAGGAAAGCCAGTCGGAGGAGTACCGTCTTCTTGTCCGGGGCAGGACAGGGGAGGCCGAATTTGAGCTGAAGATCCAGGATTTTGAGAAGGGTATTGTAAATTCTTCCTCTACGGAAGTGGATTTTGCGGACCGCTTTGAAACCAAGAACCGGATCAAACGGATGCTTTACGGCATGGTTAAAGAGCTTACAGGGATAGAACTTCCATGGGGAACTTTAACGGGAATCCGGCCAACCAAAATAGCCATGACAAAGCTTATGGAAGGTTATACGGATGAGGAAGTCCGAAGATACATGAAAGATACCTATTTAACCAGTGATGGAAAAGTGGATCTAAGCCTGGAGATTGCCAGGCGGGAGATGGAACTCATTTCCGCCATTGATTACAGCCATGGCTATAGCTTGTATATAGGCATTCCTTTCTGCCCAACAACCTGCCTTTACTGCTCCTTTACTTCTTTCCCCATCGGACAATGGGAAAAACGCATGGAACAGTATCTGGAAGCTTTATTTAAGGAAATGGATTATACAGCGGAGAAAATGGCAGGAAGGACTCTGGATACGGTTTATATCGGCGGAGGTACCCCTACCTCCCTTTCCGCCCTTCATCTGGATAAACTGATAAGCAGGCTGAAAGCAACCTTTGATTTTACCGGGGTAAAGGAATTTACCGTGGAGGCCGGGCGCCCGGACAGTATTACCATAGAAAAGCTTCAGGTTCTAAAAAATTATGGCGTGACCCGAATATCCATTAATCCCCAGACCATGAAGCAGGAAACCCTGGATATCATCGGCCGCAGACACACCGTAGATATGGTAAAGGACCGGTATTCCATGGCAAGATCTTTGGGCTTTGATAATATCAACATGGACTTGATCATCGGCCTGCCGGAAGAGGATATGGAAGATGTGACCCGTACCATGGAGGAGATAAAGGCTCTTGGCCCGGATGGCATTACTGTTCATTCCCTTGCCATAAAGCGTGCGGCCCGCCTTAACATGTTTAAGGAAAAGTATGGGGATTTAAAGATTACCAATACCCAGGAAATGATAGACTTGACTGCCGACTATGCAAGAAGCATGGGACAGGAGCCTTACTACCTCTACCGCCAGAAAAATATGGCCGGAAACTTTGAGAACGTCGGCTATTCCCTTCCAGGCAAAGCCTGCATCTATAATATTTTAATTATGGAAGAAAAGCAGACCATTATAGCCTGCGGGGCAGGAACTACCACAAAGGTGGTATTCCCTTCAGAGAACCGTCTGGAACGGGTGGAAAATGTCAAGGATGTAGAACAGTATATTGCAAGAATCGACGAAATGCTGGAAAGAAAAGAAAAAATGCTTGCAAAATTGGAAATGTAATTTACAATAGAGGCATGTTAAAAATTAAGAAAATAACGGAGTGAACGAAATGGCATTGAAAAAGAAACCGGTTACCGGAATGAAGGATATTCTTCCCGCCGAGATGCAGGTACGGGAATATGTGATGAACCAGATACGTGAAACCTATGGCGGCTTCGGCTTTCATTCCATCGAAACTCCCTGTGTGGAGCACATCGAGAACTTAACCAGCAAACAGGGCGGAGACAATGAAAAGCTGATTTTCAAGATCATGAAGCGGGGAGAAAAGCTAAATCTGGAGACAGCACAGGCTGAAAACGATCTGGTTGACAGCGGTCTCCGGTATGACTTAACCGTTCCCTTATCCAGATATTATTCGAATAATGCGGCGTCCCTGACCGCTCCCTTTAAATCTCTTCAGATGGGAAGCGTATGGAGGGCAGATCGTCCCCAGAAAGGGCGCTTCAGACAGTTTGTCCAGTGCGACATTGACATACTGGGAGATTCCACCAGGCTTGCAGAGATCGAGCTGATCCTTGCTACCACAACCTTACTTGGAAAGATTGGCTTTAAGGGATATACCGTAAGGATCAATGACCGGAATATCTTAAAGGGAATGGCTGCCTTCTGCGGCTTTCCGGAAGAAGCTTACGACCAGGTGTTCATCATACTTGATAAGATGGACAAGATCGGTATGGACGGTGTGGCAAGGGAACTGGCAGAAGCAGGTTATGATGAGGAAAAAATCAAAAAATATCTATCCCTTTTTGAGTCGGTGTCAAATGATGCTGCCGGAGTGCGCAGCCTGGGCAGTGTCTTAAAGGAGGCGATGGATCAGGAGCAGGCGGAGAACCTGGCGGCTATCATTGACAGCGTGAGCCAGATTACCACCAGCCAGTTTCACATCGTGTTTGACCCTACCCTCGTGAGAGGAATGTCTTATTACACCGGAACCATATTTGAGATCCAGGTAGATGGTTTTCCTGGTTCCGTAGGCGGCGGCGGCCGCTATGATAAGATGATTGGAAAATTCACCGGTATGGATACACCTGCCTGTGGTTTTTCAATTGGATTTGAACGGATCATCACGATCCTGATGGATGAGGGCTTCACGGTTCCTGGTAAGGAAGACAAGGTGGCCTTTCTGATCGAAAAGGGTGTAAGTGATGATGTGATGAATGGAGCCATCAAAGAGGCGATGGAAGAGCGTGCTAAGGGTGTGACCGTTTTGGTTTCCCAGATGAATAAAAATAAGAAGTTCCAGAAAGAGAGCCTTGAGAAGGAAGGCTATACACTGTTTAAGGAATTCTATAGGGATGCACTTAAGTAAATTTAACGGGAGGAACGCCCTGGGGGCATACCTATATGCCAAAAAACAAGGGCAGGAAAGAGGAAATTATGGCAGAATCAATGTTAGGCTTAAAAAGAACACATAGATGCACAGAGGTTACAACAGCCAATGTGGGCAGTGAAGTAACAGTAATGGGCTGGGTACAGAAAAGCAGAAATAAGGGAGGTATCATTTTTGTTGATTTAAGAGACCGTTCCGGAATTCTGCAGATCATATTTGAGGAAAGTGATTGCGGAGCTGAAAGCTTTGCAAAGGCTGAAAAATTAAGAAGCGAATTTGTTATCGCGGTGACCGGCGAAGTGGAAGCAAGGTCAGGAGGAGTAAATGAGAACCTGGCAACAGGCGCCATTGAATTGCGGGCAAAGAGCTTAAGGATCCTTTCCGAATCCGAAACACCTCCCTTCCCAATCGAAGAGAACAGCAAGACAAAAGAAGAACTGAGATTAAAATATCGTTTCCTTGATCTCAGAAGACCTGACATCCAGAAGAATATCAGAGTGAGAAGCCAGGTAGCTACCTTAACAAGGGCATTCTTGGCGGAAGAGGGATTTTTAGAGATTGAAACACCAACCCTTATTAAGAGCACTCCGGAAGGTGCCCGGGACTATTTGGTTCCAAGCCGTGTCCATCCAGGCTCTTTCTATGCGCTTCCCCAGTCTCCACAGCTTTTCAAACAGCTGTTGATGTGTTCTGGTTATGATCGTTATTTCCAGTTGGCCAGATGCTATCGTGATGAAGACCTTCGTGCAGACAGACAGCCGGAATTTACCCAGATCGACATGGAATTGTCCTTTGTGGATGTGGAGGACGTGCTGGAAGTCAATGAAAGGCTGTTAAAGAAATTATTTAAAGAAATCTGTGGGTTTGAAGTTCAGCTTCCAATTACAAGAATGACCTGGAGAGAAGCCATGGACCGCTTTGGTTCTGACAAGCCTGATATGCGTTTCGGAATGGAACTAAAAAATGTTTCCGATGTAGTAAAAGATACGGAATTTGCAGTGTTCAAAGGCGCGCTAGAAAACGGCGGTTCTGTCCGCGGCATTAATGCCGAAGGACAGGGAGCTATGCCTCGTAAGAAGATCGACGCCCTGGTGGAATATGCAAAGGGCTTTGGTGCAAAGGGCCTGGCTTATCTTGCTGTGAATGAAGACGGAACTTATAAGTGCTCCTTTGCAAAATTCATGACAGAGGAAGAACTTCATACTCTTGCAGATGCAATGGGAGCAAAGCCTGGAGACCTGCTTTTATTTGCAGCAGACCGGGATAAAGTGGTATTTGACGTATTAGGCAACTTAAGACTGGAGTTGGCAAGACAGCTTGATCTTTTGAAAAAGGATGACTTTAAGTTCTTATGGGTAACGGAATTCCCGCTTCTTGAGTATTCCGAAGAGCAGGGCCGTTTTACTGCAATGCATCACCCATTTACCATGCCTATGGATGAAGACTGGGCTCTTATCGACAGCAATCCTGGCGCTGTCCGTGCAAAAGCATATGACATTGTTTTAAACGGTACGGAGCTTGGCGGAGGTTCTGTTCGTATCCATCAGAGCGATATCCAGTCCAAGATGTTTGAAGTTCTTGGTTTTACAAAGGAACAGGCTCAGGATCAGTTCGGTTTCCTTTTGGATGCATTTAGATATGGTGTTCCGCCTCACGCAGGACTTGCTTACGGTCTGGACCGGGTTGTTATGCTGATGGTAGGAGCAGACAGCATCCGAGATGTGATCGCATTCCCTAAGGTAAAAGATGCATCCTGCATGATGACTGAGGCGCCATCAACTGTAGATCCTAAGCAGCTAGAGGAGTTAGGAATAGAAATCAGTGAGGAAAATGAATAATTGATTGATGAGGGATGCCCTTTTGCTAAAAGTGTCAGCTTTTGGCGGATGGGGCATCCCTTTTCTATATTTATAATTATCAGATCAATAAGTAACCTGTGAAAAGGAATAAATAATTTTAAAATTTAAAAAAATAATATACTATTTTTACATTTATCTGATATAATAGAGGAAAACGTACTTTTCAAAAGGAGGGTTTCAACAATGAAAGGAAGTAAGACAAGAAGGTTTCTGTCACTATGGCTGGCTCTGCTCATGGTCCTGTCCCTGACGACAGGCATATCCTTTTCCTCTCTGGCTGCAGACAGGGATATCGTAGTTCTCTATACCAACGATGTCCACTGTGGGGTTGACGAAAACATAGGATATGCGGGACTAGCTCTTTATAAAAAAGAGATGCAGTCCCAGACTCCATATGTGACGCTGGTTGACGCCGGAGATGCCATTCAGGGTGCGCCCATTGGGACACTGTCAGATGGAGGTTATTTAATCGACATTATGAATAAAGTTGGTTATGACTTCGCAGTGCCGGGCAACCATGAATATGATTATGGTATGCCCCGTTTTCTGGAATTGGCAGGTAAGTTAAGCTGCGGTTACTATTCTAGTAACTTTATGGATTTAAGAACTGGCTCTACAGTATTTGCTCCCTATAAGATGTTTACATATGGGGATACCAAGGTTGCTTTTGTGGGTGCAACCACCCCGGAAAGTTTTACCAAATCAACACCAGCTTATTTCCAGGATGGAAACGGAAATTACATTTACGGTTTTTGTGAAGATGAAAATGGACAAAAGCTCTATAACCAGATTCAGTCATCCGTAAACAGCGCAAAAGCTGAGGGAGCTAATTATGTAATTCTGGTTGGCCATCTGGGCGAAAACGGGACAACAGACCGTTGGACCTCTGACAACGTGATAAGGAACACTACGGGCATTGATGCATTAATCGACGGCCATTCTCATGAGACATATGGAAAGTACGTAAAGAATAAAGATGGCCAGGATGTGCTTCTTACCCAGACGGGGACAAAGTTAAAGGAAATCGGAAAGCTGACACTTCACACAGATGGAACAATTTCAAGCGAATTGGTTTCACAGGTTCCGGCAGGAGCAGGTACCAGTGCTTATACAGTAAAGAATGGAGATTCCTTAAGCAGGATCGCCAAGAGAGAATTAGGCTCTTATGACCGTTGGAGGGATATCTATGAAGCAAACAGAGACAAGATCAAGGATCCTAATGTCCTGGCTGTTGGAATCCAATTGGTAATTCCAGGAAAGAGCGCAGTCACAGCTGATGGAAAAGCCATTGACTATGATACAGACATGTTCATAAAGGCGATCCAGGCTCAGTACAATGAAACATTAAAGACTGTGATCGGACGCACAGATGTAGATCTTACGGTTAATGATCCGGCCACCGGAAATCGTGCAGTCAGAAGCGCAGAGACAAACCTTGGTGATCTGTCCGCAGATGCATATCGTTATGTGCTTGGAGCAGAGATCGGCTTATCCAATGGCGGCGGTATCAGAGCCAACATAAAAGCTGGAAACATTACTTACAATGATACCCTTACCGTATTCCCATTTGGTAATATGGGTTGTGTTGCAGAAGTAACCGGTCAGCAGATCAAGGATGCCCTGGAAATGGCTTCCCGGAATTGCCCGAAGGAAAATGGCGGATTCCTGCAGGTATCTGGTCTTACCTATACCATCGATACCTCTAAGGCTTCCAATGTACAATTGGATGAAAAAGACAACTTTGTGAAAGTAAACGGAGCATACCGGGTATCTGATATCATGGTAGGCGGCGCTCCTCTTGATGTGAATAAGACTTATACCGTAGCCTCCCATAACTACATGTTAAAATCTGCCGGTGATGGCATGACCATGTTTAAGGGAAGCAAGGTGATCCGGGATGAAGTCATGACTGATGTAGATTTGCTTTCCACATATATTCGCAGTAATTTAGGCGGTAATGTAGGTACTGATTATGCAAATCCGGTAGGTCAGGGCAGAATTACGATTAAATAAAATAAAAGGCAGCCTGCCCTGGTAAGAAGGGGCAGGCTTTTCCATTGCTTCTTTCCACTGGAAATGATACACTTAAAGACAGAAACAATTACAGATAAAGATTAGGAGATTGATATTATGTTGTTAAAAAACCCGCAGACCCGTTTTGAGGAAATATACCAGATTTATAAGGAATCATTTCCTGACATTGAGCGCCGGACAAAAGACGATCAGAAAAGGGTTTTCGGTAATCCCTGTTATAAAGTCCGGATCATAGAAGAGGAAGGAAAGATTGTAGCCTTTCTGGGATACTGGGATCTGACTTCTTGTGTTTTTATGGAACATTTGGCTACAACGGAGATATGCAGGGGTAAAGGATATGGAAAGCAGTTGGTAATAGAGGCTATGGAAGAAACGAAGAAGCCAGTGTTTCTGGAAATAGAACCAATCACAGAGAAGGATCCCATGACTAGAAGCAGGGCAGTATTTTATGAAAGGATGGGATTTCATTCCAATTCCTTTTACTATGAGCAGTTGCCCTTGAAACCAGTGGACAAGCCTATTCAGCTGTGGATTATGAGTTATGGAAAACCTGTGACGGAAGAGGATTTTCTGCCTTATAAGAAGGAAATCTATGAAATCGTATATGGTGTGGAGGATTTTGCATAATAATTTAAAGTGCAGCCTCGGACTGTCAGAGGAGCCGGCATAATGCCGGCTTCGGCTGTTGAGTAATAACAATGAAGGGAAATACGAATTTAACCTCATCAAGTAGCGAAGTGGATTGCGAATATCTGATTGATTACATAATACTTTGGCAAACTATCTGCAGGGAATTTTATTTTTAGAGTACCGGAGGTTCAGATGAAGAATATTCCAAACTTAATCACAATGGCAAGAATGTTAGGAACCGTGGTTTTGCTTACCATGGAACCATTTTCCAGACAATTTCTCATTGTATACTTTTTATGCGGTATCAGTGATGTTTTGGACGGAATGATTGCGCGAAAGATGAACACCGTTAGCAAAAAAGGTCAGATGCTAGATAGCGTCGCAGATGCTTTCATGTTTGTAGTTTTGTTATCCATATTTGTTTCCAGTTTTAAATTGCCTTTATGGGGCATCTATTGGATCGCTGCGATTGCCATTGTTCGCCTGATATCGTTAGGAGTTGGTTTTATTCGTTATAAGCAACTTGCCTTTTTACATACTTATGCGAATAAGTTTACTGGGATCGTTTTGTTCTCCTTTCCATTTCTATATATTGGATTAGGATTTTATGCGTCAGTTATTTTTGCCTGTTTGATTGCAAGCATTTCGGCGATAGAAGAATTAATCATCAATACTGTTTCTATAGAATTATGGAGAGATATTAAATCCATATTTTCATTGAAAGATAGAAAATAACAAGTTTACCATATGTAAGTCATATGTATCGAGCGGATTTTCTATCATGATTATCGCACATATAATTTTAATTTGAGAGGTGGTACTGGTATGGAAGAAATTTTATTAGTTAATATAATAACAGAGCAAACATCCCGTGCTTTATGGGAAGTGAAAAATATCATTGATTGTGTACCAGATGAGTTATGGAATAAAGAGTACTGTGAAATGCCTTGTTGGAAACATATTTATCATATGCTTCACTCATTGGATTTATGGTTTATCAATCCAAGAGATAAGGAATATACAGAGCCTGATATTCATGAAATGGACTTAAATAGCTTAGATGTAATCCCTAGTAAAAGTCTTATAAGAGAAGAAATAAATAATTATTTTGTTAATATTGATATTAAGATAAAGAATTACCTTGCTCAATTAACAGATAATCAGCTATTGGATACTCCGCCGGATTGTGAATATAATAAATTCACTTTGATTTTAGCACAGTTTAGGCATTTACATAGCCACATGGGAATGATAATGGGCTTTATCATTGACGACATAGGCTTATGGCCAAGAGTGCTGGGATTAGAGAATCCATTTCCTATTGGAGAATACAAAAGATATTTTTAAATTATGAGGTATAGGAATTTCAATTCAAATTGTCTATGGAGGTAAGCGAGACCGAGATATCGAAGGAGTTTTCCTTATATTTTTAAATCCAAAGAATGGTTGTGGCCGGCATAAAGCCGGCTTTTTTTGTTTGCCTGACATGGGTATAGAGTTATGATCTGCCCCTTATTATATCTTACAAACAGAAATTGCTTAGTGATCCAGGACCATATAAAGTGTGCAGCGAAGAGAAGTCTTTTATTTTAAGAATAAGACTATGAATGATAAATAATCCATTAAAAAAGTTAAGGCAGTGTTTCATCAAGTATTCACTAAAACCGTTTCTTCACAGGATGGGCTGCAAGATGCATATATTGATTTTAGTAGAATAAAAAAGCTATTAAAATGACTGGAGGAGTCGGTGGAAGTGAACCAATATAAAATTTGTGTATATGCAATTAGTAAAAATGAAGAAGAATTTGTAGACCGCTGGATGGATGCAGTATCCGAAGCTGATGCTGTTATTGTGACGGATACAGGCTCAACCGATCATACGGTTGAAAAACTCCGGGAAAGAGGAGCCATCGTTTATGAAGATACCATATCGCCATGGCGGTTTGACACTGCCCGCAATGTGGCATTAAGCCATGTCCCAGAGGACATGGATATCTGTGTGTCTAACGATTTAGATGAGGTCTTTGAACCAGGCTGGCGGCAAAAGCTGGAAGATCTATGGAGGCCGGAATACACCCGTGCACGATACTTATTCACATTTGCCTTTAATGCTGACGGTACCCCAAAAAAGCAGTATCCCATGGAAAAAATCCACATCAGGCATGGCTACCGCTGGGTACATCCGGTACATGAGGTCCTGGAATACAGCGGTACAGGTTCTGAGAAAATCTCATGGATCAATGGGCTGGTCCTCAATCACTATCCGGATTTATCAAAGCCAAGAAGCCAATACCTTCCACTTCTGGAACTATCCGTTCAGGAAAACCCGCTTGATGACAGGTCCATGTTCTGGCTTGGAAGAGAATATGTGTATTATAGAAACTTTGATAAAGGAATTGAAATACTGAAGAGACACCTTTCCCTTTCGACGGCAAAATGGAATGAGGAACGAAGTGCCTCCATGCGCTTTATTGCTCAATGTTATGAAGAGAAGGGGAATATGAAAGAGGCCAGATCATGGCTCTTTCGGGCTTTGGCAGAATGTCCGGATGTTAGGGAACCTTATCTTGCTCTGGTAAAATCAGCCTATAAGGAAAAAAACTGGCCGTTGTCCTTTGCTATGGCTGAAAAGGGATTATCTATTACAAGAAATTCAGGAAGTTATCTGGTAGACCCAGAAGGCTGGGGATATGCCTTGTTTGATTATGGTGCAATTGGTGCTTTCAATATGGGGATGTATGAGAAGGCCAGGGACTATGCCCGTAATGCCGTGAGCATGGACTCCACCAATAAAAGGCTGCAAAATAATCTGCTATTGATTGAGAATAGGATCAAAAAACAGGAAAAGGCGGAGGGACCCTCATGAAACTAAAAATCTGTGTTTATGCCATTTGCAAAAACGAGGTCCAATTTGTAGATAAGTGGATGGACTCCATGAGTGAAGCTGACTTAATTGTGGTCACGGATACCGGTTCTGATGATGGGACCGTTGAAAAGCTGAAAGAACGTGGTGCGGTTGTATATGTAGACATAGTTAAGCCGTGGAGGTTCGATGTGGCACGGAATATTTCTCTGGATCATGTTCCGGAGGATATAGATATCTGCGTCTGTACGGACCTGGACGAATTGTTTGATCCAGGCTGGCGTAACAAGCTGGAGGAAGCATGGCTTAACCATAGACCGGAAGGTTCCATGCCTACTGCAAAAATGGGAAGATACCCTTATAACTGGAGTCTTAAGGAAGATGGGACTCCTGACATTCAATTTTATTATTTTAAAGTGCATAGCCGGCAGGGGTTCCGTTGGAAATGTCCTATCCATGAATATCTCCAATATACGGGAAATTTACCCATTGAAACCATATACATCGAAGAAATGATCCTCAGCCATTACCCGGACCCTGATAAATCCCGCGGTTCATATCTTCCCCTTTTGGAACTTGCTGTGAAGGAAGCTCCGGAGGATGAGAGGATGCGCTACTACCTTGGAAGAGAATATATGTATAAAAGCCAGTGGCATAAATGTTTAGAGACACTTAAAGAATATCTTGCTTTGCCGGCTGCAGTATGGAGCGATGAGCGATGCGCTGCAATGCGCTGGATTGCAAAATCCTACTATAAATTAGGAGACTTAAAAGGAGCTTATGCCTGGTATTATAAAGCAATTGCTGAAGTACCGGATATGCGTGATTCCTATGTGGAGTTCTCTAAAATGTGCTATGAAATAAAAGATTGGGCGATGACGTACTTTTTATCAAAAGAAGCTTTAAAGATAAAGGAAAAATCGAGAACCTTTGTCAATATGGGATATTCCTGGGATTATACACTGGATGATTTTTGTGCCATAGCTGCCTATTGGCTGGGTATGCCGAAGGAATCCCTGGAACACGCAAAGAGTGCTCTTAAATATGCTCCCGATAATGAACGGCTAAAAAGCAATTTTAACATCATTGCTGCCGTACAAAAATCAAATAATCCTTAAAAATGGAACGTTTATTGCAGACATTCTAAAATGTTCCTTTAGGGATTTTAGAAAGGGTGTCATAATATGCAATATGCCAGTGATGGTCATGAAATTAACCCGGCGGCGACAATACAGGAATGTTCAGGAAAAGTTTGCAGATGTAACAGGGGATGCTGTTCTATGGGGCCTACAGGTCCGACGGGTCCCAAAGGTCCTCAGGGAGTAAGAGGTAACACAGGGCCGGAAGGACCGCCTGGCAGCCAGGGTCCCAGAGGGTTAAGAGGCTGTCCTGGTCCAACTGGCCCAACGGGTCCGACAGGTCCACGGGGAGTAACCGGTCCAATGGGCCCAAGAGGAGTAGTGGGCCCGATGGGTCCAACAGGTCCAACGGGTTCACAGGGGGCCACGGGTCCGGCAGGACAACAAGGGGGAGTTGGTCCTACGGGTCCACAAGGAAGTATGGGATTACCGGGGCCTCAGGGAGCAACCGGTCCACAGGGGAACGCTGGTCCAACGGGTTTGCAGGGAGATATAGGACCGACCGGCCCACAAGGGATAACAGGTCCGACTGGCCTGCAAGGAGTAACAGGTCCAATGGGTCCACAGGGATTAATGGGCCCAGCCGGCATACAAGGGGTTACCGGTCCGACGGGTCCACAGGGGGATATAGGTCCAGCAGGACCACAAGGAGATACAGGTCCAACTGGCCCACAGGGAATCATAGGGCCAACAGGTCTGCAAGGAGCCATCGGACCAACAGGCCCAACAGGCCTGCAAGGAATAACGGGCCCAACAGGCCCACAGGGAATCACAGGCCCAACAGGTCCACAGGGAGATATTGGACCAACAGGCTCGCAAGGAGTCACAGGTCCAACCGGCCCAACTGGCCTGCAAGGAATAACGGGTCCTACGGGTCCACAGGGGGATACCGGCCCAGCTGGTCCACAAGGAATAACGGGTCCAACCGGCCCACAGGGAACTACCGGCCCAACGGGTCCACAAGGAGATATAGGTCCAACCGGCCCGCAAGGAGTTACAGGTCCAACGGGTCCACAGGGAGATACCGGTCCAACAGGCCTGCAAGGATTCACAGGACCAACAGGTCCACAGGGGGATACCGGTCCAACGGGTCCACAAGGAACAACGGGACCAACCGGTCCACAGGGAGATACCGGCCCAATAGGCCTGCAAGGATTCACAGGCCCAACAGGTCCACAGGGGGATACCGGTTCAACTGGCCCGCAAGGAGCCACAGGGCCAACGGGTCCACAAGGAATAACGGGTCCAACAGGTCCACAGGGAGATACAGGACCAACAGGTCCACAGGGGGATACCGGTCCAACCGGCCCACAAGGAGCCACAGGGCCAACGGGTCCACAAGGAATAACGGGTCCAACCGGCCCACAAGGGGTCACCGGTCCAACGGGTCCACAGGGGGATACCGGTCCAACGGGTCCACAAGGAATAACGGGTCCAACAGGTCCACAGGGGGATACCGGTCCAACCGGCCCGCAAGGAGACACCGGTCCAACGGGTCTACAAGGAATAACGGGTCCAACCGGCCCACAGGGGGATACCGGTCCAACCGGCCCGCAAGGAGACACCGGTCCAACGGGTCCACAAGGAATTACGGGTCCAACCGGCCCACAGGGAATCACCGGTCCAACAGGCCCACAAGGAGACACAGGTCCAACGGGTTCACAGGGAGATACCGGTCCAACAGGTCTGCAAGGAATCACAGGTCCAACGGGTTCACAGGGGGATACCGGACCAACCGGCCTGCAAGGAGACACCGGTCCAACGGGTCCACAAGGAATAACGGGTCCAACAGGTCCACAGGGAATCATAGGACCAACAGGTCCGCAAGGA
>Ga0213825_1001481_pt1 | contig 15983 bp, 18 predicted proteins | sample MC6MC0900MG_FD_179896 | JGI IMG/M metagenome (GOLD analysis project Ga0213825, IMG submission 179896) | Enriched soil aggregate microbial communities from Iowa State University, Ames, United States - MC6-MC0900-MG | ecosystem: Environmental > Terrestrial > Soil > Unclassified | place: USA: Iowa... | reverse complement strand
TCGCACAATACAAAAACCAAGAGATGAAACCATTCTCTGCAGTTAACTCTGGTACACTTGCAAGCTTAGGCCGCAAAGATGCAGTTGCTACTATTGGAGCTAGCAACACACAACTTAAAGGTCTTCCTGCAACACTTATGAAAGAAGCGTCTAACATTCGCTACCTTACACACATCAAAGCGCTATTCGGCTTAGTATACTAATTGTAATAATAACTAAATAAAATGCCCCGTTAATGTTAAAGTAAATACTAACATTGAACGGGGTGTTTTTATCATTGCTTATAAGTTTGTAGATGCGATTGCACCGATTGGTCGAAATCATTTGTAGATAGAATTAGATATTGTAAATATTGTTAAATTATTAATGGTAGCGTATGCTAAAAGTAACTATTTAATTTGTATAGGGAGTGAGGAATACATGGGCCGTGATCGAAAGTTTAGTACGCTCGATTTATTTTTGGAATCAAAAAAATTGGTATTAGCTGTTGGTTATGAAGGATTTACGATTGCTCGATTAGCAGAATCATTAGAGGTTTCACGAGCGGCTATTTATAAATACTATACAAATAAAGATGAATTACTTATGGATTTTATGCTACATGAAATGGATAAAAGCGTAAAAGATTTATTATCAATCCCTTCAGATCTATCTTACCTTGAACAATTAGACGAGTTATTGCATAGTATTTTCCGTTCTAAGGATTTACATTTGCTATTAGGTATCGCTGAAATTATTCCAACGTCCAATAACCCGCAAATGCAACAAAAAAAAGAACAGCTGTCAGCAATGCATTTTAATATGTATGGACCTTTAATGCGTATTGTCCAACAGGGGAAAAAAGAGGGCTATGTGGATGTTGACATCCCGAATGAGCTTGTTCTTGGTTTTATTTTTCAAACTATTAATATTCCAAATCATAGTAAAATGGATGATGTGGAGTTTTTCAACTTTACGAAATTATTAATTTTAAATGGCGTGAGAGGGGAAAATAAGTGACACATGTGTAACTAATGAGTATAATACTAGTTGCATATGTGTACTTTTTTTTGTTCAAAAGTGACACAAGTGTAACTTTGAAGGTTAGAGGAGGATATTATTGATGTTTTTAGCTTTAAAAGAAATTAAACATGCTAAGTTACGCTACACAATGATTACTATGATTATTGTATTAATTGCATGGTTAACGTTTATTTTGTCGGGTCTTGGCAATGGACTTTCTACATTAAGTGCAGCTACTATAAAAAATCTTAATGCTAATTATGTAGTGTACGGGGAAGGTTCAGGTGCAAAATTTAGTAAATCTTTAATTTCTGCTTCTTTAAAAGAAAAGATAGATTTGCAAAGTGAAGTAGAAGATAGCGCATTATTTGGTTCTGCAATGGCAGCTGTGTCTAAAGAGGGTATTAATGAAAAAACGGATATTGCGCTATTAGGTATTGAAGCAGGTTCATTTATCGAACCAAAAGTAATTGAAGGGAAGAAGCTAGATAAGAATATTAAAAATGGTGTTTTAGCTAATAACTCTTTACAAGACAAAGGCTATGCCATAGGTGACGAAATTAAAGTGGATAGTTCTACTATTGTATTGAAAATTGTCGGCTTTGTTGAAAATGAAACCTATAACCATTTACCAGTATTATTTAGCACAGTCGAACAATGGAGAGCCTATCAATTTGCTGCACCAGGTGCAAATAACGGCATTGAAGATGTAGTCAATGCCATAGTGATACAGTCATCCAATTTAGATGCAGAGAGCTTTAATAAAAAAATTGGTGGCATAGAAACAGCAACGAAAAATCAGGCGATTAATGCAATGCCAGGTTATATGGAAGAGAACGGGACAATTGTTATGATGTTAGTGTTTCTTATTGTCATTTCTGCCTTTGTCATTGCAGTATTTTTTTATGTTTTAACGATTCAAAAGTCGCAACAATTTGGTGTAATGAAAGCAATTGGTGCAAACAACGGGTTTCTAACAAAGGCAATTGTGTCACAAGTGTTCGTTATTTCTTTAGTAGGCATTCTTATTGGCGTAGTGCTGACATATTTAACAGCACTTGTTTTCCCAGCAGGCATGCCATTTAACTTAAATCCAACACTAGTAGTACTTTACGGTTTCGCTCTTTTACTAATTAGTGTGTTAAGTTCCTTTGTATGTGTTCGCCAAGTATCCAAAGTGGATCCATTAACAGCATTAGGGAGAGTGGAATAGATGCAGCGTTTAGAAGTGAAAAACATGACTAAAACATATGAAGAGGGTGGCTCTACTATTACAGCCCTTAACAAAGTGTCAATGATAGTAGAGGCAGGTGAGTTAGTCGCGATTATTGGTCCGTCTGGTTCAGGGAAAAGTACATTATTATCAGCAGTAGGTGCCCTGTTACAGCCTACATCAGGTAGTGTTATTGTAAATGGTAAAAAAATTGAGGATTTAAAGGAGAAAGAGCTCTCCGAATTTCGCTTAAATGAGATAGGGTTTATTTTACAAACATCTAATTTAATTCCTTATTTAAATGTCCTAGATCAACTACTTTTAGTGAAAAAAATGGCAGGTAAAGTATCAACAGTTGATCAGCAATTTGCAAAGCAATTGTTGTCAGATTTAGGATTAGAGAAAAAGTATAGAAAATTCCCAAATGAGCTCTCTGGAGGGGAACGTCAGCGTGTAGCAATTGCGCGAGCGTTCATGAATGATTCAAGTGTAATTTTAGCCGATGAACCAACAGCTAGTTTAGATTCTAAACGCGCATTCGAGGTTGTTCAGTTAATCTCTAACGAAGTTAAAAAACGTAAAAAGGCCGCAATAATGGTAACACATGATGAGCGTATGTTAACTTATTGTGACCGAGTGTACCGTATGGAAGATGGAGTTTTAACATTACAATCTTAATGGATAAAACTTTATTTTTAATGAGAGTCTCATGGATACTATTGATTGTTCTTACTTGTTTATCGTAAATCAAGCACAACTGAGTGAAGATAATGATTGAGTTCTGATAATATTGTTTGACAGGTGATAATGGACTCCGCTGTATTATTAGCAATTTCTAATGAATGGTTAGCGTTTTTGACAATCATTAGCTGATGGGAAGTAAGGTGACGCAGTCTTTCCTCGGAGAAATGTGGGTCAGCAGTTCCTATAGCTAGGAAGGCATGGTGATTTGCTAAATTTTGCATAACATGTTCAAAGGATAGTAGTGGTGTTAGTAATATATAGCGAGAAGGTATACTGGTTTCTTGCTGCATATAATAGTCAGTCAATGGCAATGTTCCGAGCGATTTTCCAATGTATACAGCTTCTTTATATGCATTCGATTGTAAATAATAGGTCACGATAGCATGTACACTGTGATAAACCATTTCTGAAATAGCTTCTGCTCGTTCGTTAAACTGTTGTTGTTCAAATGTATAACAAACTTGGACAACATCGTAGCCTAGTTCAAGCATTAAAGAAGTTGCATAGTGTAGCAATGGTTTGTCATAGTTATAACCCGTACCAGCGAACATAAAGCAAATTTTATCACTGTTCATATCAAAAAAATTATAAGCAATATCGTTGTAAGATTCTTTTCTAGGTTTAATTGTCATTAAAATTTCTCCTAATCTAAAGTTGTAATTATTTATAGGAAAAATTAGTTATAATTTTACTATAACAGGGAGGAGTGATTTTATGAAGGCTGTGACGATAAATGCTTTTGGACCGCCGTCAGTATTAACAGTTGTGGATTGCCCAACACCAATAATTTCAACAGGAGAAGTACTAATCCGTACGTCGTATACAAGTGTAAACTTTGCTGATATAAAAAATCGAACAGGCAATAAAGCAAAAGCCAATTTTCCTATGATACTCGGTTTAGATGTAGCAGGTGTTATAGAAGAGGTCTATGATGAAAGCTGTGGATTTAGTAAGGGCGACCATGTCATTGCCTTTCCTAAAAATGGTGCATATGCACAATATGTTGTCGCCAATGAACTGCTCGTTTTTCGCATTCCAGATGGTATGCCTCTTGAAAAAGTAGCAGCGATACCGACTGTTTTATTTTTATCTTATATGTTAACACATCGTATTTCACAAATTGGTCCTGAAGATAGCGTGTTAATTCATGCTGCTTCAGGTGGCGTAGGGACAATGCTCATACAGATGGCGAAAAGACGCGGAGCTAAAAAAATTATTGGAACTGTAAGCAAGATTGAAAAAGCACCAATTGCGCATGAGCTTGGTGCACACCATGTGGTGACGTATGAAGATTTTAGTACGAAAGTAAATGAATATACGGACGGCCATGGTGCCGATGTTATCTTTGACTCGATTGCCGGAGCAGTTACACAAGAAAGTTTTAACTGTTTAGCTCCATTTGGTACGCTTGTACAATTTGGAAATAGTAGTGGTGAAGTGGGTCCTATCAAAACATCTGATTTACATAGCAGCTGCCGTAATGTAAAAGGCTTTAGTTTAGGGACGACTCGAGCATTAAAACCAGAACTGTTACAACAAGTCGCTCCGGATGTTTTTGCATTATTACAGGATGAAAGTTTCCAAGTGCCCATTGCAGCGGTGTTTAGCTTAGAAGACATGGAAAAGGCGCATGTCTTGATGGAGAGTCGCCAACATCAAGGGAAAATATTAATTAAAATTGTGTGAGAATTGTGTGAGTGCCTGGCACTTTCTGAGGGCCAAGGAAATCCTATTTTCCTTGGCTCTTTATAAATTGTGCGAGAATTGTATGAGTGCCTGGCACTATTTTAGCTTTTCGTAAATTCTCCTTTTTCTGTATAGCATAATTCCGGTTTCGGCAACATCTTGCATCATGCCTTTATTGGCATAGGCGCCGAAAATCATGCCTGCAATCGGAACCATTTGGAAAAGTTTCTTCCAGCCCATTTGATCGCGATATGTGAAAAATACTTCCTGCCAACCTTGGAGTTGCGAAATCATCTTTTCCGATACGTTATTGCTGTTATGCATAGAGGAAAGCTCTTCTAAAATTGCTTCTTTACCAACAATATCAGCGGACGTAAATTGTAGACATTTCACAATGAAAATACGTTCCATTTTATCATTCGGGTCATAGCCGTGAATAATGGCTATTTCTTGTAATGTTTTTAAAGCCATTCCTAAAATAAATGGAATATCAATTGCTAATGTGAAAATACCACCGAACCCAGTAGAGGCTCCTTGAACTGTTGCCAATTTCACACGTTCTTTTTGTAGCTGGTCACTCAGTGCAATCATTTCCTCTAAAGGGATGTTACCAATATCAGAGATTGTAAAAATATTTTGATCCGAAGAGGTTTTACGGATTTTTTGAATCATTGCCTGTTCATTGATTAAATATTTACCACCTGATTGAATATAGCTACCTAGCTCATCGACTAATAAAGCTAACTTTTGTTGAATAAATGAGGGGGTCATCTTATCTAAAATTTTAAATGGTATCCGCCCTAATCTCTCCCAAAACCACAGACCTCTTTGATCTTTTTCCCACGCTTCAATTTCTTGTAAATAGCTGAGTAATTGCTCCTGATTCTCCATTTATCTAGTCCCCTTATAAATCGATTTAATTACAATACGTAAACTAGTTTAAAAAGTTTCAAGACAACGCCACTCTATTGCCAGACAGTAGCTAGTAAGGAAATCCCTTCATCAATTTGCTCAAGTGATAATCCCCCATAGCCTATAATAATCATGGCATGTTCAGTAGGCATTTGGAATGAAGTAGAACAAGGATAGACATTGATTCCTATTGTATGCGCACGGTGAACAGCCTCAGATTCAGTCAATCCTTTTGGTAGTTTTACAATAATATGAAGACCTGCGTTTTCACCGATAATTTCAAATTCATCAGAGAAATAACTCCGAATAGCTGCAAGTAAAGTCTGTTGTTTTTTGCGATATATAGTGCGCATTTTTGCTAAATGTCTATCGAATAAACGTTGCGATAAAAAGTCTGCTAACACAAGCTGATTCACTTTTGAGACGACTGATTTTTGTTCTTGATAGAAGCGGTTAAAGGGCTCTACAAGAGAATTAGGCAAAATCATATAGCTAATTCGTAACGAAGGAAGTAATGTTTTTGAAAACGTCCCAAAGTAAATGACGTGCTGTAGTTGATCCATGTTCGCGAGAGAAGGGATGGGAAGCCCTTTGTAACGAAATTCAGAATCATAATCGTCCTCAATAATAAAAGCATTATGCAATGTCGCATATTGCAGTAGTGCTATACGACGTTTAATAGACATCACCATGCCAAGTGGAAATTGATGAGCAGGTGTTGTGTATAACATGTGCATAGCTTTATTCGGCACGGTCATTCCCGAGTTGTCCACAGGAATAGGATGTGTGGGTAAACCACATTGTTGTAAAGTAGCTCGTACTCGTTTAAATCCAGGTTCTTCTAAACCGACTTGAGTTTTAGGTCCAAAGAAATGGCATAATGCCTGCAGTTGGCTTTGTGTTCCGCTGTAGATAAATACTTGCGCTGGTTCACAAATAACTCCTCGGGAACGCCCAACATAGTTGGCAATTTCCTGGCGTAAAGCACTTTCACCTTGCCACGGACTTGTTGATAAAACATCTAGAGTAAAATGTTTTTTTATTAGCTTGTTGTAAGCTTTCAATGGAAAAGCAGCTTTATCCACATGACCATTATTAAAATCAATCTTTATCGTATTGTCGTTTGTGGATAAGAAAACTGCATTTTGGCTATGGGACTGCTGAAGCCATTCTAATTCAAATGGTGCTATATAATAGCCTGAGCGTTCTTTACTATAAATATATCCTTCTGCAAGTAATTGCTCATATGCCTCTTTAATTGTATGAACACTGACATTTAATGTTGTGGCAAGCGTGCGCTTTGAAGGCAATTGTTCATGTGCTAAAAGTTTCTTCAAAAGTATAGCTTGTCTAATGTTTTCGTAAATTTGTACATATTTAGGCAAATGTCCTGTGAACGAAATAGCAAGTTCCATCAGCTAGCAACTCCTTGGTATGGTCAGAAATTTAAAAATTGGTTCTATCTATCATATCAAAATTCCCGTTTAATAATGAAAAAGGAGTGAAGAATAATGGAATTTAGTACTTTAGAAAATGAAGTCGTATTATTAAAACCCCTAACAAAAGAAGATGCAGAAGGATTACTTGTAGCTGGCAGTTATCCAGAGATTTGGTCGTATCTATCCACAGCGATAGAAAATGCAATGGATGTGCATAACTTTGTGGAAAATGCATTGTCCAAAAAAGAAAAAATGGAGGAATTTCCGTTTGTTATTGTGGATAAACATTCAGATCAAATTATAGGCTCAACGCGTTTCATGGATATTGATTATAAGCATAAACGATTGGAAATAGGGACAACGTGGCTGACCCCTGCATATTGGCGAAGTGCGGTGAATACGAATTGTAAATATTTATTACTTAGCTATTGTTTTGAAGTACTTTGTTTACAACGAGTGCAAATTAAAACGGATCACGAAAATAAACGTTCCCAAAAGGCAATCGAACGAATAGGGGCCACAAAAGAGGGGGTTTTACGCAATCATATGGTACGCAAAGATGGTACAACTCGGCATACGGTTATGTATAGTATAACAATTGAAGAATGGCCAGAAGTAAAGACACAGATTGAAAGCTTATTACTACGAAAGTAACGTAAAAATACAATATATATTTCATTTATTTATTAAAAAAGAGTAAAAAATTGGGTTTTAATTAGTCTAATAATCTAATTTTTGTTAAATCATGTGTTGGCTTTTTCATTCAAGGGTAGATATCAGAAAATCTATTTTTGAAAAGTGGGGGACTAGTATGTTAAAGCCGAAATTAACATTGCGACAAATTTACGGTGATAATGCTGTGTATACACCTCGTACGCCATATAGTGATAATCCGTGGATGATGGATGATTGCCATAAGCTTGATGCATTAACAGCAAGGGAAGTCGCGATTGCGGATATTCCTGTTTTAGTGCATCGTGCGACACAAACAGCGAAAGCTAAAAAACTACATGAATTAGCCGATTTAGATTGGGTGGAGCAACCTTATACTTACGAAACACAAGAAGAATATTTAGCGCAATTGGATGCCTGGTGTGAAGAAGGGAAGACGATTGTTTGTCAGTATTTACATGATGCCGAGCACATGAGCCGTAACTGCTATTGGATGGATGCAACCAAGTTTAATGAGCTCAATACGAAAGCGTATATTGATCATTTAATTGATAGTAAATACGTCCCAAGCCGTTTGAATATTGAACTATATAGATTGTCCGATGCGATGAAAAATTGGAAGCCGCCTGTTGTGCTAAAGCCAGGAGATGATTCCCCCACTTCTGGTGGATACGGCGTCATCATTTGCCAAAATCAAGAAGAGTTAACAGAGGGCCTACGCCAATTTCGTATGAATGGAACGGAAAGTATAATTATCGAAGAGCTATTACAGGCAAAGGATAATTATAGTTGTCAGTTCGTTTATAGTGAAGCCCTTGGTATACAATATTTAGGTGCTTCACAACAAATGACAGATGACAATGGCTTATATGAAGGTAATGTTATTGTAGAAGAAGTACCAGAAAAAGTGATTGAAGTAGGACGTCATATTATGGAGCGCGGCGTAGCAGAAGGCTTTGTTGGTGTGGCAGGTTTTGATTTAATTGTTACTGAGGCTGGAGATGTGCAGGCAATTGATTTGAACTTCCGCCAAAACGGTTCGACTTCTATGTTAATGTTTCATGAAGCACTAGGAAAACCGGTTAATAAATTTGCTACCTATGCCTCAAAGAGTGTTGAGGGTAATGAATCTTTTTATCAAAAAATAGAACAATATATTAAACAAGGTGTTCTACTTCCATTAGCGTATTATGATGGTGACTACTTTGACAATAAAGTAGAATCACGGTTTGTTGGCGTTTGGTATGCCGACACATTAGATGAAATTGAAGAACTCGAAGAACAATTGCTTTAATTTAAAATTGTGTGAGTGCCTGGCACTATACTTAGGAAGCTGCAACCCCCGCTGTTACGCGGTTTGTTGCGGCTTCGATTTGTGTTAGCTTAAGAATTGTGTGAGTGCCTGGCACTTAATCTACCATTCTTTTTTTGTAAATGAATCCAGTGGCAAGCCAAGCTACTGCCGACCAGGCAACGATAGTTATGATAGGGATCATGTAGTCCATAGAAGAGTAATTACCTTCCAAAGCGTCTGCTAAAAGGATTAGTTGGGCACTTGGAAGCCACTTTGCAATTTCTAACACTGGATAGACAGAAGCTAGTGCTAAAGCGAACGGGCCAAATGAGAAGATAAACATTACAGGTAACACGATAATAGATGCTTCCATAATGGTTTTGGCAAATAAGCCACATAATGTTCCTAAAGCGATATAAAAAACGCTAGATAATAATAGGGCGATGGCTAATATGACAAGATTAGCGGGCTCATAACCTACAAGGAAAATCGATAAACTTACAATTACGATTGTAACAATAAAGACAAACAAGCTTTTTCCTATTAAAATATCTCCTAGTGAAGCGGGGGACAGCATTAAACTTCGGAGCGTATTTTTTTCTTTTTCTTCGGCAATTAAGCAACATTGTACATAAGCAGTTACGACTGCGAAAACTAAATTTATCGGTAAAAAATAAGCATTGATATCATTCGTGCCCATTTTGTTGTATGCAAAAGCTAAAATAAGAGGTAAGAAAATCATAACAGACACTGCATAATTTCTTGAAAATTCCTTGTAGTCTTTCATAAAAATTGCCTGAATACGAGTTATAGATATGTTCATATTAAATCACTCCCTGTTATTTGCATAAAAATATCGCCTAAAGTTGGTTCATTTGTATAAATACGTGCAACAGCATTAGCTTGCATCCAATCATAGAGTTTCTGCGCATCTTGAGCGCCATTTTGAATCGTTTCACTTTGACCATTGGTTAATTCGACCGTAAAGGTTTCGTCTCCAAATTCTTGTTTTAACTGCTTAGGAGAACCAATTGCACGGATTTTCCCTTGATGTAAAAAGGCAACACGATCACAAAGTATTTCTGCCTCGCTCATATCATGTGTTGTTAAAAAAATCGTTGTCCCCAGATCGTTTAATTTTCGTAAGCCACTATAAATATGCTGTGTATTGACAGGATCAAGTGCTGAAGTGGGCTCATCTAAAAATAATAATTCTGGTTTATGCATAATGGCACGCGCTAATGTAACACGCTGAATCATCCCTTTAGAAAGTTGATTTACTTTCTTTTTCCGCTCTGCATAAAGGTTCACAAAATCTAACGCCTCTTTCACTGCTGTATTCGGCAATTGATATAAGCTACTATAAAGTAATAAATTTTCTTCTATTGAAAGCCGTGTATATAGTCCACTATTATCTGTTAAAATGCCAAAGCGCTGGCGGTTTTGACTGGACTTCATTTCACTAGCAGGCCGATTAAATAATGAAACTTCTCCTGCAGTTTTTTCTGTTTGTGCCGTTAAAATTTTTATAGTCGTCGTTTTCCCTGAGCCGCTTGGGCCAAGGAAACCAAATATTTCTCCTTTTTTAATTGTAAAGGAAACATCCTGTAACGCAGTTTCCTTATTAAACACCTTTTTTAAATGCTGTACATCAATTACTGTCTCCATATGTAACCTCCTGTAGTTGTTGATATCTTCACTTTAAGACATGTTGGAGAACTGGACATTAAATTACAGCTGAAAGGCGGATAAATAAGCTTCACTGGAGATATATTGTGCTGACAGGAGTCGTTTATTTCCTGGGAAATCTACTATATTCCGAGTATTTCTTTTAAATCTGCTAGTTTATTTTTCGACAGAGGTACTACTGTTTTTTCATTACTATTTAAAGTAAGACTGTAGCTGTTGCGGGTCCACGTAATAATTTCACGTACTTTTTGAAGGTTGACGATATAGGAGCGGTGACTTCTGAAAAAGCCGAATGGTGTCAATTTTTGCTCTAAGTCAGTTAAAGATAATGTGCACGGATAGGATTCACCCGCTACATAGACGAACACGTTCCCTTCTACGCTTTCAATATAGTCAATTTCAGGTGGATTAAACAAAATCATTTTGTCATTCTTTTTTGTCGGAATTTTATCGAGTCTAATCGCAATATTTTCGCTTGAGGAAGAAAGTGTCTCAGCGCTTTCTTCTTTGAAATTGAGCGGATGCAAACCTATAGCGTCCAACCTATATATTTCGTTGCACGAAATGATTAAGTCCTCCACATTATTAGAAAGTAAAAGAACCGATTTTCCTTGTTTTTGCAGTGTAATTAATAATTGCTGTACGGTTTGCTTGGAAAATTCATCTAGATTTTGGAAAGGCTCCTCAATAATTTGATTTTGTGAAGTATTAAGGTATGTATAGAGCAGTTTTAATCGCTGCTTCTCGCCATTTTGAAGTTTACTTATTTTCGTGTTTTTTAGTTCGGTTAAGGATAATAGCTTTAAAATGTCTTCTTTGTGGTCTAAAGGAACTGAAAAAAGCTTTAAACTAAATTGGATATATTCCAAAACTGTCAGCCGCTCATATAATGCATTTTCTCGCACATGACTATAAGTATTAGGTTGCTTCAAAAACCACTGCATTAACGGCTGAATTTTTGCAACATCCGTATAAATGCCCATTAAACTAGCTGACTGTAATGGAAGCTGGAAACTAGGGTAAATAATATTTCCTGCTTCGCTATAAGGCTCGATTACAATATGTTTACATTGAGTCATTCTAAGTCCTCCTGTGAGCTTCTGCTACGTAAAAAACGTAAAATTTCAGATTGTGCCTGCATATAACTTTGTTGACAAAAACTTAAATTGTTTTCATCCATAAAACCGTGTTGACCGGGAAATTGACTTATGTGAACAGTAGGTAACATTTCCAGTGCATATTTAAATTCATTGACATCAAAACTTTTCTCTTCACTTGGCAAGATGACAAGTGTCGGACACTTAGGTTGTATATTCACGTATTGACGAATTCTTGAACCGTAAATGCAAATAATACGATCGATTGGACAGGTAGATAGCCTCCAAGCTAACGTAGCACCAACACTAAACCCTATTAAAACTACTTCTTGATAGTGATTTTTAGCTTCAAGTAGGAGAGTTGTTAGTTTTTGAAGAGGTTTATCAAAGCCGATTTCTTGCATGAAATAATCATAAGCTTCTTTTTCCTCATTATATGTAAATACTTTTTCGCTTTGATAAAGTGGAATGCATTCAACGCTCGTGGTCGAATCACTATATGTGAGTGCTTGTTTTTTTATAAAATCATTCAATCCGTAAATTTCATGTAAAATGTATATTTTTCTGTTCATTGTACGCTCCTATTTCTTTTCCAATAGTGTAACAAAAAGTAATAGAAGCGTACATTTCCTATTTTTTTATATGTTAGAGAAACCTTTAAGTAATGGACATAGCTTACTCTTTTTTGGACAACCTAATTTAGAAATAATAGCATGAGGTGATGATCATGATTGTGGAGAGGTCGTCCGATTGGCAAGAAGGATTTATAAGCAGGATAGAAAATCTAGAAAATTGGCATAGTTGGACTTTGTATAACATGAACTATGAAATTGTGAAAATGAATTTAATTCCGGAATTTACTGGTTTGCAAGCACCTAAATTTTTACCGAAGTTAACACCACTAGCGCATCAGCTAGAAGCAGCTCAAACTGTTATAGAACAAATGAATGGAAAAGCAATATTGGCAGACGAAGTGGGGCTAGGTAAAACTATTGAAGCAGGATTAATATTAAAGGAATATTTGATCCGAGGACTCGTAAAAAAAGCACTAATTTTAGCACCGGCATCGCTTATTAATCAATGGATAGAAGAATTAAATCAAAAATTTCACATTCCTGCAATCGCTTATAAAAAAAATTGCCCAATTGAGCGTTACGATATTGTTATTATGAGCATGGATACAGCCAAAAAAAGCCCCCATAAAGAACTTATTTATGCGCAAGATTATGACATGATTATTATTGACGAGGCGCATAAGTTGAAAAATCATAAAACACAAATTTACGAATTTGTACGAGGGTTGAAAAAGAAGTTTTGCCTATTATTAACGGCAACACCGATTCAAAATGATGTTTTTGAGCTTTATTATTTAATTTCCTTGCTTAAGCCTGGACATCTAGGAAATTATGAAACATTCCAATCTGCATTTTCTGCAAGTAAGCATGACTTGCAGCATGATGACTATTTAAAGGAATTAGTCAATCAAGTGATGGTACGAAATAGGCGAGAAGATACAGGCATCGAGTGGACAAAACGTAGAGTTCAAATTGTGCCTATTCACTTTAGCCCGGAAGAAATGGAAGTCTACCAATTACTTGGTTCTCTGACCGCAACAGCCTCATTTTCTTTAATAACGTTGCAAAAAGAAATGTGCAGTAGCAAAGAAGCGACTGCATTAACATTGACTAAAATGCTGGAAAATAGTGATGAAGCGCAAGAATTAGAAGCGATACTTGCAAAGGTGATGGCATTAGAAGTGAATTCTAAAGCTGTTAAAACACTTGAAATTATCGAACAGGCTAAAGATAAAGTGATTATTTTTACAGAATACCGGGCAACGCAAATTTATTTACAGTGGTATTTACATTCGCATGGTATTACGAGTGTGCTATTTAATGGGAAGTTCAATAAAAACAAGCGTGATTACATGAAGCATATCTTTAAAGAAAAAGCGCAAGTTCTCATTGCTACAGAAGCAGGTGGGGAAGGGATTAACTTGCAATTTTGCCACCATGTCATTAACTATGATTTGCCTTGGAACCCGATGAAGTTGGAACAACGAATAGGTCGTGTACATCGTTTAGGACAAGAACATGATGTCCATATTTATAATCTTGCAGTAGAAGACACAATTGAAAAAGATATTTTAGCATTGCTACACACAAAAATTGATGTGTTTGAAAAGGTAGTTGGAGACTTAGATGCAATCTTAACGAATTTCAAAAAATCCGTTTAACTTGTATAAGTTCTCACTCCAAATAAAAATTAAGCAAGTACTGGCATTTGTTATAGATGAAAAGAGCACTTGGAGGAAAGCTGAGAGCAATTACGCCAAGGCGTCATGATATTGTAAGGGGAGAGGGGCATGTATCCACAACAGGTTCACAAATATTTACGACAATTTTTTTTAGAAAACGAATGTAATATGGTATACGAGGATGAGCATTATTTAACAGTACAATTAACGATTGCAATGGATAAAAGAATTATGAATCGCCCTTTTTACTGGCAATATGTCGAAGCTACGAATGGCGAACCGAACCCTGCACAAGTAACATTTATTACAGATCAAAATGCATTGTCAGGGAAAATTTTTGGGGAAGTTGTGCATTTTGGATCACCTCGGCTCAATCAATTGTTTCAAGCAACGAGAGAACTAGGCGCCTTTGTTCAAATGTTTGAAAAGATTGATGCGGGGACAGGGCAAGTTATGTTGACACCTTGGCTTGGTGTAAACTATAAAGTGTCGTATTGCTGCGATCGAACGAAAGAAATGCTGTACTCATTTGGCATTAACCTACTGACGGGTACGATAAACGACCATTTCCATGAAACAATCAAAAAATGGAGTGGGATGTTACGCAGTCAGAAGATGCATTTTATGTACAATATATCATTAAACCTGTACGAGCACTTCAACGATTGGATGAAGCGATTGATGCCATAATTCAGCAGGATGACCATACGTGGGCTGAACAAGCGAAAAAGAGATGGCAACGAGCTCAACGGGTATTGGATTATTTTTATGAAGATGTAGAAGAAAAACCGGAATGTTACGAAGTAGAAAAATTGGCTTTAGAAGAACAGTACAATGCCAAAATTAAGATTGAAATTATCAATGGTGGTTTATTTTATATGAGATAACAAAGTGGAAGCCGCAACGATTGCAAGGGCGAATCGTTGCGGCTTACGCTTTATGTTGTTTGTAAAGGCAGTTTAGTCGTGTTCAACAATATTTTGTAATTGCGCCAGCTTATTATCCCAAAATAAATGAAAGTATTGTAACCAATCTTCAATTTCTTTTAAGCGATCGATGTGTAACGTATATATTTTTTCTCGACCCTTTTTTTGGGCAGATACAAGTTCTGCTTGCTCTAATATGTGTAAATGTTTGACGACAGCTGTGCGGCTAATTGTAAAATGCGCTGAAATAACAGCAATTGGTTTATCGCTTGCTGCTAGTAGTTGCAGTACATGACGTCTTGTTGGATCAGCAATTGCTTGGAAAACATCATACTTTTCCGCGAGCTGTGTCATTATGCTTCTACAAACTCTTTTAATTTTTTACCTACAAGCATCGTCCATCCGCCATCCATATTTTTTTGAACAGCTTCCGCAGGCATGTTTGCCTTTGGAATAATATGAGAAGCTTCTTTCCAGCCACCGTGCGTCAGTGTGAACTCCGTTTGTTCGCCAACTTGCTTTAACTCAAATGTTACAAACCAACCATCCGTATCCCATGCAAAACGTACAAAATGCGGTGCTTCTACTTTTTCTACCTTACATGGCGAAGCTCCAAATGGAGACTGTAATGAAAATTCATGCCCCTCGACAGCTTTAAAATCATTTGGCATAAACCAAGAGCCAAGTTTTTCGGCATTCGTCACTGACTCCCATACTTTGTCAATTGGTGCATTGAGCATAACCGTTTTTATAATATTTGGTAATTGTTCAGGCATTGTATAAGCTCCTTTTTTAAAATTGTAACCATAAGGTGTTATGAATATATAACACCTTATGGTTGTATGTCAATAATAAAGGCAATGGGATTTTATGTCTTTTTTAAAAACATTACGTATGGTAAAATTATTTTTATAATTTTCAGTTATTTAGGAGGCGATTGGCGTGGAGAATATTCCGATGTTTTTATTAATGTGTATTTTATTAATTATTTTGCCTGGCCCCGATACTGCTATTGCGACGAAAAATACATTAACAGTGAATAAAAAAGGTGG
>Ga0213825_1001478_pt1 | contig 15998 bp, 19 predicted proteins | sample MC6MC0900MG_FD_179896 | JGI IMG/M metagenome (GOLD analysis project Ga0213825, IMG submission 179896) | Enriched soil aggregate microbial communities from Iowa State University, Ames, United States - MC6-MC0900-MG | ecosystem: Environmental > Terrestrial > Soil > Unclassified | place: USA: Iowa... | reverse complement strand
CCCATACAACGCTTGGATGTCTGCCTTCATCTGGCTATTCGCATTCCAAATGTAGACGGTCATCGTCATCACCAGGCAAATCGAGATCGTAATAATACTAATACTCGTTAGGACATTTGCCCAAGCGGCACGAAAAAGCTTGAGGGCAATATTGCTCATCGTAAACATTAGCGATCCCCCCTCGTTATTTCCTTGAATTTCATTAGAATACAATCTAAATCCTCTTCATTTTGCCGGTTTTGATAGGAATCCACAATCGCCCCATCATGGAAGAACAATACCCGATTGGCATAGGTAGCCACATAGGGGTCATGTGTGACAAGTAATATCGTTTGCTGGTTCTTTTTTTGCAGAGCAACAAGCAGTTCTAAAATTTCATCTGTTGTATGAACATCCAAAGCCCCCGTTGGCTCATCTGCCAGTAAAATAGGAGGATTGGCAATAATCGCTCGCGCAATGGCGACACGTTGCTTCTGTCCACCAGAAAGCTCATGTGGTCGATGCTTTGCCCAAGCGGCGATGTTTAAGGTTTCCATCATGTGCTGCACACGCACCTTAATCTCCTTGCTAGGAATATCATTTAAAATAAGGGGAAGTGCAATATTATCCTCGACGGTTAAATCCTTTAGCAGATGAAAGGATTGGAAGATAAAGCCGATATTTTCTTTTCGAAATTGCGATGCTTTTGGCTCTTGATAAATAGCCTGCGCTTCCTTGCCAAATAAAAATAATGCTCCATCTGTTGGCTCATCAATGGCACTGATCATATTCAGAAGAGTACTTTTACCAGAGCCGCTTGTCCCCATAATCGCCACCATTTCCCCTTGATAAATGGTGCAATGGATATTTTTCAAGGCATTCACAGTATGATGCTTTTGCTGATAAATTTTGGACATCCCTTCAACACGTAGCACCTCTGTTAAACGTCCTTCAGGGATGGGTATTGCATTAATGACTTCTTTCAGCGGATTGAACCCACTCATCGAGATATGCCCCCTTTAATTGTTGTCGTAATGCATGCAAGCCACGGCGAATATGTGTTTTCACGGTACCTTCAGGGCATTGCAAAATCGCCGCAATATCCTTGACAGAGTAGTCTTGATAAAATCGTAGCAATAGCACCGTTTTGTACTTTTCCTCAAGCTGGCAAAGAGCCTGCCATAAATCCAGCTCTTCTTCGATGTATGTAGGAGATGCGCTTGTTAAATCCTCGAAAGTTTGTGGTTCAACAGGCATAACTGTTTTTTTCTTCGCAATATAGGTTTTACAGCAATTTATCATAATGCGGGTAAGCCAAGTGGCAAAATAGTGAGGCTCCTTTAATTGCGGTAGCCCCTCATAGGCTCGAATAATGGTTTGCTGAAAAACTTCTACGGCGTCGTTTTCATTTTGTACGTAGACATAGGCCATTCGGTAAAGCTTATGCTGCTCCTGCTCAATGAGCTGATAAAACGCCTGCTCATCACCTTGTTGGGCTAAGGCTACAAGAGTTTGTTGGGTGCTCGTAATGAAAATCGCCTCCTTTTCGACCATTAGACTCAGCAAGTCATCATTTCGATTCAAGTTTTTTATTTTTATTGAGAAACGTCATAAGCATACCCATTTAATAGAAGGTTATCAATTTACTGCTATAATGATAGTGGCTTCATCAAAAAAAGGAGTGAGTTTATGAGCAGAAAGCCTATTTATGTCGAGATAGACATTCAGGCTCCTATAGAGAAAGCATGGGATTATACACAAAATCCTCAGCTACATGAGCAATGGGATTTACGTTTTACATCCATTACATATATACCGAAAAAAGCACCTGAGGAGCCACAGCGTTTTACCTATGAAACGAAGGTCATGCCAGGCTTACAGGTAAGCGGCTGGGGAGAAAGCAAGGGGGAGCATCATAAAGAAAATGGCACGCGAACATCCTCACTGCATTTTGGTACGCCTCAAAAGCGCTCACCCATAGCGGAGGGAAAAGGCTATTGGCAATATATCCCGCATCAACAGGGGCTGACATTTCTGACCCAATATGATTATGACACACGCTATGGCAAGCTTGGTGTATTCTTTGATTTATTTTTTCGTCCATTAATGGGGTGGGCGACGGCACTCAGCTTTGACGTTTTAAAAAGATGGCTAGAAAAAGGAGAAAATCCTACCGCACAGTATAGACGATTCTTTTTAACGATGCTTCTGTGTCTATTCTTTTGCTTTGTCTGGTTCTATCATGGTCTTGTACCGAAGATCATCCATTTGCATCCGCAGGAATTAAAGATGACCGCTTCATTACTAAACCATGCAGATCAGCTAGTTATGTGGATAGGGGTTGCGGAAATTCTCTTTGCTTTTTGTTGGCTTTACCCGAGAGGAAAACGCTGGCTCTTTGGCATGCAAATCATCGTTTTTCCGCTCTTGACGATAGCTGCTATTGTTGCGGACCCGACAAGTGTACAAGCACCCTTTAATCCACTTACCTTTAATAGTGCTTTATGGGTGTTGTCGATTGTCGGATTTAGCTTAAGTAAGGATGTACCGAGTGCTAAAAGTTGTAAAAGAAAGCGAGGATAACAAGGATGACGATCTATCAAACATTATTAGGGGATGATTTTGCAAGACTTCATCCGATGCTACAACAGCGTTATGCGTTACCAATTGATGAACCATTTTTTGCTAAGGGCGTGATGCATCAAATAAAATCTGGTGCTAAATGGATGTGTCCCTTCTATACACTGGCTGCGAAAACGCGATTTCTGTTCCCAGAGTCAGGGGAGGATATCCCCTTTACTATTTCGAATACATGCAGAGCCCTGCCAAGTGGGGAACTAGAGGTGCTATGGGAGCGCACCTTTTATTTCCCGCAGAAAACAAGGCATTTTGATGCAAGGATGACCATTGATCCAATCCAAAAAATTGTGAAAGATTATTTAGGCACACCCGCTCTTTTTTATTCCGATTTGCACTTTACGGTGACACGAGCGGGGACATTGGTCATTCGTTCAGGTAAGCAGCGCTTTGTCCTCTCGCGTTTCGAATGCACGATGCCTAGACTGCTAGAGGGTCGAGTCATTGTAGAGGAAGGCTTTGATGAATCGAAAAATGTCTTTACCATTCATGTCTCCATCCATAATCCATTCATAGGGAGGCTCATGATGTATGCTGGTGAATTTACACAACAATCGAAGTAATTTCATTTTTTTACTAGGGATTTTGTTCACGGTGATGTGCTTTGTGCTTAGTGGGCAACCCAATTACTTATGGTTACTAACCGTTGCTCAACTAGTTTTCGTTCCCACCATGGTATCAATGGTTGTGGATGTTCAGAAAGTCGGCACAGCCATTATTATGGGGATGATGCTAGCCGTTACACTGCTGCATTGGTCAACGGATGGCGTTTTGGCTAATATCTTGGCAGGTATGTATTTACTGTATACCTTCTATATCGCCATACAAGGCGTGAAAAGATTTTTACAACGAGGTTTTACGAATATTGCGGAGTTTGCTATCGACATGGGGCTTTTCTACCTAGCCCTCGGTGGTCTGTGGTTTTTCGCCTATGTCACCAACATGGATACTGGTTTTTCACCATTAATAACGTGGTTAACGGCCATTCACTTTCATTATTCGGCTTGTTTATTACCCATTTCAGTCGGACTTTTAGGTCGATTACATGATAGTAGCGGCTACCGTGTGATGGTGCTGATGTTGCTGGCAGGACCACTCCTTGTTGCGGTAGGTATTGCCTTTTCCATTCTCATTGAAATCATCGCAGTCGCTCTTTATATTTTCGCCATTTACGGCTTGTTTTTCGTAGCGCTCAAAACAAAGCTTCCGTTTGGACAGGGGCTATTGCTGAGGACTTCCTATGGAGCGCTCTGTCTGACGATTCTTGGATCTTGTCTGTATGTTTACAGTCGTGTCAGCGGAAACATTTCCATCGGCATTCCAGAAATGCTTCAATTCCATGGTGTGATCAATGGTGTTTTCTTTGGGGGAATAGGGGTCATCGCCTGGCTAATGGCTGTCCCCCCAACAACACAGCGTCCGTTTGAGTTCCCTGTAAGCCAAATTCGCGGGAAGCTACATCATGAGAATATACCACACCCTGGCTTGGTCGATGCCTTACAGGATTTTGTTGATACAGCAAAGCTACCGCCTGTCATTCCACATTTTTATGAGTATACGACGACCTATCGGCTGCTTTCGACGGTGCAATGGAAGGCTTGGTTTCGACCTTTTGCCTTTCTGTATCAAGGAATGAGCCGTTTGCTCCAACAGCTCAATTTACCCTTTTCCAGTAAGCAAGTTGAGATGACGGGTAGCATTGTTCAGGTCGATTCTGCACGAGATAGCCGTCCGTCTCCACGTGCATGGATTCGGACAATTCATCAGCAAACCGTTTTTGTCGCGATTTATTCGAAGCACACAAGCGACGAAACGACCTATATGAATATAGCCTTACCACTCCCGTTCTCAACAATGGTTGGCATTTTGTATGCCTATGAAGAAAATGGTCAGCTACACCTAACAAGTCGCCATGATGGAGATGCAGGAATTTATTTGGCGATAGGAAAAAATGTGATGAGGCTACCCCTACAGGAGGATTTTCAAATTTCTGCGGTAGATGACAAGACATTGTCAGCACGCCATCAGATGACGTTATTTGGTATTCCATTCCTACAAATTAATTATCATATTAAAAGAAATGCATAGATTGGCAGGAATTTCCTCAACCGAACGAGAAGGTCCTATTATAGAGATAAATAACAAGGAGTGATAGAAGGCTTGCGTTTAACAAAAGGAATTTCTGGTTTCGATGCAGCGCATTTAATTGAGCAGGACATGCGCATGTTTCAGTCGATGGTGTACCATTTAGTGACAAGCGAACAACGAGCGAAAGTAAGGCAATTTATTGATCAAGCGCCCTTTGTCTATATGCAGGCAGTGATTGAAATCGATGGAGAAACACTGACGATTCTTCATCATCGTTTGATGCCGTACATCGCATTTGCCAAGCAGGAGGTGAATAGCTTTACCTTTTTATCCAAGCCTCACCTGCATAAATATTTTCCTATGCGAAAATGCTTGGAAGCGGAGACACTTACAACATTACTAACAAAGGATGAGGCGTTCCATAGCCTATCTGCTACAGAATGGAAATACGTCTCTTATTTTAATAGTCAAACAATTGGCGATGTAATGTTCAATGGCTGGGATTAAGGATAGTACTATAGGCATGCGATAAAAGATGCTATAAAAAACATTATATTGACCAAGTTATTTCTGGAAATATAGCAAAAATTCCTAAAACCGCTAATCGTCCTAATTAAATGGTAGATTTTTAAGGATGGAATAGATTAGGAAAATAAGGGGTTTTTGCAAATGAAGTTCAAAACAATCAGTAGACGCATTGTTTTTTCCTTTAGCATTGTGATTGCAATCATGATAGGATACATTGTTTACAATTACTTTGCCATCAAGCAAAGCAATGATGCGACAGAGCAAATTGTACAGCAAGAATTACAACTATTAATTATCGATTACGAGCAGGCACAGTCCATTGATTTAAGAATAGCGGCAGCTAGAGGCTATGTGCTTTCTGGGAGAGAAAAGTATAAAGAGATATTTCAGGATAATGTTGCAAAGGAACTAAGCAATGAAGAAAAGCGATCAGCATTATCTTCCTCAGGCGAATTCGGACAATTTGCGGAAATGTCTAAGGAATGGAACCGTTATATTGAGCAAGAGGTATTTGCGGTATATGATCAAGGGAACACCGAGCTGGCTACCCAAAACCTCACAAAAATGGATGACACAGCTACGACCATTCGTGAAGGCTACGAAGACTTAGCGGCGCAACGAAAGCTAGCCATTAATGAGGTAGGGACGGACAGCATTGCTGCTGGAGAGCAGAAACAGCGAATCGCCATTATCGTAGGTATTGTGATTGTTCTTCTAGCAGTGATAATTGAGCTATTAAGTGCTCGTGGTATTTCAAGACCAATCGTGACGTTAACCAAGCGTATGCAACAAATGACCAATGGCGATTTAAGTGAGCCGCCTTTGAAGGTTCAATCGAAGGATGAAGTAGGGCAACTGATGGAAGCGACCAATACGATGTCAGATATTTTAAATCGTCTATTAAAGCATATTCAAACGGTGTCCAATGATGTAGCGGCACATAGTGAGGAGCTTCTTCAGTCAACTTCTGAGATCAAAACAGGGACAGAGCAAATTGTTCATACGGTTACAGAAATGGCAAGTGGGACAGAATTACAGGCAGATCATGCCTCTGATGTCGCTTCCGCCATGAATGATTTTACTAGCAAAGTTACTACGGTTCATCACGGCAGTAAAGATGTTCAACAGTATTCGCAGAATGTAAAGGCTTTAACACAAGAAGGTAGAAGCTTAATGACCACTTCCACAAAACAAATGGAAGCCATCCAGCATACAGTGAAGGACGCGGTGAATCAGGTAAATGGCTTAAGTAAGCAAACACAGGAGATTTCTAAGCTTGTAGCGGTCATTCAAACGATTGCTGCCCAAACTAATTTACTCGCATTGAACGCAGCGATTGAAGCAGCTAGAGCTGGGGAACAGGGGAAAGGCTTTGCCGTGGTGGCCGACGAGGTTCGAACATTAGCCGAACAGGTCGCCTTCTCCGTCGATGATATTACAGCGATTGTCAGAAAAATTCAGGATGATTCCGATACAGTAACCTCCTCACTAGAGCAAGGCTATGAGGAAGTCGAAAAGGGCACAACACAAATGGCCGCAACCAATACGACATTCAACCAAATTGCGGATGCTATTGAGGCCATTGCGACAGGCATTGAAGGTATGTCAGTGGAGCTAGCTGAGGTTGTTCACAATACTGTCACGATTAATAAAGCAGTCGATGAAATTGCTGCTGTCTCCGAACAATCAGCGGCAGGCATTCAGGAAACATCGGCTACCATTGAGCAAACTGCAAGCTCCATGGCTGAAATTAAACATAGTGCCGAGCATTTAGCAGAAATGGCTGAACAACTAAATGCCCTGATTCGTCAATTTAAGCTATAGAAAATACCTGTGGATTTCAAACTTCCCTCACATTTCATCTGTATACTAAGGCATTGGAAGGTGGAATCATTTTGAGAAAATATTTACTTTTATTATTGATGAGTACTTTATTCATGGCACCCGTTGCCTACGCCCATACGATGGATAAAAGTACACTATTCACGGATGTCCCTGAAACAGCCGCCAATATTCAGGACATTATGGTACTACACAGTATTGGGCTTCTTGGGTACAATGGCAAGGATATGGCCTTAAACCCAACAGACAATCTTTCACGCAAGGACTTTGCAGGCTGGGTAGGTGGCTTTTTCGGCCTTGAAGGAGCAACAGTGGATGAGCTAGCACAAGCAGCTCAAAAAGAGGATTACGTATCTTCGCTAGAGGGAGATATTACGTACAAGGAAATAAATACAGCACTTTTTCATCATAAACTTGAGCTAGCCAATCCTGACGCAACCATGACGAAAGAAGAGTACATTGCATTCTTAACAGAGCACCTTACATTTGATATGGGCGGACATACGCTTATTCAAATGGGCGGCTTTGCAGAAGGACCAACGGGTACGATTGAAGACGTTGTCACAGGTGACCAAACAGGAATCATCATCGACGGTAAAACATACATGCTGTCAGGACACCCTCGCATCTTTGCCGATTCAACAGATGCCAAAAGCTGGGTAGGGCAACAGCTAGAACGCTCTATTTTCACAACAGCAGCTGATCACCATCATGGACATGATGGTGGGCAAGAGGAAAGCCACGGGGATCATGCAGAAGGCCATGGCGACAGCCACGAGCAAGAAGCATCCGCCTCGAATGAAGCAACACTACAATATGTGCAAATTAGCACTGCACAAGTGGTGAAAGAGGATGCCAAAGAAATGGAGTCTTCGAACGCTACACCAAGAGAAGAGCAACAAGCAGCCGCAGCAGATGACACAGCATCCAACTCAAACACAGTTTGGATGATCGCTATCCTAGCAGCACTAGCCGCTATTTTTGTTATTGTATTTGTGAAACGCAAGAAATAATGTAAATGAAAAAAACTAGCAATGACCGAGGGAATTCGGTTGTTGTTGGTTTTTTCATTTTTCCCCACTTTCATTAAACCGTCAAACATTCCAAATAAACACCTGCATATTCCAGCAATTTTACACAAAATTGAATAAGCACAAGCATGTTCGGTATATAAATAGGGTACGAACATTTTTTGGTTAGGAGTGTGTAAATGGCTGTACTTGTAGTGAAGAGGAGCATAATGCATCGTTATCAAAGTATCGGGCAGGCGATTGAAGAGGCGGCGCCTGGGGATATGATTGAAATTCGGGATGGGATTTATGAGGAAAGCTTGGATATTGCCAAGCGGCTGACGTTGTATGGGGTTGGCAATGTGACCATCAAGGGTGGTGTATTTATTCGCTATCAAACTCCTGTCGCGATGCGTAATTTACGGTTCCGGCAAGGGCAGGGGCTATATGTGAAAGGTGATTTACAGCTAGAGAATTGTGTCATTGAGGAGCAATTGATTCGAACGCAGATGATGGTGAGCTATGGTAGTTTGCTGATGAAAAATTGTGCAGTGCTTGCTACGCCACTGAATCATTTTGGTTTGCGTGTGGCGAATGGCTCCAGTGTTATTCTAGTCGACACGACATTTGAGCATCATAGGAAGGCACAGATTATCGCTCAAAACTGTGAGCTGACCTTGACGAATTGTATGCTGTTGGAAGGGAAGAAGCATGGTATTTTTGCGATTCGCCATGTCAAGATGACAATGGAGGACTGTGAAATTCATGGGCATGACAAGGCACAAGTAATTGCTGCGTCGAGTGAGATTACGATGAGCAATTGTTTAGTGCACCAAGGGCAAGGGGTAGGCATTCAATTGTTTGATAGCACGACTTTCAGGATGGATGGCTGTGAAATAAAAGAGCATCCTGATACGAATATGGTGGTTCATCGCAGTGAACTAATGGTTTCTGATTCTATTTTTTCAGATGGTCAAAGTCATGGGGTGTATCTTGGAGAAAAAACCGAAGCCAAGTTCTATGATTGTCAAGTTTATCGGCATGTCAAGGCGCAGGTGTTGATAGAAAATAGCAAGGTGGAATTGCATACATGTCATGTTCGTAATGGCATGGCTGTCGGGCTTACCATTGTGGATGAGGCAAATGTTTCGATGAACCAATGTAAAATTCAAAACCATCAGCAATTTCATATTATTGTTGATGCTAGTGGATTAAAGCTACAGCAATCGATTATTCAATTTGGGCAATCAGGTGGTGTTTATGGTAATGAACATGCCAAAATCATGATGCATCATACAACGATTCGAGAGCTGCAAAGCCACCATATCTATATCAACAATGCCCGATTATTTACACAATATTGCACGTTTGAACAAATGGAAGGAAACGGAATTACTTGCATTGATGCAATTTTTGAGATAGCTAATAGCTATTTTAAAGATGGTCAAGAAAGCTCTTATGCCATGATTTGGTCAGATCAATCAATGGGGCGTATTGAAAATTGTAGGGTGGATAAGGCGGCTAGACCATTCTTAGCGCTGTCCAATAAATCATTATTGGAAATGCGTCATACTGATATAGCCGCAGTAAAGGCTCCAGCGGTGGTACAGGAAAACAGCCAATTATTTGTACAAGGACATGTGCAGACAGCGACATGGCAGAAGGATACAGCATCAAAGGTTTCTCAAATTGAGGACATGAAATTAGAAATAGTGAAATATGATATTAAAAAAATAATATAAAAGCCGATTATACAAATAAGACAAGTAGTTTCAATTTTGAAATTACTTTTTTTATGGATTCGTGTATTGATATTTCATATATGTGAAAAATGGGTAAAGAAATACGTTTGGGCTGTTAATTAATTTTAATTTGTGCAAAAAAAATCTATAATTCGACAAAATGCAAGAATATTTTTATAATGGTATAGATGTCTTGTTGCAATTACTGCAATATTTTGAAATATTCCACAGGGAAACTTATACAATCTTTGTATAAGTTATAACCAACATAATAAAAGTTTTTACTTAATGTAAAATAAATATTAAATAAATGTGGATAATAGATTGATTATTTTCTATGTTTAAACCTATAATTAGTAAAAATGGTTCATGCAATAAGATAAATTTTCGTTAATTATGAAATGGGAGTAATGATTTTACAATAATAAATAGAGAGAGTATTGGGGTGATATGAGTATGTTTGGGCTGACAAAAGAGGAAATTATGTTAATGCTAGAGGAGATGGAATTAGCAGAGAAGCACAAGAATGTGATTGCTGATATCTTACATCTAAATAATATGCGAATCGAACAACAACTCGCATTAATGATCCATTTAATCATAGATGAGCGCGAACGAAATATTTCCAACAATACATATCTAAACTAAAAAATGTCGAAAAATCACAGGTGCTATGTTTGCAACGCCTGTGATTTTTTTGTCAGCCATTTTTATAATTTTTTTGTGAAGCAAATGATGCGATTAGCTTCTGTAAAACCGAGCTGAAGATGAACCCTTAGGCTTTCGTCATTGTCCCATTCACAGTCACTGGCAAACTCTAGACAGCCCCTATGCTTTGCCCATTGCTCACATTTCTCCACAAGCAGTCTTGCATAGCCCTGCTGGCGATATTCCTTTCTCACAAAAAGGCCTTCTAAATAGCCGACTGGACTCGAGTCAGTCCCTTCTACATAGTCTGTTCTTAACTGGCATTGGGCAAATCCAACTGCTTCGTCATCGTCATAGGCAAGGAAAATAGCTGCGTTTTCTTCCTTTAGCAGCTGTGTCATCTCTTCGGTAAATTCCTCTAGTGTATGATTGGGCCAGAGCAGTAAGGCTAATGAGGCTGCAGCATGAGCGTTCTTCTGGTTTGCTTGTTGAATCATAAAATCTTCCTCCTTTGTAAAAAATGAAACAAATTGTTTTGAAGTACGTACAAACTAGTAAGCGTTTTTATTTTAAAGCTCTAATTCTATTTTAACAATCTTACTTGAGGGGGGGAATCCAATCATGTCACTCTTACAAACGTTAATTGAACAAGCGAAAAAGCCAAATGGATGGATTGGCTCAACGATGCTACAAATTATGAATTTTGCCCATCGTGGTATGAATGCATGGTTCATCAGGCAAGGAGCTATCAATGACGGTGATCGTGTGTTAGACATAGGTTGTGGTGGTGGGAAAACGCTCCAAATTTTATCCAAATTGAATCCAAATGGTATAATATATGGGATAGATTTTTCCACACAGGCAGTGAAGGAATCAATCAAATTGAATAAAGCAAATGTTGCTAGGGGTAGCGTCATTGTGAAAGAGGCAAGCGTTTCAAGCATTCCATACGATGATCAGTTTTTTGATGCGATTACAGCCTTTCAAACGCACTATTTTTGGCCATCCTTGGAGCAGGATGTAGAGGAAGTATGGCGGGTTCTGAAAAACGGTGGGAAATTTATTATCATAGCAGAGCTCTACAAAATGAACTATCATATGAAAGCCTATCAAACACCTGAGGCAACGAAGCAATTATTAGAACGTATCGGTTTTCAAACCGTGTATGTCACCGAAAAATCAAGTAAAGGATGGCTTTGCATTACAGCTATTAAGTAAAGGATACATAAAATGGAGGGTATAAAAATGAAAAGATGTGATTGGGTCAAGCTAGATGAGCCTTTGTATGTGGAATACCATGACAAGGAGTGGGGTGTACCGGTCTATGATGACCAGCATTTATTCGAGATGCTTTGCTTGGAGGGGGCACAGGCTGGCTTGAGCTGGTGGACGATTCTCCAAAAGCGTGAAGGCTATCGTGAGGCATTTGATCAATTCGATGTGGAAAAAATTATCCATTATACAGCAGACAAGCTAGAGGAATTGCAGCAAGACACACGGATTGTACGCAATAAATTAAAAATAGCTAGCGTGGTGACAAATGCTAAAGCATATCTCCAAATACAGGAAAAGCATGGCTCATTCTCAGATTATATTTGGGGCTTTGTAGATCACAAACCAGTTATGAATGAGTGGGCATCCATCAAAGAGGTGCCTGTGACGACAGAAATTAGTGATCGTATGAGCAAGCAATTGAAGAAAGATGGCTTTAAATTTATCGGTAGTACAATTTGTTATTCTTTTATGCAGGCAGTGGGCATGGTAAACGACCATACAACAGATTGCTGCTGTCGACAAAAGGAGCTAGCGGATGGCAATTGAACAAATTCGGGCTCAACTAGCCACGCAGGCCACGATTTTTCAAACTGGTGGTATTCGACCTACACATGATTTATTGGAAAGCTGGATTGGCTATGTGGGCTGGTCCTTACCAGAAGAGCAGCCACCATCTGGCTATCAGCCGCTCGCTACGTTTTTTCTAAAAGGTCTACCCTATGTACCGATGGCATTACAGCCTTTTCAATTAGTCACAGTCTTTGTCGATGAACGTCTATCAGATCATCTGATGGAGGATGATCTTTGTTCTTATTTTGATATTAGAACGTACACCACTTTGGAAGGCTTAGTAAAGCGCGAATGGCAGCATGAACAAATTCGCGCGTTTCCACTCCTACCGCAGCATATTACAAATGACTATCCAACATGGGATGGGGGCGGTATTCCTGCTCAATTGGAGGAAGAGATTTTGACGTTGGAGCATGAAAAGCAGCTCGACTATTTTGAGGATATCGTTGAAGACCTCTATCCACTCCATAAAATTGGTGGCTATCCAAGCTTTTGTCAAAGTGGCGTTGATTTCGGTGACGATGCGTCATTTGTCCTCCAAATTGCCTCCGATGCAAAAGCGCGTTTGAACATCGTGGATCATGGTAATTTTTATTTTTTCTACAATCCAACAATCCAGACTTGGCACGTCTATTGTGATTTCTACTAAAGGGATGGTGGCTTGTCTCTTTCATGAATTGTCATCATGATGAACCGGTAAATCAGATATAAGCCAAGGTACGCCCCTGTAATTAGAAAGACAGGGTTTAAGAACACAGCATGGATCGTTGTCATAAAGACTACATCCTCAAGAATAATGTTCGTTATAGCTGTAGCGGCAATCGTGCTAAACAGAATCGCAGCAAGGACACCTAGTATGTTGAAAAGAAGGCGAAAGCTAGCCCATTTGTGCTGAAGATATGCCATAAGGCTGGGGATGCCAATCGTGGCAGTCAGCATGAAAATTGTCATAACATCACATCCTTTCTTTCAGATTGCCCTTGTTCGTTCCTGCATAAACATAGAAAACGATAGGAGGGAAACCGATTGCGATGGCAAGAAGGAGAGTTAAAAAGCACTAGGAAGGTGAAAAAAGTGGAGCATAAAACGGTGGTCAAAAATGGCATTGGCTTTGGTTCGGTTTTAGCGATTACGATCTCCTGGAGTGTGCATCACTCCATCATTTGGGCAATCATCCATGGCTGTTTTAGCTGGCTGTATGTTATTTACTACGCCATCATGCGCTAAGCTTGTAGGTCAGCCTATCAACTAAGATGTTGTTTGAATAAAAATAACATTGGGTACATAAAAACAAAGCGTTCATAATTTTTAATGAGCAAGCATAAATAACAAAGTGCTCTTTTTCCAAAGTACCAATTGTATGAACGTAGAAGAAAGGTTGATAGAATGACACATCAAGTAACGGCTTTAAGTAATGTTAATGGTAATGCTACAGGCGTGGAAGGTATATTACAAAATGTAGCATTTATTTTATCGACGTTTACGATTCCTTGTCCGCTCCGCGAATATGTGACAAGGTCTGATATTCGTAAACCCTTCCAGCGTATGAAGAAAATAAACACAAAACGCCTCATTGAATGTATCCAACGTTTTGAGCCACGAGCTGTCGTAGTAGATGTTGATTATCTTGGCGATGTGAATAGAGGAAAATTAGAGCCCATTGTCAAAGTCATTGTCAATGAATAGCTGAAAAAATATGAATTCTGCCAGGTATGGTTTCACGAACCTGGCAGAAGATTAAATGTGCTTATAGTGGTAGGATTATGGTATATGAATTGGTGTCAAGTAGGATAATGGAACAGTTACGCGTTTCTAATGGCAATAATTTGCTGGCAATCAATGATAAGTGGTGTTGCTGCTGCAGCATCTACCTCTAAGAATGTAGCACAGCAAGTTTTAGGATCTAAGCTGATGAATAAAATTCCTGCAAAGCTACCGCCACCTGCTAAAATAACATCTACCAAAGTGCCAGGAGATAAGCATCTTAATAGATGACAAATACAGCCTTTACACTTGTGATCTTTGGAATAATCCTTCTCGTAGTAGTACTCTTCCTCCTCTTTTTTGCAAGAGCAAGAATCCTCCTTATGTTCCCATTTACAATGGTCATCCTTTTCATGACACTTACATCGCTGATGCTTCTGTTCCCATTTGCAATGCTCATGCTTGTGTTTGCATTTGCATCCTTCTTGTTTGTGTTCACATTTTTTTTCTAAATGACAATAGCATTTTACATATTGTTCACAGCACTTTTCTTTTTTATGATTCCAATTCATATATTGACTAAATCTACTATCCTGCATCTTTTTAATCTCCCTTTTTGTTAGTTTTTTAGTAATGGTAGCGCTAACCTTTACATTTCTAATCTATGAAGCCACAAACAAAACTTCTTGGTAATTTGCCCTTTGTACAAAAAGAAAATTATTTTTTAATAATTAAAGAGAGAAATAGCCATACATAGCTGTGAGAATAATAACAATTTCAGGGCAAAAGATTGCTAGACTTCCGCCTGTAAATTTCATGGAGAAATGGAGCGAGTGTATGAAAAGTGTCCTGCAAATCTTCTTTTTATTCATGTGCTTACTGGTTGTGATGTCATTGTGGATGGCACAAAGGGAGCCTTTAGCTATAGCTCCGAGCACCGAAAGAGCAACTCCCTATGCTGAGGAGCTTGGCGAAAAATTACAAGCTACGAATTTTACAAAACAAGTGTTACAGGCGATACGGTCGGCAGGCTACTCGCCTGATAGTACAGTTGGTTATCTAATAGACTCTCCAGCGCATCAAGTCATCACTATTCAATTACACGATGGGGAAGAAATTGATGTAAGTACAGAAAGTGAAATTCAATCGATTATCGATGAGCTAGCTGAAAAGAATAATATGCATCTATTTATGGTTGATGTTCAATTACTAGAGCGTGAATAGTAGAGGGGAGGCACTGTGATCTGTGCCTTTTTACATATAAAGGGAATTGTAATATAATGATAAAGAGGTGAGAGAAATGAAAATATTAATATTAGGCGCGAGTGGACGTGTCGGCAGCCATTTGGTAGAACTAGCAATAAAGGATCAGCATGAGGTCACCCTATTAGTCCGAAATCCCGATAAATTACCGCACCATCATCAACAGCTGTGTGTAATGAAAGGGGATGTTTTAAACAAGCAGGATATCGAGCAGGCAATGCATCATGTGGATGTGGTAGTGAGTGCATTAAATACAGATGGAGGCACTACATTATCGGCTAGCTTACCATTGATTCTTGAAGCGATGACAAAGCAACGGGTGACAAGAATCATTACGATTGGAACAGCAGGGATTCTACAAAGTCGTGTAACGCCGACTCTTCTTCGTTACCAATCAACGGAATCGAAACGAAAATCGACCTTTGCTGCACAGGAGCACCAACGTGTATTCGAACAACTACAGCAATCTGCAATGGATTGGACAATTGTTTGTCCTACCTATTTACCTGATGGGGCCTGGACAGGAAACTACCGCGTTGAACGCAACTTCTTGCCAGAGGGAGGTAGCGAAATTTCAGTAGCGGATACAGCAGATTTTGCCTACCAACAAATCTTCAGTGAGGAATTTTTGAGAACACGCGTCGGACTTGCCTACTAGAAAAGGGGAAATATAGTGAAATATATTCATGCCATCATCGGGATGGTAATCATT
>Ga0213825_1001477_pt1 | contig 16004 bp, 15 predicted proteins | sample MC6MC0900MG_FD_179896 | JGI IMG/M metagenome (GOLD analysis project Ga0213825, IMG submission 179896) | Enriched soil aggregate microbial communities from Iowa State University, Ames, United States - MC6-MC0900-MG | ecosystem: Environmental > Terrestrial > Soil > Unclassified | place: USA: Iowa... | reverse complement strand
TTAAGAATCCATGTCACTTTGAGTGCCCACACAGATTGTCTGATAAATTGTTAAAGAGCAGTGCAACGCGGCTTTCGCTCACCGTTGCGAGGTGGCGTATATTACGCTTTCCTCTTTCAGAGTCAAGCGTTTGTTTTCGCTTTTCTCTGTTGACCCGGCGGCGTGCGTGCCGTTGTTCCGTGTCAGTGGAGGCGCATTATAGGGAGTAATTCCGAACCTGCAAGGATAAAGTGAAATTTATTTACTGACTGCTCACTTTCCAGGCAAAACCCACTCCAGACCTCAATTTTCGCCTGGTTTTTAAACAAAAACGAGCCGCTTGCGGCTCGTTTTTGCGTTTTGTGACTTACTGCACTGCCACAATACGATCGTCGTTGGCTTCCAGACGAATAACTTTGCCTGGAATTAACTCTCCGGAGAGGATCTGCTGCGCAAGCGGGTTTTCGATCTGCTGCTGGATAGCACGTTTTAATGGACGCGCACCGTACACTGGATCGTAACCATTCTCGCTCAGCAGCTTCAACGCCTCGTCGGAGATGTGAATTTCATACCCACGCTCTTCCAGACGTTTGTACAGACGCTGCAGCTGGATCTGCGCAATCGACGCAATGTGTTTCTCACCCAGAGGATGGAAGACCACTACTTCGTCAATACGGTTGATGAACTCCGGACGGAAGCTATGGCTGACCACACCGAGTACCAGATCCTTCATATGACCGTAATCCAGTTCGCCGAAACGTTCCTGAATCAAATCGGAACCCAGGTTCGAGGTCATGATGACAACCGTATTACGGAAGTCGACCGTTCTCCCCTGCCCGTCGGTCAGACGACCATCGTCCAGCACCTGAAGCAGGATGTTGAACACATCCGGATGCGCTTTCTCCACCTCATCCAGCAGGATGACGGAATAAGGACGACGGCGAACCGCTTCCGTCAGATAGCCACCTTCTTCATAACCAACGTATCCCGGAGGGGCACCGACCAGACGTGAGACGGAATGTTTCTCCATAAACTCGGACATGTCGATACGCACCATCGCATCGTCGCTGTCGAACATAAAGTTAGCCAGCGCTTTACACAGCTCGGTTTTACCGACACCCGTCGGCCCCAGGAACAGGAACGAACCAATCGGGCGGTTTGGATCGGACAGCCCCGCCCGGCTACGGCGAATAGCGTTCGATACCGCCTCAACCGCTTCGTTCTGACCAATCACCCGGTTGTGAAGATCTTGCTCCATGCGCAGCAGTTTTTCACGCTCGCCTTCCAGCATGCGCGCCACCGGAATACCGGTCCAGCGAGCAAGCACTTCCGCAATTTCTGCATCCGTCACCTTATTACGTAACAGACGCATCGTTTTCCCTTCTGACTGCGTCGCTATCTCAAGCTGTTTTTCCAGCTCAGGAATTTTGCCGTACTGCAGTTCAGACATCCGCGCCAGATCGCCGACGCGACGCGCCTGCTCAATGGCAATTTTTGCCTGTTCGAGTTCAGCTTTGATGGTCTGAGTGCCGGAAAGGGATGCTTTCTCGGCTTTCCACTCTTCTTCCAGCTCAGAATACTGGCGCTCTTTATCGTCCAGTTCTTCATTGAGCATATCCAGGCGTTTCTTACTGGCTTCATCAGATTCTTTCTTCAGCGCCTGCTGTTCCAGCTTGAGCTGAATGATGCGTCGGTCGAGACGGTCCAGCTCTTCCGGTTTCGAGTCAATCTGCATACGAATGCTTGAAGCCGCTTCATCAATCAGGTCGATCGCTTTATCCGGCAGCTGACGGTCAGCGATATAACGATGAGAAAGCGTTGCCGCCGCAACGATGGCCGGGTCTGTGATCTGCACGTGGTGGTGCAGTTCATAGCGCTCTTTCAGACCACGCAGGATCGCGATGGTATCTTCAACGCTTGGCTCAGCAACAAACACTTTCTGGAAGCGACGTTCCAGCGCAGCATCTTTCTCAATGTACTGACGATACTCATCAAGCGTAGTGGCGCCGACGCAGTGAAGTTCACCGCGCGCCAGCGCAGGTTTCAGCATGTTCCCGGCATCCATCGCGCCGTCCGCTTTACCCGCACCGACCATGGTGTGCAGTTCGTCGATAAACAGGATAACGTTGCCTTCCTGTTTCGCCAGGTCGTTAAGCACGCCTTTGAGACGCTCTTCGAACTCGCCGCGGTATTTCGCACCGGCCACCAGCGCGCCCATATCCAGCGCCAGTACGCGGCGACCTTTCAGGCCTTCCGGCACTTCACCGTTGACGATACGCTGCGCCAGCCCTTCAACAATAGCGGTTTTACCGACACCCGGTTCACCAATTAACACCGGGTTATTCTTGGTACGACGCTGCAGTACCTGAATCGTACGGCGGATTTCTTCATCACGGCCGATAACCGGGTCAAGTTTGCCCTGCTCAGCACGCTCGGTCAGATCGACCGTAAATTTCTTCAAAGCCTGACGTTGGTCTTCGGCTCCCTGATCGTTCACGCTTTCACCTCCGCGCATTTTCTCAATCGCCTGAGTCACATTGGCGGTGGTCGCGCCGGCAGATTTCAGCAGGTCGGTCAAGGTGCCGCGTGATTCAAGCGCCGCCAGAACAAACAGCTCTGACGAAATAAAGTTGTCCCCACGTTTTTGCGCCAGCTTGTCGCAAAGGTTCAGCACGCGTACCAGATCCTGCGACGGCTGAACGTCGCCGCCGGTACCTTCTACCTGCGGCAAACGGCTCAGCGCCTGATCGATAGCGGTGCGTAACTGGCCAGCATTAATGCCAGCGGACGTTAATAAAGGACGTACCGATCCCCCTTCCTGATTCAGCAAGGCGCTCATTAAATGAAGAGGTTCGATAAATTGGTTGTCGTGCCCCAGTGCGAGGGACTGGGCATCGGCGAGAGCAAGCTGGAATTTATTAGTAAGACGATCCAGACGCATAACTCCTCCCATAACAGGTCAAATTTGCTACTGGAGATTAAATGAGGTCATCCCTCAATTATTCAAGGTTAATGACCTGAATTATGTGAAAAGAAAACGGCACGTACCGGATCGTCTTGATTCTTTAGGTTATATCAGCCAAATGAAACTTGCCATACGTCCCGTGGTCTTGTCGCGGCGATAGGAGAAAAAATCACCCTTTTCGGTGAATGTGCAGCGATCGCCGCCGAAGATCTGCGACACGCCGACGTTATTCAGGCGCTGGCGGGCGAGCTGGTAGATATCGGCCAGATATTTATCCCCCGAAGGCAGGAAGGCTTCCACCGCTTGCGCATCTTTTTCCATAAAGGCTTCGCGAACCTCTGGCCCCACTTCAAAAGCGCGAGGACCAATGGCCGGGCCAAGCCAGGCCATAATATTGGCAGGCTCATCGTTAAAGCAGGTGACTGTTTCTTCGAGCACGCCTTCACACAGACCACGCCAGCCCGCGTGTGCTGCTGCCACCTCGGTACCTGCACGGTTACAGAACAGAACCGGCAGACAATCAGCGGTCATCACGGCACAAACGGTTCCCGGAGTATTACTGTAAGAGGCATCAGCGCGTTTAGAAACATAGGGTTCCCCCGTCAACTTCAGCACTGCGTTACCATGAACCTGTTCCAGCCAGACCGGTTTCGACGGCAAGTTCCCCGCAGCAAACAGACGCCTGCGGTTCTCTTCAACGTGTTCCAGGTTGTCACCACAGTGCGCACCGAGGTTCAAAGACTCCCACGCGCCCTGGCTAACACCGCCAATACGGGTTGAACTACAGGCAGCCACGCCTGCAGGCAATGGCCACTCCGGGACAATCAGTTTGGTCATAACCAGTCCACTTGATCCTTATGTTCTTCGAAATCAGCACGCATGGCGTCAATAAGGTCCACCATATCCTGCGGGATAGGCGCGTGCCACTCCATCTGAATACCGGTGATAGGGTGATAAAGACGCAGCATAGTCGCGTGCAGCGCCTGACGATCGAATTTACGCAATACGCTGATGAACTCATCCGACGCGCCTTTAGGCGGACGCGGACGACCGCCGTAGACCTGATCCCCCACCAGCGGATGGGTAATGTGGGCCATATGCACGCGGATCTGGTGAGTACGGCCGGTTTCCAGACGCAGACGCAGGCGCGTATGAATACGGAAGTGTTCCATAATGCGGTAGTGCGTCACCGCCGGTTTACCCATCGGATGCACCGACATATGGGTACGTTTGGTTGGGTGACGACTGATTGGCTCTTCCACCGTTCCGCCAGAGGTCATATGCCCAATGGCTACCGCTTCATACTCGCGGGTGATCTCGCGCAGCTGCAGCGATTCCACCAGACGGGTCTGAGCAGGAACGGTCTTCGCCACCACCATCAAACCGGTGGTGTCTTTATCCAGACGGTGCACGATGCCCGCGCGCGGGACATCTACGATCGGCGGATAGTAATGGAGAAGTGCGTTAAGTACCGTACCGTCAGGATTTCCCGCGCCCGGATGAACAACCAGGTCGCGCGGCTTGTTGATCACCAGAATGTCATCATCTTCATAGACGATGTCCAGTGGGATATCCTGCGGCTCGAAGCGGATTTCCTCTTCGATTTCAGCATTGATGGCGACAGCTTCCCCACCTAACACTTTCTCTTTTGGTTTGTCCCAGATCTTGCCGTTTACCAGCACGCGCTGGTCAAGGATCCATTCTTTTATGCGTGAACGCGAATAATCAGGGAACAATTCGGCCAAAGCTTGATCTAAGCGTTGACCGAGCTGATTTTCGGAGACTGTTGCGGTGAGTTCTACTCGTTGTGCCATAAACTGCTTCTTCGTTTAACGTTGGGTTTTACGGCTTTGCCGTTTAATATAGTGTGCTATTGTAGCTGGTCTTAATCGGGAGCAGGAACAGAGTTTCTCCCGGACAAACATTTGAGGAAAGTCAAAACGTCATGACGCGCATGAAATATCTGGTGGCAGCGGCCACGTTGAGCCTGGCTTTGGTGGGCTGCTCCGGTTCAAATGAACAGGTCCCTGACAATCCGCCGAATGAAATCTATGCGACTGCACAACAAAAGTTGCAGGACGGTAACTGGAAACAGGCGATAACGCAACTGGAAGCGTTGGATAATCGCTATCCATTTGGTCCGTATTCGCAGCAGGTACAGTTAGATCTCATCTATGCATACTATAAAAATGCCGATCTGCCGCTGGCTCAGGCAACCATCGATCGTTTCATGCGTCTGAACCCGACTCATCCTAACATCGACTATGTGATGTACATGCGCGGCCTCACCAACATGGCGCTGGACGACAGTGCGCTGCAGGGCTTCTTCGGCGTGGATCGTTCCGACCGTGACCCGCAGCATGCGCGTGATGCCTTTAATGACTTCTCCAAGCTGGTGCGCGGCTATCCGAACAGTCAGTACGTGACCGACGCCACCAAGCGTCTGGTGTTCCTGAAAGATCGTCTGGCGAAATATGAATACTCCGTGGCGGAATACTATACCCGCCGCGGCGCATGGGTTGCCGTGGTTAACCGCGTAGAAGGTATGCTGCGTGATTATCCGGATACTCAGGCAACGCGCGACGGCCTGAAGCTGATGGAGAACGCTTACCGTCAGATGCAGATGACCGCTCAGGCTGAAAAAGTGGCGAAAATCATCGCCGCGAACAGCAGCAACACCTGATCTTGCCTCAATGCAAAACGGCAGCCCGAAGGCTGCCGTTTTTTTATTCATTTTAAAGCGTCGCTGAAGCGCGTTAGTCTCAACACATCCAGTCAACTATGGCCCCAATTTTTGCCTTCGACAAGGTAAATCTCACCTCTTCCTGCCCTGCCTCACAAAAAAGATTCCCTGACAAAAACCGACAAAATAACGTGATCTAAATCACACATTTTGACATTAGGTCGGGTATGCTGGAATCACCAAGACGGAAAGACAAGAGGTAAAATTTATGACAATGAACATTACCAGTAAACAAATGGAAATTACTCCGGCAATCCGCCAGCACGTCGCAGACCGTCTCGCCAAACTGGATAAATGGCAAACTCATTTGATTAATCCACATATCATCCTGTCCAAGGAGCCGCAGGGTTTCATCGCTGACGCAACTATCAATACTCCAAACGGCCATCTGGTCGCCAGCGCAAAACACGAGGATATGTACACCGCTATTAACGATTTGATCAACAAGCTGGAACGGCAGCTCAATAAAGTGCAACACAAAGGTGAAGCCCGTCGCGCCGCAACATCGGTGAAAGACGCCAGCTTCGCGGAAGAAGTTGAAGAAGAGTAATCCTTTAAATTGAGTGTACCGCCAACGCGCCTTCGGGCGCGTTTTTTGTTTTTTATTGACAGGATGAAAACAGTACGGGTACTTTAACGGTATCAATCACAGGATGACTTCATGAAACTTACGCCGTTCTTCTTCGCATTCTTTTTTACCTTCCCCTGACTGGGAGGCGTTTCGTCGTGTGATAAAGAATGCGAAGACGAACAACAAGGCCTCCCACAGCGGGAGGCCTTTTTTATTGATAACGATAAAATGAGACAGGCAACACTATGACACCGGAAAACCCGTTACTGGATCTGCGCGTAAAAATCAGCGCGCTGGACGAGAAATTACTGGCGCTGCTGGCCGAACGCCGCGCGCTCGCCGTCGAAGTGGGCAAAGCCAAGCTGGACTCCCATCGCCCGGTACGTGATATCGACCGCGAGCGCGATCTGCTGGAGCGTCTGATCCAGCTCGGCAAAGCGCATCACCTCGATGCCCACTACATCACCCGGTTGTTCCAGCTCATCATCGAAGACTCCGTTCTCACCCAGCAAGCGTTACTCCAGCAGCATCTGAATAAAACCAATCCGCACTCTGCGCGTATCGCCTTCCTCGGGCCGAAAGGCTCTTATTCTCACCTGGCCGCGCGACAGTATGCCGCACGCCATTTTGAAGAGTTTATTGAGAGCGGCTGTGCGAAGTTTGCCGACATATTTAATCAGGTTGAGACCGGCCAGGCGGATTACGCCGTCGTGCCTATTGAGAACACCAGCTCCGGCGCCATTAATGATGTCTACGATTTGCTGCAGCACACTAGCTTGTCGCTGGTCGGCGAACTGACGATCCCTATCGATCACTGCGTTCTGGTCTCGGGTTCAACCGACCTGAGCAAGATCGAAATGGTCTACAGTCATCCACAGCCGTTCCAGCAGTGCAGCCAGTTCCTGAACCGCTATCCGAACTGGAAAATTGAGTACACCGAAAGCACCTCGGCGGCGATGGAAAAAGTGGCGCAGGCTAACTCCCCAACCGTCGCTGCGCTCGGCAGCGAAGCGGGCGGCGCGCTGTATGGTTTACAGGTACTGGAACGCAATCTGGCAAACCAGACGCAAAATATCACCCGTTTCGTGGTGCTGGCGCGTAAAGCTATTGATGTCTCGGATCAGGTTCCGGCTAAAACGACGCTGCTGATGGCCACCGGCCAACAGGCCGGTGCGCTGGTTGAAGCCCTGCTGGTGCTGCGTAATCACAACCTGATCATGACGAAGCTGGAATCACGTCCGATCCACGGTAATCCGTGGGAAGAGATGTTCTACCTTGATATCCAGGCCAACCTGGAGTCTGCATCCATGCAGAAAGCCCTGCGCGAACTGGGCGAGATCACGCGCTCCATGAAGGTGCTGGGCTGCTATCCGAGCGAGAACGTGGTCCCGGTTGACCCGGCTTAACGTTCGATAAACCGGCTTTTCTTCATCCCTGCCACGCTCACCGGCAGGGTGAAGATGGCGCCGGAGAGCGGATACTTCGCCACTTCCTCCGCGTCCATATTTTCCCGCGTGGTGGTAATAAACAGCGTTTTCATGTCATCGCCGCCAAAACAGACCATCGTCGGGCAACGTACCGGCATGCGGTATTCTTCCAGTTGCTCCCCTTGCGGAGAAAAACGCGCAATACGCCAGCCGTCAAACAGCGCGCTCCAGTAGCAGCCTTCCACATCCATGGCCGCGCCGTCCGGTATCCCTTCGCCCTCTTTAAACTGACGAAACACCTCACGCCTGCCGGGTTCGCCCTGCTCGTCAAGCGGCGTGCGGTAAATTACGCCGTTTGGCGTGTCTGAGGTAAACATCCACCGCTTGTCCGGGCTAAACGCTAAGCCGTTGTGCCCGTGAATATCGCACTGGATCACTTTCGGCGTCAGGTCGTTGTCGATGCGCATCAGCAACGCGCCGTTGTAATCTCCCGGCCCCCAAAAGGTGCCCGCATAGAACCGTCCCTGATGATCGGTGCCGCCGTCGTTAAAACGTGCGAGCTGCGGGTTAGAGGGGTTATCACACACCTTGCGGCGCAGCAGGCCGTGTTTATCGGTCAGCCAGATACCCGTTCGCATCGCAACGATAAAACCACCCTGCTCGCGCAGAGCAAAACAGCCCACCTCCTCATGGAAAGAGAGCACGGTGTGTTCTGCCGTCGGCAGATGGTAGCGGTGAATCTCTCCTTCCAGAATATCGGCCCAGTAGAGCGCGTGCTCTTCTGCGCTCCATGTCGGGCATTCAGGCAGATGCCCGGTGTAATTCAACAGCAGCTGCGGTTCGGCCATGACAGTTCCCCAAAATAAAAAAAGCCAGCAATGCTGGCTTTCAGTATATACATCATCGCATTACTGGCGACTGTCATTTGCCTGGCGCAACAGCGTCCGGCTCTCACTCTGGAAGCGCTGCGCGTAATCGCCAAACCAGTGCTCGACCTTGCGGAAGCTGTCGATAAACGCCTGCTTGTCTCCGTGCTCCAGCAGCGTAATGGCTTCACCAAAGCGCTGATAGTAGCGCTTGATGAGCGCAAGGTTGTTCTCGGAGGACATAATAATGTCCGCGTAAAGCTGCGGATCCTGAGCAAACAGGCGCCCGACCATCGCCAGCTCCAGACGATAGATAGGTGAAGAGAGTGCCAGCAGCTGTTCAAGCTGCACGTTCTCTTCCGCCAGATGCAGACCGTAGGCAAACGTCGCAAAGTGGCGCAGCGCCTGAATGAACGCCATGTTCTGATCGTGCTCGACCGCGCTGATGCGGTGCAGTCGCGCACCCCATACCTGAATTTGTTCCAGAAACCACTGGTAGGCTTCCGGCTGACGACCGTCGCAGTAAACCACCACCTGCTTAGCCAGGCTGCCGCTGTCCGGGCCAAACATCGGGTGCAGACCCAGCACCGGGCCCGTATGCGCAGCCAGCATGGCCTGCAGCGGACCATTTTTGACGGAGGCAAGATCCACCAGGATGCAGTCTTTCGCTAAAGGAGGCAGCTTTTCGATGATCTGCTCCGTCACGTGGATCGGCACGCTGACGATAACCATCCCTGCATCTTTCATGAGTTCCGGTGCATGCCCCCAGTCCTCTTTTTCCAGAATGCGCACCTGATAGCCAGAAAGCGTCAGCATTTTTTCAAACAGACGCCCCATCTGCCCTGCACCGCCGACAATCACTACCGGTCGCAGGGACGGACAGAGGGTTTTAAAGCCCTTGTCGTTTTCGCTGGAATAGGATTCCCGCATCACTCGACGCAGAACATCTTCAATCAAATCCGGCGAAACGCCCAGCGCCTGGGCCTCTTTACGACGGGAGGCCAGCATTGAAGCTTCGCGCTCCGGGACGTAAATCGGCAGGCCGTATTTGCTTTTCACCTCACCGACTTCGGCAACCAGCGCCATGCGGCGCGCCAGCAGGTCCAGCAGCGCCTTATCCACTTCATCAATTTGATCGCGCAGTGCGGTCAATTCAGCAACCATAACAAACCTCTTAAGCCAGACGCGTCGCCAGCTGGCCGTTCAAATCTTGGTGGATCTCACGCAGCAGCGCATCGGTCGTCTCCCAGCTGATGCAGGCATCCGTCACGGAGACGCCGTGCTTCATTGCGCTGCGCGGTTGTTCCGATGACTGATTGCCTTCATGAATGTTGCTCTCAATCATCAGACCGATAATCGAACGGTTGCCATCTTTGATCTGTGCGATCACGGATTCCGCAACCGCAGGCTGACGACGGTAATCTTTATTTGAATTACCATGACTGCAATCTACCATCAGTGCCGGGCGCAGTCCCGCCTGCTCCATCTCTTTTTCACACTGCGCCACGTCCGCCGGGCTGTAGTTAGGTGCTTTCCCGCCGCGCAGGATCACATGGCCATCCGGGTTGCCCTGCGTTTGCAGGAGGCAGACCTGGCCTGCCTGGTTAATACCGACGAAACGGTGCGGCATGGCGGCAGCGCGCATGGCGTTAATCGCCGTCGCCAGGCTGCCATCGGTACCGTTTTTAAAACCAACAGGCATCGACAGGCCAGACGCCATCTCGCGGTGGGTTTGCGATTCCGTGGTACGCGCACCAATCGCGGACCAGCTGAACAGATCGCCCAGGTACTGCGGGCTGTTTGGATCCAGCGCTTCGGTTGCCAGCGGCAGCCCCATGCTAACCAGCTCCACCAGCAGGCGACGCGCAATCTTCAGGCCTGCTTCCACATCAAACGAGCCATCCATGTGCGGATCGTTAATCAACCCTTTCCAGCCGACGGTAGTACGTGGCTTCTCAAAATAGACGCGCATCACCAGATAGAGGCTATCGCTGACCTCCTCCGCTAATGCTTTAAATCGACGAGCGTACTCAATGGCGGTTTCAGGATCGTGAATAGAGCAAGGACCGCATACCACCAGCAGGCGCGGATCGCGGCCGGCGATAATGTCAGAAATGGTCTGGCGGGAGTGCTCGATCTGAGCCTCCTGCGCGACGCTCAGCGGAAATTCCGCTTTCAGCTGATCCGGAGTGATTAAAACCTGTTCGTCAGTGATATGTACGTTGTTCAGCGCGTCTTTTTGCATGATGGCGATCCTGTAAAGCTCGTTTGCGATAGTTGTTTTCCTCAATGAGGTGGAACCACGATACCATAAAAAGTAAACATTTCAATCCAAAATACGTACACATTAGTTTACACAAGCCAATTTATTGCAAAAAACAGCCGATAAAAACGTAAACTTTAAATTACAGACAGATTTTCTTTAGCCAGGCTATGCTGAAGAAAAAAGGAGAATGGCTATGCGTTCAATTGCTCTCGCGCTGTTGTCGCTGTTTTTAACGGGCTGTCAGATCAATCCTTATACTTTCCATCCCGACTGGACAAGCCCATCCTGGTTTGATGCCGGTAAAGAAGACGCCATGAATGGCCTGCCGGTTAAAGATAACCAGGCCCTGGCCGATAGTTTTAACGACACACACGTTGATCGTAGCGAATATCTTCGCGGCTATGCCGACGGTCAGAAGAAAGTCTGCGAAGAAGGGTTTATTCATGCCTGGGGATTAGCCGGTAAATCTTTCCCTGCCAGCTGCGATACTGCCGAAAACGCGACAAAACTGCGTGCGTCATGGCAGAAAGGGATGGATGAAAGTATGCGTTCCAGCAGACTGAATTAAGGCTATTTTTATCCACCGGAAAATAACCAACTGCAGGATTTAGCTTAGGTCGGCATTAGGCTATTTCTGACATAATGACGGCTCTGATAAACAATGGTATTCTGCCCGCAACTCTTAAGGACATCTATTTCCGGAGTGATGTGGCGGATTCTGGTGAGAAATTTATTCTTGATCTCTTTTTTCCGACTCACTCTGGTGTTAATGCTGTTCCTTATGGTGGGCCCTGCGGCGGCAGGCACGCTTACGGAAACGGATAAATCGGTACGCTCGATTGTCTCAGGCATTGTGAGCTATACGCGATGGCCGTCACTTTCCGGTCAGCCTAAACTCTGCGTCTACGCCACTTCTCACTATACGCACGCCCTCAGCGGCGATGAGGGGCATAGCGAGTTACCTTATACTCCCGTTATTGTACGTAACGATCGGGAAGCCCTGGCCGCAACGTGCGATGCGATTTATTTCGGGTCTGAATCACCAGCAAAACAACTTGAATTAATAAGTCAATATCAGGGCAGAGCATTGCTATTAATCTCAGAGCAAAATCCGGAATGCGTAATTGGCAGTGCCTTTTGCCTGATAATCGATCGCGGCCAGGTACGGTTCTCCGTCAACCTGGACGCATTGACGCGCAGTGGCGTAAGAGTCAATCCGGATGTATTAATGCTTGCCCGGAATAAGCAGCATGGATAAAGATTTCACTTCAACGCCGCGTCCGACGTTTAAAAGAACGTTGAGGCGAAACAGCATGATAAGCGTCATCATCACGATGACGTTAATATGGCTGTTGCTCTGTTTTGCTTCCGTCGTAACCTTAAAACAATACGCGCAAAAGAATCTTGAACTAACCGGCGCCACAATGAGCCACAGCCTGGAAGCCTCTCTGGTGTTCAACGATTCCCTGGCGGCCAACGAAACGCTCGCAGCCCTCGGCAAACAGGGCCAGTTTGCCCAGGCCGAGGTTATCAACGCGCATAAAAAGCGGTTTGCCTATTGGTCCTGGAACCCGGAAGATAACAACGACACGCTTGGCGCGCTGGTTAGCCGCTGGCTTTTCCCCGTACCGGTTGCGCAGCCCATCATGCATAACGGCTTAACGATCGGCGAAATCCGCCTTACCGCGCGCGACAGCCTAATCAGCCATTTCATCTGGATGTCGTTTGCCGTTCTGACCGGCTGCATTCTTTTTGCTACCGCAGTCGCGCTTGCCATTACCCAGTCTTTGCATCACGGCATGGTCACGGCCCTGCAAAACATTACCGACGTCGTGCATGACGTTCGTACTAACCGCAACTTCTCCCGCCGGGTGAAAGACGGCCGTATCGAAGAGTTTCACCAGTTTGGTGAAGACTTCAACAGCCTTCTGGATGAGATGGAAGAGTGGCAGCTGAAGCTCCAGGCGAAAAACGCCCAGCTGTTGCGTACCGCCATGCACGACCCGCTCACCGGTCTTGCCAACCGCGCTGCGTTTCGTAACAGCATTGCGGCCTTAATGAACGACCCTTCTGCCAAAATGAACTCGGCCCTGCTCTTCCTCGACGGTGATAATTTTAAGTTTATTAACGACACCTGGGGACATGCGGCAGGAGACTGCGTGCTGATTGAAGTTGCCAGCAGGATGATGGAGTTTGGCGACAAACGTCACCAGGCATACCGCCTTGGCGGTGACGAATTCGCCATGGTGCTTTACGGCGTGCACTCTGAGCTTGAGGTTCAACACATTTGCGCTGCGCTTTCGCAGCAGTTTATCCGTCCGTTTGATCTGCATAACGGACAAAAAGCATCGATGTCACTCAGCATTGGCTTTGCTCTGGCGTGGGAAAATGCTTCCGTGGAAGCGTTACTGGAGAGGGCTGACCGCAATATGTACCAGGTGAAAAACCAGCGTACGAAAACAATAAGTTAGAAAGGATACACTATGTTAAAACGTTACTTCGCGCCGATAGTACTGGCCTCACTGGTTCTGGCAGGCTGTCAGTCGCCGCCGGAAGGCAAATTCACTCCTGAGCAAATTGCGGCGATGAAGTCTTACGGTTTTAACGAACTGAACGGTGACTGGTCACTCGGCATGTCGGACACCATCCTGTTTGATAAAAATGACGCCAGACTGCGTCCGGAAAGTGAAACGCAGATCCAATCCATGGCCTCCCGCCTGGCGGAAACCGGCCTGAACCACGCGCGAATGGACGGTCACACGGATAATTACGGGGAAGAAAGCTACAACGAAGCGCTGTCGTTAAAACGCGCCAACGCCGTGGCCGATGCCTGGGCGAAGGGGGCAAATATCCCGCGCAGCAATCTCACCACGCAGGGATTAGGTCAAAAATACCCGGTTGCGAGCAACAGTACTCCGCAAGGGCGCGCTGAAAACCGCCGCGTCGCAGTGGTTATCAGCACGCCATAGGGTTATTTAGCGGATGTTTCGGCGAGCGTCACCCTGGTTGCCGCTCGCCAGCGCAGCCAGTCCACCAGAACAAACAGCGCCAGACTCACGCCCATGACCGGCAAGGCCAGCCCCAGCAGTACGCTGATTATCAGCGTAACCCCTCTTCCCCAACCTGACAGCGCCAGCCAGCTCTGACAAAGCGTCTGCACCGGATCCACGGCCGATTGCGCCGGACGGCGCATCCACCACATCCGATATCCCCAGATGATGAGCACGCACAGGGCGAGGCCGAACGCCACGAGCAGCAGCTGATTCACCAGCCCGAATAGGATCCCCATATGGAAATCCACGCCCCAGCGGGTCAGTTTTGCCATTAGGGGGAAATCCTCGAATCGGGTTCTGTCCAGGACCTGCATCGTAGAAGGATCAACCGCAACGGCATCGACCTGGGTCGGCCAGCTGCGATCGATTTCCGTCACTGTCCAGGCGCTATCCACCGTTTTCGCCGGGCGGATCTCCAGCCTGTTGGCATCAATACCCGCGTTACGCGCCGCGCTTAATACCCCGTCAAACAGCGTCAAATCTATCGCCATTTCCGGCATCATCATTCCGCCGTGATGGCCACGGTGTTCGGCATGTTCATCCACGACCTCATGTTGGCCGGATAGCGTCGTGTTCACCTGCGGGGTGAGCCAGTTCATCTCGGCCCGCAGCCTGTCAACGTTCCCGCCAGCCCACTGGGACCAGGTCAGGCCGGTTGCTGAGAACAGCAGCATTCCCCCCAGCAGACTCCAGCCCAGCGTCACGTGCAGGCGACGTCGATTCTGGAAGCGATTATTGATCCGCCGTTTGGGTCGAGTATAAAACCACAGGCCAACACCGCCCAGCGCGGCAACCCACATCCAGGAGGCCGCAAGCTCGCTGTAGAGTCGCCCCACGTCGCCCAACATCAGAGAGGTATGCAGGTAATCAATGGTCTGACGCAGCGGTAAAATCCCGCTGGTGCCGTATACCGTCATATCCCCCAGCACCGCCAGGCTTACCGGATCAATAAAAATAGCCCGGTTCTCCGATGGCCCAAGCGCCGGGTCAGCAAACATCACGCGGGTGGTTTCCCCTTCAGCCAGCCCCGGACGCACGGCGTGCAAACGCACATCCGATCCAACGGTTTTTTCCGCCACGACAATTTGTTCTGCCAGCGGCTGCGGTACGCCCACGGAATCCGTATGGAGCGCGTGCCGGTAGAGCGCATTCTCCAGCTGCGGGGTCGCCACATACAGCGTACCGGTCAGCGCGGCAAAGAAGATAAACGGGCCGACAAACAGCCCAACGTAGAAATGGAGGCGACGCAGCAGGTTTCCCCATGCCGCGCGCGGAGTGCAGGTAGTCATACTTTTCCTTTTTAAGGCAGTAAGTTATCGATTTATTTTTTATAGGGAAAAAGCAGACTGCCGCGGCGGCGCGCGGGTATCAGGGTAAAGCCAGGGGAAAAAGTGCCAGTGGCTGACCGCCTGGCGCGGCGGCTTAACGCGAAGCCTCTGCAGCACCACGCTGAGCAGGACGATCAGCGCCAGCATCACGCCAGGGATGTGTGCTAACAGCACGCAGTAGCCGCACGCTTCCGCATGGTCGACAGGCATCGTGTGCGGCATATCGCCATGATGCTCATCCATCGACATCATGCTCATGTCATGATGCATGCCAGGCATCGCGCTCATGGGATCTTTCTGCAGCGAGACGGAGATAAGCGGCGCCACCACGATCAGCAGGATCGCAAACAGCGCGGTCAATGCCGCAGCGCGTTTCCGGTTAGGCTGATGCAGTACGTTATCCACGTCCCCTCCACTCAAGAGGCAAGCATTGTAAATGATTTATGACGAAAGGGTTAACGCGAGAGGTGCGATGGGATAAAAAAAGGGCCAGCCTTTCGGCCAGCCCTTTCTAACAGGATGTCGCTTAAGCGAATCTTAGTTCAGACGCTCTTTAATACGAGCAGACTTACCAGTACGCTCACGCAGGTAGTACAGTTTAGCTTTACGTACAGCACCACGACGTTTAACAGCAATGCTGTCAACTACCGGAGAGTGAGTCTGGAAGACACGCTCAACGCCTTCGCCGTTGGAAATTTTACGAACAGTGAATGCAGAGTGCAGACCGCGGTTACGAATAGCGATAACCACGCCCTCGAATGCCTGCAGACGTTTTTTGGAACCTTCAACAACCCATACTTTCACTT
>Ga0213825_1001476_pt1 | contig 16005 bp, 15 predicted proteins | sample MC6MC0900MG_FD_179896 | JGI IMG/M metagenome (GOLD analysis project Ga0213825, IMG submission 179896) | Enriched soil aggregate microbial communities from Iowa State University, Ames, United States - MC6-MC0900-MG | ecosystem: Environmental > Terrestrial > Soil > Unclassified | place: USA: Iowa... | reverse complement strand
TTCTTTTCCACAAAAAAACCCTATTATTACTACTTGATAGGCCTTATACTATTCTCGTTTACCTTATTTTTATCAATCGATATGACAATTTTAGGGGTCATTTACATCTTTGCTTTTCTTCACATCACCATGCTGCCCTTTATCATTATTCTTTTATTTACAAAGCGAATGATTCATAAGCATAGTTGGTTTACAATATTTCTTTCTATAATAATCGGTGTCGGTATTGGTTTATACTTTAACTTTTTATATGGTCTAGCTGTTAGCTTTATAATCTCATGTATAGCTCAATTCTTGCTTCAGACTGATAATATAGATAGTCGAAACATATGAGCTCGATTGAAATCGAGCTCAATGCTAACTCATCTTCCATTTTGCTAACCGAATACAGCTAAAAAATATACATAAAGAATATAAAAAAAGCTAGAAGCATTACAATAGAAGAAATAATTGATACATAATGTCTTTTCTCTTTGCTGCCATAGTAATACTCAATCATTATAGAACTTATTATTTCTACAGCTAGAAATGCACATGTAGCAGCTGTATACAAGAACCAACCATTTATTGAAAATAACAAAATAAAAATTACATTCAGAAATTTCAAGATATACACGGAGCGTTGATGACCTTCATTTACGTATTTCGGCTCTTTAGGAATATTAAACTTCCTTCGCAAAAGTTTAGCAACTAGCCACCCAATAAAGATAAAAATAATTAAAAAAGTAATTAATTCTGAACTGTTAATAGTAAATTCACTTTTCTGTACAAGATTTTTATAAGCAGACGCTATGTTTTCATTCTTTACTTTGTAAGATATGTTTGTCTGTTGATCCGTGAAAACTAATTCGGTATCGTTTAAATACATCTTTAGCTTTATGACCTGCTCATTATCAAACTCGACCCATATATCACTCTTCGCATAAGCAATAAAATTATTATCCCTCAGTGTAACAGTAGCTTGTTGAAATATTTGTTTCAGCAATTTTCTTTCTGATTCTTCTTTATACGCTTGCTGTCCTATAATCCAACCAGCTCTTCCAGCTTTAAAGGATTCCTCATCCCAATTCGGTACCATAGTAAACTGTTTAATTTCTGCCTGTTCTGCTAATTCAACAATCGTAGCATGTTTCGTAGTTTCCACTTGTCCCCCAGGACCTATTACAAATAACCACAGTAGTGTCACCACGACTGCCCCAATAGTTATTATTGGATATTGCCGACTTCTTCTTTTTTTGTGCTGAACATGCTGTAAAATACGCTTTTGTAATGGTTGTGAAAACCGTGGCGCTTCACCAAGCTCTTTATCCAATTTGTTCTTAAAGAATGTCATCCCCTAACACCTCCCAATCATTTCTATCTAGTTTTTCTTGTAGCTTTTGTCTTGCTCTACGTAATCTAGTTTTTACTGTATTTTCCGTGGATGCTAGGATTTCTGCAATCTCTCGTATTTTTAATTCTTGATAATAGTAAAGAATAAGTACTTCCCTATAAGCTATTGGAAGTTCAAATAAAGCTGTTGTCAAAATCCTACGATCATCCTTCTCTACTAGTTCCTTTTCAGGTGTTCGCTTACTCACGCCAATATGCAATTTTTCTAATAACATATGACGCTTATTTTTCCAGCTTCGTAAATGGTCGTGGCTTTTATGTACTGTGATTTTTACTAAATATGTTTTCAATGAGGATCGTTGTTCAAAGCGCTCCTGTTGACGATAATAGGCGAAAAATACATCCTGAACAATTTCCTCAGCTACGGCCCAGTCCTTCACATAGAGATAGGCCACCCGTAAGCAATATTCACCATGCTCATCCATAATTGCTGCTAAATGCTCACTCAAGCAAACACCTCCTATTCCCATTCAAACTATAGTCGTAACAACATTTATATTAGTTTCAATATAATAAAAAAGTGCCCAAATGTTTTTTATTAAAAGTCAACAATTTGTTTACAATTTTTAATGTAACAATACTTTTATAAAAGATTGCACATTTAATTAAAAAAAATTAAGACTGAATCGAATCTAAACCCTATAAGATATGAGATTAGCAGGGATTCCTGTAAAACAAGTACTAGAGGGGCTAAATATTCGTAACCATTCTCAGTTAAAAACATGGATGAAATGGTACAGGAACGGCGAATTACATCGTCTTGAACAGCCTGTAGGAAAACAATATACATTTGGCAAAGGACCTGAATATGAAAGTGAAACCGCTAAGTTACAAGCAGAGAATCGTTATTTAAAGCAACAAATTGAAGTGTTAAAAAAGTACGCAGAGTTGGAGAGGAAGTGGTCCCAAAAGTTGTAGTAGAGCTAGTAGAGGAATTAAAAGAAATGATGCCAATTGGTGAAATCTGCCGTCATTTAGGTGTAGCTCGTTCGTCATATTACCGATGGAAGGTCGATAAAAATAAATTAACACACAAGAATCTTCGTGGCCAACAAATCTATCGAAAAATCGCAGAATTACTTATAGGCATTGGTGAGAAAACTGTGCAACGTGTGATGCAAAAATACGGCTGGCAATGTCGTATAAAGGTAAAGAAACGGAAACGTACGGGACAACCCGCTCAACCCGCTCTTTAGACATAAAAACACCCCTTTAGACCAATATAATCTAAAGGGATGTTTCGTCCCAACTTTATTTCAAATCTACAGTAGAGTTAGAAAAGGATAAGGTACTACTTTAAAAAAGTTAGTACTAGGAATTATTTTCTCAACCTTTTTATCGGTGTTTTTTTATTTTCACTCAATATTTTCTACATTTATACACTTAGTTTCACAGTAATAGCCTTTGCCGCCAACATAAACTTTTTCTATTTTATTCTTGCTATTGGTTGCTAATTTAACTAATATTTTGGAAGGTGAGTGTAAAGAATAACCTTGTTCAAATACATAGACTTCTTTTTGCAAGTAGTGCTGTTCATAAAGGTAGCAAGCTAATGCACCGTTTGAAGTTCCAGTCGCTGCTACTTCATTGATGTCGTAGAGTGGAGCAAAATTTCTGCATATCATTCGATTGTCATTAAAAGTATATAGATGCATCCCGACAACATTATAATACTTGCTGATTTCTTTAATTTTTTCAAAATTAGGTTGCAGTGCATGTAATCGTGTTTCGCTTTTTATAGGAATTAAAATATCTTTTAAGCCTGTGGAGACAATTTGAATTGGGTATTTATTGTCTACAGCTTTAATGTCAAAACAGTCGATGAACTCGTTTGGAGATACAACATCATAGAATATCGGTTTGTTTTGTTCCATGAATATGATGTCATCTTTTATGGTAATAGTAAGAACGCCGCTGTTCGTTTCAATCGTATAGTGATTCCTGAAAAGTTTATTTAAATGCATCAGTATCGCGAAAGAGCCAATTGTGGCATGACCACATAAATCAACTTCTTCTTTTGGTGTAAAATACTCAAATTTATAATCAGCAATTTCAGATTCTGATATAAATGCGGTTTCAGCATAGCCCAATTGTTTGGCTATTGCCATTTTTTGAGAAGTGGTCAATGTATTCTCAATAAATACCACTCCTGCTTTATTTCCGCCTTTATGATCCTTGCTAAATGCACTTGCAACATAAACGGATATTTTCATAAGACACCTTCCTCACTTATAGTAAATTGTAGCATAGAAAGCACTACGTCTAAATGTTGTTGGATAACTATAAAGAAAGAGACAAACTATTTTTAGCATCTGAGCTCTCCAAAAATAGTTTGTCTACAGTCTGAAGGTACTAACTTAAAAAAAGTTAGTTTGTTACATAGTAGGACACTTTTTTTATCTTTATTTTACTACGATATTGACAAGCTTACCTGGAATAACAATGACTTTTACTAAGTCTTTGCCTGCCATATGCTCTTGTACTTTGCTGTCAGTAAGTGCTACTTTTTCGATTTCTTCCTTAGAAGCATCTTTTGCTACGATAATTTTTGCTCGTACTTTACCTGCAACTTGCACAGCGATTTCCACTTCATCATCCACAAGCTTAGATTCATCATACACTGGCCACTGCTCATAAGAAAGTGTTGCATGATGTCCTAGTAGTTGCCATAATTCCTCAGCAATATGTGGAACGATTGGTGCTAGCATTTTTACGAAGCCATCCGCGTAAGCTGCTGGAATGACATCTGCCTTGTAGCAATCATTGATGAAGACCATCATTTGTGAAATAGCTGTATTAAAGCGGATGCCTTCATAATCCTCTGTCACCTTTTTCACTGTTTGGTGATAGGATTTCTCGAGTGTTTTATCATCTGAAACTTGAATTTTTGAAGAAATTGCACCATCTTCTTCATTGACAAATAAACGCCAAATACGATCTAAGAAGCGACGTGCTCCGTCTAAGCCATTTGTAGACCATGCCACAGACGCCTCAAGTGGTCCCATAAACATTTCATAAAGACGTAATGTATCCGCACCATGTGAAGAAATGATTTCATCTGGATTAACTACATTGCCTTTTGATTTAGACATTTTTTCATTACCTTCGCCAAGAATCATGCCTTGGTTAAATAATTTTTGGAATGGCTCTTTCGTGTGAACAACGCCTAAATCATATAACACTTTATGCCAGAAGCGTGCGTATAGTAAATGTAATACAGCGTGCTCTGCACCACCAATATAAATATCAACTGGTAACCAACGTTTTAGCAATTCTGGATCAGCTATTGCTTCTGAATTTGTTGGATCAATATAGCGTAAGAAGTACCAGCTTGAGCCTGCCCACTGTGGCATTGTATTTGTTTCACGGCGTCCTTTTTTACCTGTCTCTGGATCAACAACATTTACCCACTCTGCAATATTTGCTAATGGAGATTCACCTGTACCAGAAGGACGGATATTATCTGTTTTTGGAAGCATTAATGGTAATTCAGATTCAGGCACTGGTGTAATTGAACCATCTTCCCAATGAATCATTGGGATTGGCTCACCCCAGTAACGCTGACGAGAGAATAACCAGTCACGAAGACGATAAGAAATTTTCTTCTCCCCAACGCCCTTTTCCTCTAACCATTCAATGGCCTTCGCAATGCCATCTGCTTTATTTAACCCATTAAGGAAATCGGAATTAATATGCTGACCATCACCTGTAAATGCTTCTTTACTAATGTCTCCACCTTCAAGGACAGGAATAATCTCTAAATTAAACTCTGTAGCAAACTCATAATCGCGTTCATCATGCGCTGGTACTGCCATGATAGCACCAGTACCATAAGAAACTAGTACATAGTCTGCAATCCAAATTGGCACCTTTTTACCGTTAATCGGATTCACTGCATAGGCACCTGTAAATACGCCTGTTTTTTCTTTTGCTAAATCCGTACGCTCTAAGTCAGATTTCATTTTTACCTTTTCTAAGTAAGCATCAACAGCCTGTCGTTGATCAGCCCTTGTAATTTGCTCCACTAATTTATGCTCAGGTGCAAGCACACAGTATGTAGCACCAAATAAAGTATCAGGACGCGTTGTAAATACTGTAAAGCTTTCATCAGTGCCATCAATGCCAAATGTGACTTCAGCACCTTCAGAACGACCAATCCAGTTACGCTGCATATCTTTAATAGACTCTGGCCAATCTACTTCGTCTAGATCGTCGATTAAACGGTCCGCATAAGCTGTAATTTTCAGCATCCATTGCTTCATTGGGCGACGCTCTACAGGGTGACCACCGCGTTCTGATTTCCCATCAATTACTTCCTCATTTGCCAATACTGTTCCTAATGCTGGGCACCAGTTTACAGCTACTTCATCTACATAGGCTAGGCCTTTTTTATATAGCTGAATAAAGATCCATTGTGTCCATTTATAATATTCTGGGTCCGTTGTGTTTATTTCACGATCCCAATCATAGCTGAAGCCAAGCTCTTGAATTTGACGTTTAAATGTCGCAATATTTTTTGCCGTAAATTCAGCAGGATCATTTCCTGTGTCAAGTGCGTATTGTTCTGCTGGTAAACCGAATGCATCCCAGCCCATTGGATGTAGCACGTTAAAGCCTTGCATGCGCTTGAAGCGTGACAGGATATCTGTCGCTGTATACCCTTCTGGGTGTCCCACATGAAGACCAGCTCCAGATGGGTAGGGGAACATATCTAGCGCATAAAATTTTGGTTTTTCTGCTTCATTTACTGTTTTAAACGTTTTATTATCAGCCCAATATCGCTGCCACTTTTTTTCAATTTGTTGATGATTAAAACTCATTTTTTTCCTCCTTTAATTGTGCCATGCTTTTCATCTTAAGAATTGACAAAATATTTAAAAAATAAAAAAACTCGCCCCTTTCTTCATTAAGAAAGGGACGAGAGAATTCGTATCTCCCGCGGTACCACCCAAATTAGTGATCACACTCGGCTCAAGCTTCCTTAACGCGGAAGGAACGGCACGCGTTGCTTCACGCGGGCAGACTCAGAAGGTGAGTTCGATTTGCTTTCTTACTAGCTTCCACCAGCCGCTAGCTCTCTAAAAAGAATCACAAATTTACTATTCCTCATCACTGTCTTTACATGTATTGCATTTATTCTAATGGAAAGTGTTGAAAAGCACAAGCCTTTGTTCATATACTAACCATTACTGTACAATTAAATCCCTTTTTTCCTTAGATTGTGATAATTCCTGACATTCACGGAAGGCAAAATGTTTACATCCTATACACTTATTTGTATCTAAATAGCAAAAAGCCTCATTAATTGCTTCTCCTGTATGTGGATAAAAATGAGCTTCCCCTATTTCATCATAGAGACCATTATGCTGAAGCGCGACTTTCATTTCATCCTGTAATCCTGTTATTAAAATGGTACCACCTTGCGTTTTGAAATTCCGAATAATACTACCAAAATATGTCTCACCTGTTGAGTCCATAAAGGGCACTTTCCCCATTCGTAAAATTAAAACTTTAGATTGGTGAGTGGGAGCGGCAATGGCCTGCTCGAAAGTAGACGCTGCCCCAAAAAAAAGCGGCCCCTCAATTGTATAGATACTAATTTGTGGACAATCATGCTGCTGATGAACAACGTGTGATTGTACTTTTTCATGCTTTAATGAGTGATCTGGTAATACTTTTGTGACGACAAGCTTCTCACTCATACGCTTTGCAAATAACACAACAGCTAACACCAGCCCAACCTCCACAGCTAGTGTTAAACTTGTAAAAACAGTCAGTAGGAAGGTAATAATTAAAACTAGTGAATCTCCTGATTTCAACTTCACAATATGCGCGAAATGCTTTTGTTCACTCATATTCCAGGCAACAACCATTAAGACAGGCGCCATACTCGCTAAAGGAATATGAGAAGCATACGGAGCTAATAGCAATAAAGTAAGTAAGACAAATACACCATGAATAATACCTGACATTGGTGAAACCGCACCTGTTTTGATATTTGTCGCTGTACGGGCAATAGCACCAGTTGCCGGAATTCCTCCAAACAATGGTGTAACAATATTCGCAATGCCTTGGCCAACAAGCTCTCGATTGCTATGGTGTTTACTATTTGTCATACCATCCGCGACAACCGCAGATAAAAGTGATTCAATACCACCAAGCATTGCAATAACAAAGGCTGGTCCTATAAGTAGCTGAATTCTTTCCAATGTGATATTCGGTATTGCAAAGTCTGGTAAAGTGCTTGGAATTTGACCATAGGCAGTCGCTATTGTAGCAACTTGTCCTGAAAAAAAGAACGTTGCAATAAGTGTGGAAACAACAATACCTACTAACGCTCCTGGTACTTTCGGTAAAACTTTCGGTGTCAATAAAATAAAAACGAGACAAATAATTGCTGTGACAATACTGTAAAAATTCGTCGTGCCAATATGCATCACAATTTCTTTTAAATTGGCAATAAAATACTCGTGCCTTGTCATATTTGTCAGCCCTAAGAAATTGGCAATCTGCCCCGTAAAAATAATCACGGCAATTCCAGCAGTAAAACCTACTGTTACAGGACGTGGGATAAACTTAATTAAGGAGCCTAGCTTAAAAATACCCATTAAGCACAGCATAATCCCTGCCATCAAACCAGCAATTAATAAATTTTCGTAGCCATATGTTAGAACGATTCCTAGAAGAATTGGCACAAATGCACCTGTTGGACCACCAATTTGATATTTCGAACCACCAAAGATTGAAATAAGTATACCAGCAATACAAGCTGTATATATTCCATACTCTGGCTTGACACCCGAAGCAATCGCAAAAGACATTGCTAGCGGGATTGCTACGATTCCGACAATAATCCCCGACAGTAAGTCCTTCTTAAAATGATGAACTGAATATCCTTCAAATCTCCCTATTATCAGTGACTTCATACATAAATCTTCCCTTCGAAATAATAAGCAAAGCAAATTTTTCAAAAAATATGATTATATATTTTCTTCGTCACTTCCATTGATGGTCATTTCTTCTAATCTTGTAATCGTATTAATTAAATGATTGTTAAAAATCTCCTTGGCTACTCCAAGCAGCTCACCAATCATCGGATCACTTAAGGAGTAGTAAACTTTTTTTCCTTCTTTTATCCCATAAACGATATTTTTTGCTCGTAAAACACTTAACTGCTGAGAAACAGCCGAGCCCTCTTTTTCTAAACAGCTTTGTATCTCATTGACACTTTTTTTACCATCTACTAATAATTCTAGTATTCTTATTCGTAATGGATGAGCTAAGGCTTTAAAAAAATCTGCCTTAAACTGCTGTAATCCCTCTTCCACTTTCATCCCTCCAAGGAATTTCACTTCAACATATTCAAATATTTGAATATGTATGATTGTACGCCTGTTTTTACTTTTAATCAATATCCAATCAAAAAAAAGAGTGAAAACTATACTTTTTGCATAGTTTTCACTCGTTTACATACTTTTTTCGTTAAATCAACCATCATTCGGTGGATGTTTGATGTTTTCGTAAAGGATAGTCATAGATTAAACATGGCACAATGGCAAACAATACAATGATTACTAGTATTAAAACAAGTACGATCATCCCAAACTGATCAACCATAATACCACCAAACAGGGGTCCAATCATCCTACCAGCTGTTGCCGCACTGTTGATAATTCCTTGGTAGAAACCCTGTCGTCCCTTGGGCGCAAGCTGATTTGCAATCGTTGGCAAAGCAGGTGTATAAAACATTTCGCCGAAAGTTAAGACAACCATAGCAGCCGCAAACATTGTAAAATCACTCGCAAAGGCAATAATTCCAAATGAAAGTGCAATCAACGTAACGCCAAATACTAATTGACGTTTTAATGTATGCTCCCATCGCTTGACAAGTGGCGCAATAAGTGGTTGCCCAATAACAATGAGAAGACCGTTAATTGTCCACAGTAGGCTATATTGTTTTAAGCCTAATCCTAAATCCTGTGTATACGAAGAAATAGTCGCGCTCCATTGCGAATAAGCCAACCAGCATAGCACAGAGGATGCACTAATAATTAATAATGCATAAAATGGTGCTTTATTAATGATTTTCTTACTCTCACCTACCACATTTTTCGGCGCAATACTGCCTACCTCTAATCGCTTAAAAGTAAATAACGCTATAAAAAAGAATAAAATATACATGACTAGATTTACCTTGAATACGTAGTCAAATTGATAGTCAGCCACGATTCCCGCAAGTGCTGGTCCAATAGCAACCCCTACATTTTGAGCAAGATAAATAGCATTAAAGGCCTTTCTCCCGCCCTCAGGCCATGCCGTTCCAGCTAAAGCAAACATTCCAGGAAATACGATACCTCCACTAAAGCCAAGAATCGTTAAGAACCATACATAATGCGGCCAGCCATGCCAAATCGTTAACCCTATTAATGAGGCAATCGTTAAAAGAATGCCTAGCATAATTGACTTATAGCCACCTATTCTATCAAATAAATAACCACCTAATAGATTACCTAGTACCCCAGCAGCAGAATTCAACATTAATACAAAGCCAGCCATCGCCAGTGACTTCCCTAAATAATCGTGCATATAAATGGCGTTCAAAGGCCATAAAAATGAATTGCCCGTTGTGTTCACAAGCATTCCAATAATTAAAAACCAAACACTTTTTGGCATAGAATGACCTCCATTATTTCGCTACTCTAAATAGTTAGTTTATGCTGAAAAATACAAAAGCACAAGGAAAATAATTTTACCTTTTTTACAGTGGCAACACAATATAAAAAAGTGTATCTGTGTTCAAGCTAATTTCTTTGTTTTCTCTTTATTTTGCTCGGGGTGGCTGGCTTTTCGCTCCGCTCTCCTCTTTATCCGCTCGGGTGGCTCAACTTTCCGCTCCGCTTTCCACATCATTCGCTCGGGCTAACTGGTTTTCAGCTCCGCTCTCCTCTTCATCCGCTCAGGTTGGCCCGCTTTTCGCTCCGCTTCCCTCTTTATTCGCTCGGGGTGACCGGCTTTTCGCTCCGCTTTCCTCTTCATCCGCTCGGGGTGACCGGCTTTTCGCTCCGCTCTCCTCTTTATTTGCTCGGGGTGACCGGCTTTTCGCTCCGCTTTCCTCTTCATCCGCTCGGGGTGACCGGCTTTTCGCTCCGTTTTCCTCTTTATCCACTCGGGGTGACCGGCTTTTGCTCCGCTTTCCTCTTCATCCGCTCGGGGTGGCTGGCTTTTCGCTCCGCTTCCCTCTTTATCCGCTCGAGTGGCTCAACTTTTCGCTCCGCTTTCCACATCATCCGCTCGGGGTGACCAGCTTTTCGCTCCGCTTTCCTCTTCATCCGCTCGGGGTAACCAGCTTTTCGCTCCGCTTTCCTCTTCATCCGCTCGGGGTAACCAGCTTTTCGCTCCGCTTTCCCTTTTTCTGCTCAGGTTGCCTAAAATTGAAGCAACTTTACGTTAAATGAATTGGTGTAAAATACCCCTATGGGAATACAGAAAATACCTCTGTTTGAAGTTTCGCTTTATTGAATTCTTCCCTCATGACGGAAAGCACTAGTACATGATAAAATATAGTGTTAGAGGAGTGAAATAAATGACAGAAACAAGCTTTCCTTTTCCTTCAGATGGGAAAAGATACTATACATGGAATCGCTATTTACGTGAGCAATTTGGTCATAAAGTCTTTAAAGTAGCACTGGACGCAGGTTTCGATTGTCCAAATCGTGATGGTACCGTTGCTTTCGGTGGCTGTACTTTTTGCAGTGCAGCAGGCTCTGGTGATTTTGCTGGCAATAAGGTCGATCCTATAGATGTGCAATTCGCTGAAATTCGAGACAAAATGCATCAAAAATGGAAGGATGGCAAGTATATGGCTTATTTCCAAGCTTATACAAATACACATGCTCCACTTCCCGTATTAAAAGAAAAATTTGAAGCGGCACTGGCGCAGGATGGCGTTGTAGGTTTATCGATTGCTACTCGTCCAGATTGTCTTCCAGATGACGTAGTAGAGTATTTAGCTGAATTAAATGAGCGTACTTATTTATGGATTGAGCTCGGTCTTCAAACAGTGCATGAAAAAACCGCAAATCTAATAAACCGTGCCCATGATTATGCCACATATGTTGAAGGTGTTGAAAAGCTTCGAAAACATGGTATACGTGTATGCTCACACATTATTAATGGCCTTCCTCTTGAAGACTATGACATGATGATGGAAACTGCACGTGAAGTGGCAAAGCTTGATGTACAAGGCATAAAAATTCACTTGCTACACCTTTTAAAGGGAACGCCTATGGTCAAACAGTACGAAAAGGGCATGCTAGAATTTTTAGATCAGGATGTTTATACAAAGCTTGTAGCAGATCAACTTGAGATTTTACCTCCGGATATGGTGATTCACCGTATTACTGGGGATGGACCCATTGATTTAATGATTGGCCCAATGTGGAGCGTTAATAAGTGGGAAGTATTAAATGGCATTGATGCAGAGCTTGAACGCCGTGGAAGCTGGCAAGGGAAATTTTATCAGGCTGAGGTTGTCAAATGAAGCTACAACGTGTTTTACAATATGCTCAACAACTGTTAAAGGCTACAGTTGAGGAGGGTGATACAGTGGTCGATGCCACTGCAGGTAACGGTCATGATACATTATTTTTAGCACAGCTTGTCGGGGATAGTGGTCAAGTATATGCCTTTGATGTTCAAAAAAGTGCTGTGGATGCCACACTACTTCGCCTGCTTGATCATGGCTTAGAGCATCGTGGACTTGTCTTACATAGAGGGCATGAGGAAGTTGCTAAATATGTACACAAGCAAGTGGCAGCCGCCATATTTAATTTAGGTTATTTACCTGGTAGTAATCACGATATCATTACAAAGCCAAATACGACAATAGTTGCCATTCAAGATTTACTAAAGTTACTGAAGATTGGGGGACTGATTGTTTTGGTCATTTACCATGGTCATCCAGGTGGCAAGGAGGAACGAGATGCTGTCATAGAGTATGTAAGTCAGCTTCCTCAAAAATATGTACATGTACTAAAATATGAGTTTTTAAATCAACAAAATGATCCACCTTTTGTTATTGCTCTCGAAAAAATGAAAGATTACCCAATCGAATAATTTTAAGGCATGGCTTCGATGCTTATCGAATTCATGTCTTTTTTGCTTATCAAAAGGAAATATCCCCCGATGGCGCGGGGGATAGGGAGGAGTTACTTATTTTCATGTCAAATTACCTTCATTAACTTAGCTTAAGTTAACTTTTTAAAGATTGTTGTTTCATTGCTTCTACATAGCGTTGATTAACTTTATCCCAATCGACAGTATTCCACCAATTTTTAACAAAATCAGGGCGACGATTTTGATAGTTCAAATAATATGCATGTTCCCACACATCGATTACGAGCAAAGGAATTTTTCCTTCAATTAAAGGTGTATCTTGGTTAGCTGTACTCATAATGCTTAGTTGATTATCCTCCAGCACTAGCCACCCATATCCACTTCCAAAGCGAGTAATTGCTGCTTTAGAAAGCTGATCCTGAAAATTATCAAACGTTTTAAAATAATATTCAATTGCCTGTCCAATATCAGCTTTAGCCTCACCACCGCCATTGGGACTCATCATTTCCCAAAATAAACTATGACAGTAGTGTCCTCCACCATTATTTTGTATGGCAGTTTGAATGTCAACTGGAAGCAAATCAAGATTACTTAATAAATCTTCCAATGATTTATTTTGTAGGTCCTTATAGCCTTCTAAGGCCATGTTTAAATTATTTACATATGTTGCATGATGCTTTGAATGATGAATCTCTAACGTTCTAGCGTCAATATAGGGCTCTAATTGATCGTAGTCATATGATAGTTGCGGTAAATGGAACACAGTCATTTTTTCACCACCTTCTAAAAAGTTTCTTAAAGGAAAAATAATTTCCTTAATACAAAATATATATTCTTTTTCCATTGTCGTCAATAGGAATTTTATTTTCTTTTTGCAAAAACAAAAAAAGCTATCAAATAGAAATAAAACATTCTATTTAATAGCTTTCCCTATATTACCTATTTATTTTGACGTTTTTTATTATAATCAACCCAGAAATCTGCCCCTTTAATACCAAGTTCTCTAGGATCAAAAACAGGATCTTTTCCTTCTTTTTTCTGTTTCTCATAATCCTTCAATGCCACTATTGCAGGTTTCATAATAATTAAAATTGCAATAACGTTAATCCATACCATCAGTCCAAGTCCAACATCCCCCATTGCCCAAGCAAGGTCTGAAGTACGAATTGTTCCATAGAATGCAGCTATTAAAATCGCAAACTTCGCAATCCATATGAAGACTTTTTCAGCTGAACCAGAGAACAAATAAGCCACATTTGTTTCAGCAATATAGTAATAGGCCATAATTGTTGTAAAAGCAAAGAAGAATAATGCGATTGCTACAAATGGACCACCGAATCCTGGTAATGCAGAATCTACAGCAAATTGTGTGTATGCTGCACCTTCCTTAATACTTTTCGCAAATGTTAGTTGATCTTCTCCAGTAAGGCCATTTTTGTTAAATTCTCCAACGTGAATAAATGGATCAGTACCTTCTGCTGCCTTTTCATCCTGTACATTATACATGCCTGTAAATAAAATCATAAATGCTGTAGCTGAACAAATTAATAATGTATCAATGTACACGGATGCTGCTTGCACAATTCCCTGTTTTGCAGGGTGCGATACTTCTGCTGCTGCCGCTGGGTGCGCTCCAGTTCCTTGACCAGCCTCATTTGAATAAATACCACGTTTAACGCCCCAAGCAATTGCAGAGCCAATAATCCCACCAAAAATTTCTTGAGCACCAAATGCGCTAGAAAAAATAAGTGCAAATACGGACGGGATCTCTGTGATATTCATCCCAATAATAATGATAGCCATAATAATATAAGCTAAAGCCATAAACGGAACAATTATCTGTGCAGCATTGGCAATAGATTTAACTCCACCAATAATAATTGCACCTAATAACACAACAATAATAAGCCCTGTAATCCAAGTTTGAACATTGAAAGCGTTTTCAACAGCAGTTGCAATTGCATTCGATTGAACACCTGGCATCAAGATTAACATTGCTATTAAGGCAGCAATAGCAAAAATTATTGCGAACCATTTTTGACCCATTCCCTTTTCTATGTAAAAGGCAGGTCCACCGCGATATTCAGTATCTTTCTCTTCTTTATAAATTTGTGCTAACGTTGATTCCACATATGCAGTTGCTGCGCCAATAAAGGCGATTGCCCACATCCAAAAAACAGCACCAGGTCCCCCCATACCGATGGCTGTAGCTGTACCAGCAATATTACCTGTACCTACTCTCCCAGATAACGCAATAGACATTGCCTGGAAAGATGAAATCCCCTTTTCCGATTTTTCGCCTTTAAACATTAAAACAAACATATCTTTAATGTGTCTTACCTGTAAGAACCGTGTAATGATTGAAAAAAACAATCCAATTAACAAAATACCATAAATAAACCACGGTCCCCACAAAATATCATTCAATTTTCCAACAATTGCCTCCATCTTACCCCTCCAATGTGAAAAATTCTATTTTATAAGTCATTATAGTATTACACTTTTCTGAAAATTACAACATTATATTTCAGGAATAATAAATTAGTAATTTTCTAGTAAATTGGAGAGGTCAAATATTACTCAATAATATAGCCAATTCTACGAAGAGCATTGTTGATAAAATCACGAATATAGACAAAAATCTCTTCCCGCTCTATTTCATGAAATAGATTATGATAGCAATTCGCCCATTCCTTAAACTGAAACTCTGTAAATTCCTGCTGATGAAGCCAATTACGAGTTTGTTTAGTTTCCGTTATACTATCTTTTTCAGCTGTCATTACAAGCATAGGCATATTTGGGAATTCAGCCGTTGGTAATAATACTAAATTCCGCATCATTTGCTGTAGCTCTCGATACCATTTCACTGAGACAACTGACATAAAAGGAATCTCATCCTTCATCTCTTCTTTCCCTTCTACACTGCGAGTCAATTTCTCCAATGTAATTTCATGTGTTATTTTAACATTAGCTGTAAGCGCACTTAAACTTGTTAAAGCATTTGATAGTTTACCTGGCAACAGCTTTAATTGAAGCCATGGTGAAGTTAGAATAATGCCTGCACTTTCATATTTTTTCTTGTGCATAGTATGTAGTAATAATGTTGCACCAAGCCCATGTCCTATTAAAAACACAGGTAAATTATATGAAAAAGCATTCTCCATTAAATGTCTAGTATACTTGTTGTATTCTTTAAAATCCTCATCATGAACACGTGAAAACCTTGCATTGACACCATGATTCGGTAAATCCCCCATGACAATGTGGAAGCCTTCCAATCTAAGTTTTTCTATCAGCCATGCATACCAGCGGTGATTTTCATATGCACCATGAAGAATAGCAACCACAGCCTTTGCTTGTCCATCAGCTTCCCATTTCCACATTTACATAGTCCTCCTAAAAAATTATTACATATTGATTATAACGAAATACTTAACTTCATTAATTTTATATTTCCATCAAGTTGCGTATTTGATACGATAATATTACATCATAGAA
>Ga0213825_1001468_pt1 | contig 16056 bp, 14 predicted proteins | sample MC6MC0900MG_FD_179896 | JGI IMG/M metagenome (GOLD analysis project Ga0213825, IMG submission 179896) | Enriched soil aggregate microbial communities from Iowa State University, Ames, United States - MC6-MC0900-MG | ecosystem: Environmental > Terrestrial > Soil > Unclassified | place: USA: Iowa... | reverse complement strand
TGTAATTATATTTATAGTAGATGGTAAAGCCGGTCTTCATCCAGCAGATTATGAAGTAGCACAAATGCTTAGAAAATCAGGAAAACCAATAACACTAGTAGTAAATAAAATTGATAGAAGAGAATTAGAAGATAATGCCTATGAGTTTTATAACTTAGGTATAGGTAATCCTGTAACTATTTCATCTACTCAAGGACTTGGTCTTGGAGATATGTTAGATGAAGTAGTGGCTCATTTTGATGAACTAGGAAGCAGTGAAGAGGATGAAGATTACATAAAAATTGCCATGGTCGGTAAGCCTAATGTTGGAAAGTCATCACTTATAAATAAGTTATTAGGTGAAAATAGAAATATAGTAAGTAATATTCCAGGTACCACAAGGGATGCTATTGATAGTAAATTAGAAACTGAAGAGGGTAAATTTATATTAATAGATACTGCAGGATTGAGAAGAAAAAGTAAGATTAAAGAAGAAATAGAAAGATATAGTGTTATAAGAACTCTTACAGCCATAGAGAGAGCAGATGTGTGTATATTGATTCTTGATGCTACAGAAGAGCTAAGTGATCAAGATGAAAAGATTATAGGATATGCTCATGAACTTAATAAAGCTATAGTTGTAATAGTTAATAAATGGGATTTGATTGAAAAAGATGATAAGACTATGAATGATTTTAAAACTAGAATTGGTAGAGGGTTATCTTTTATGCCATATGCTAATTATCTATTTATATCTGCTTTAACAGGTCAAAGAGTAAATAAAGTTCTAAATGTAGCTAAAGAGTGCTATGATAATTATACTAAGAGGATAGCTACAGGAGTATTAAATGATGTGGTAAGTAAGGCTGTACTTATGAATGAACCACCAGTAGTGGCATTAAGAAGACTTAAGATTTACTATGTAACTCAAGTTGATATAAAACCGCCTACATTTATATTTTTTGTGAATGACCCGGCCTTATTACATTTCTCTTATGAGAGATATTTACAGAATAAGCTAAGGGAAAGTTTTGATTTTAAAGGTACTGGAATAAAAATTATATTTAGAAAGAGAAAAGAAGATTAGTAAAATATTTTTATTCTTAATGCAAATGTATTTTCAGTAAATTATGAAGGAATTAATATAAATAAAGAGAATAAATAATATAATATTTATTCTCTTTATTTTATAGAATTAAATATATAATTTAAGAAAGCAGGGATATGGTGAATAAGATTTCATTTATAGGAGGAGGAAGCTTTGGTACCGCTTTAGCTGTATTACTTTCTAAGAAAGGATTAGAATGTTCTGTATGGTGCCATAGTGAAAGCACAGTTAATGATATTAATATAGAAAGAGAAAATACAAAGTATCTTAAGGGAATTACCATACCAGAAAAAGTTACTGCCTATGATGATCTTGAAGAAACTATAAAGAATAGTAACATAATAGTTCTTTCAGTACCTTCAAAGGCTATTAGAGAGACTTCGAAAAAAGTAGAACCTTTTCTTAAAGGTGATGAAATAATTGTAACTGTAGCTAAGGGAATAGAAAATCATACATTAAAAAGAATGTCAGAAATAATTGAAGATGAAATAAAGGATCATCCTATAGTAGTGCTATCAGGTCCTAGTCATGCAGAAGAAGTGGCAAGGGATATACCTACTACAGTAACTGTAGCATCAAAGGATATGGAAGCTGCAAAAAAAATCCAAGATATATTCAGTAATAATACATTTAGAGTTTATACGAATAATGATCTAATTGGAGTTGAAATAGGCGGAGCGTTTAAAAATATAATTGCTCTTGCTGCTGGTATTTCAGATGGTATTGGATATGGAGATAATACAAAGGCAGCTCTAATGACTAGAGGAATGAGTGAAATAATAAGGGTTGGAACTAAGCTTTCAGGAAAAGCAGAGACATTCTATGGGCTTACAGGAATGGGTGACTTAATAGTTACTTGTACAAGTATGCATAGTAGAAATAGAAGAGCAGGAATTTTAATTGGAAATGGAAAAACAATGGAAGAAGCTATAAAAGAGATAGGCATGGTTATAGAGGGAATTGAGGCTGTTAAAGCCTTTTACGAATTAAAATCTAAAACGGGTGTAGATATGCCAATAACCACTGCGTTGTATGAACTTCTTTTTAATGGGAAGAATGCTAAAGAGTGTGTAATAGAATTAATGGGAAGAAAATATAAAGATGAAAGCATTAAATTATAAACATTTATTTAATTAAAATATTTTATTTTGAGAATAGATTAATATTTGATATAATGATGTAAATTAGATAAATGAGAATCAAGTTTATTTTCAATGAAATATTGAAAATAAAGGTAGGAGGCTAACAAAAACGTATGTTGAATAATAAAAGCTATCAAAAGAGAAAAAATGCATTTTATAAAAAGCAGGATATTTTCTATAAAAAGAAATCAGGGTTTAATAAGGGGACTACAATAATTATAGGTTTATTATTTTTAGTGGGTATAATGATTGGACTTGTACTAAAGGAAGATTCAAAAGTCCTTGATGTAGCTAATATATTAAACAATGATTATGAGAGTGAAACTTCTAATTATAATGCAGGAAAAACAACACCTTCTAGGGGCAGTAGTGTCAATGAATATGGCAGTTTAGAAGAAGTACCTGATTTAAGTGATTCTACGGTTAGCTCTACCTTAACAAAAGAAGAGATAGATGAAATAAAAAAGATTATTAATAGTGATACAACCGGATTATATACATTGGTAAATAAAGGAAATCTACTTTCTAAGGATTATATGCCAGATAATTTAGTTATTCCTAATATCAGCTTAGTATCTGAAAGAAGCAATGAAAAAAACTTAGTTAGTGCGGCTATGGTTAAGGATTTAGAGAAGATGTTTTATGATGCTCAAGTAGAGGGGATGAATTTATTTTTAAGTAATGGATTTAGGGGATATGAGTCTCAGGTATATATTTACAATGAGGAGATTCAAAATAAAGATAGTAATCATAGTGAATATGTTGCAAAGCCTGGTGAAAGCGAACATCAACTTGGATTAGCCATCGATATTACCAGCAGTGATATGGCTTTTGAATTAAATCAGTCCTTTGAAAATACCAAAGAAGGTGCTTGGGCTTTAGAAAATGCGTATAAGTATGGTTTTATCTTAAGGTATACCAAGACTAAAGAAGATATAACTGGCTATAAATATGAGCCATGGCATTATAGATATGTTGGAAATAAAACTATCAGTAAACTTTGTCACGATAAGGGCTTAACCCTAGAAGAATTACTTGATTATGCTAAAAGTGAATAGTTTAATTTAAAACTGTATCAAGTATTAAAAGTTTTCCTTTTATAAAAAGGAGAACTTTTTTTATTTTATTAAGGCATAATATGAATTTTATATCAATATATATATAATGTTAATATGTAGTTGCGGGAGGGTAGCCTTGGAAAATTTTGATATATATAAAGATATAGCAGAAAGAACTCAGGGGGATATATATGTAGGGGTAGTAGGACCAGTTAGAACAGGTAAATCTACTTTTATTAAAAAGTTCATGGAACTAATGGTTATACCGAACATAGAAAATCCTCATAAGAAGGACAGAGCAAAAGATGAATTGCCACAGAGTGGATCAGGAAAATCTATTCATACTACAGAACCTAAATTTGTTCCTAATGAGGCTGTAGAAATCCAGTTTGAAGATGGAGTGAAATTTAAAGTTAGAATGGTTGACTGTGTTGGATATATAGTAAAGAATGCATTAGGCTATACAGAGGCTGATGCACCTAAAATGGTTTCTACTCCATGGCATGATTATGAAATTCCATTTGAGCAAGCAGCAGAAATAGGAACTAAGAAGGTAATAACAGATCACTCTACAATAGGCATAGTTGTAACTACAGACGGAAGTATTACAGGCTTAGATAGGGAGGATTATGTAGATGCTGAGGAGAGAGTTATAAAGGAGCTTAAAGAGATAAATAAGCCATTTATAATCATTCTGAACACTGTAAATCCTAATTCAGAGGAGAGCAAAGAACTACAAAGGGAACAAGAAGAAAAGTATGATGTACCTGTAAAAGTTATGGATGTAATGAATATAGGAAATAAGGAAATTACAGAAATATTTGATACAGTATTAAGAGAGTTCCCAATAAAAGAAATAAATATTGATATGCCTCAGTGGATGGAGAGTTTAAATTCATCTCATTGGTTAAAGGTAAACATAATGACTATTCTAAAAGCCATGTGTAAAGATATCTATAAAGTTAGAGATGTTAAGAGATGTCTTGATGCCTTTAAGGGAATTGAATTCTTATCAGACATAAAAGTTAAAGAAATGAATATGGGAGAAGGTACTTCCTGTGTGGATATTAATCCAAAACATGAATTATTCTATAAAATTCTTGGAGAGATTTGTAATACTGATATAAAAAATGAAAATGACTTATTAAACATTATGGAGAATTTCTACAAGGCCAAAATAGAATATGATAAGGTTGAGGAAGCGTTGAAGGAAGTTAATGAAACAGGCTATGGACTAGTTGCACCACAACTTACTGAAATGAAGTTAGAAGAGCCTGAGATTGTTAAAAAAGGCAATCAATATGGAGTTAAACTAAAAGCTTCAGCTCCATCACTACATTTAATTAAAGCTGATATTGAAACGGAAATTCAACCAATAATGGGTAGTGAAAAGCAAAGTGAAGAGTTCTATAAATCGATTCTGGAGCAATTTGAAAATGATCCATCTCAAATTTGGCAAAGTAACATGTTTGGCAAGTCTTTAGAAGAACTGGTTAAAGAAGGGCTTCAAAATAAGCTTTACAAAATGCCTGAGGATGTTCAAATTAAACTTCAGAAAACACTTCAAAAAATTATTAATGAGGGAAATGGTGGACTTATCTGCATAATTATCTAATGAATGATAAAGCGTTTTCTTCAAATTCAAAAATATAGTTTTGAAATTAATATTAATTTCAAAACTATATTTTTTATTGTATAAATACCGTCATTGTAATATATTTAATTATGTAAAAGATTTCATTGAGAATATTTATAATATATAGGGCATATTTACAATACACTTGAGAAAGATATATAATTAAAATTGAATTTAAGCAAGTTAAGTGTAATGATCTTTTATTTGGGATTGTAAATAATAAATATTTAGGAGGTACATAAAGCATGAGTAAAGTTGTAGTAATATTTAATGGCGGAACTATATCTATGAAGGTTGATGAGAAAATAAAAGCAGCAGTACCTAATTTAACAGGTGAAGAAATAATGTCCATGGTAACAGGTATTGAATCTTATGCCGAAGTAGAATCATATACATTTTCTAGTCTTCCAAGTCCACATATGACTCCAGATATAATGCTGGAATTATCAAATTATGTTAAGAATTTTTTAGGAAGAGAAGATGTAGATGGTATAGTAGTTACCCATGGAACAGATACCCTAGAGGAAACAGCATACTTTTTACAGCTCACTATAAATAGTGAAAAACCAGTAGTAGTTACAGGTTCTATGAGAAATAGTTCTGAGCTTGGATACGATGGACCTGCTAATTTAGCAGCATCAATTTGTACGGCTACATCTAAAGAATCAAGAAATCGTGGAGTAATTGTATGTTTAAACAATGAGCTAAATTGTGCCAGTGAGGTTACAAAGTCTCACTCTATGCACCTTAATACTTTTCAAAGTCCAGAATTTGGACCTATAGGTATTGTTGACAGTAATGAAGTAAGGTTTTATAGAGAAAGCACTACAAAGGAATATATAAATACTGATGTAATAGAAAACAATGTTCAGCTTATTAAGTCCTGTGCAGGAATGGATGGAACCCTTATAGATTATTGTGTTAGTCAAGGAGCTAAGGGATTAGTTATAGAAGCTATGGGGAGAGGTAATATTCCACCATTAATGGCTGACTCTGTAGGAAAAGCTATAAATAAAGGTGTGGCAGTAGTAATAGTTTCTAGATGTTATAAAGGGAGAGTTCTAGATAGTTATGGCTATGAAGGGGGAGGAAAACAGTTAAGAAATATGGGAGTAATATTTGGAGATAGGATGCCAGGGCAAAAGGCTAGGATAAAGATGATTTTAGCTCTTGGGAAAACAAGAAATTTAGATGAAATAAGAGACATATTTGAAAAAGGACATTATTAATACACGAACAATAGAAATGAAAATAAAATAAATATACGGAAAAAATATTGACATAGGTAAAGAAAGTTGATAATATAATCATGTAAAAAGAAATAACCACTAATTTTCATATAGGTCTAATGCGATGGATTAGATGTTTCTACCGGATACCGATAAAATCCGACTATGAGAATTCCTATGTTAAAAAAGCTGTCACTGGGATTCTTATCCAGTGGCTATTTTTTTGCAATAATATATATTTATAGGAGGACAAGCTTTATGGAAAAATTTTTTAAGCTAAAGGAAAATGGAACTGATGTCAAGACTGAAATAACAGCTGGAATTACTACTTTTTTAACTATGGCGTATATTTTATTCGTAAATCCACAAATATTATCTATTACAGGAATGGATAAAGGTGCTGTATTTTTAGCAACAATACTTGCAGCAGCTATAGGAACTTTTATTATGGGGTTTGTTGCTAATGTTCCTTTTGCTCAAGCACCAGGCATGGGATTAAATGCTTTCTTTACTTTTACTGTTGTTTTAGGGTTAGGTTTTACATGGCAACAAGCTCTTGCTATGGTATTTATATGTGGAATAATTAATATTTTAATTACAGTAACTAAAGTTAGAAAAATGATAATTAATGCAATACCGCTATCACTACAGTATGCTATATCTGGAGGAATTGGATTATTTATAGCTTATATCGGAATTAAACAATCACATTTCTTAAACTTTACAGGAGATGCTGTTAACCAAGTGTTTGCAACAGATGCATCAATTAAATATTTTGATATATTACCATCATTAACAAATTTTACAGATCCAATTGCACAACTAGCTCTAATAGGATTGGTAATAACAATTATTTTAATGTTACTTAAGGTTAAAGGTTCTATTCTTATAGGAATCATAGGAACTACGATTATTGGTATATTTACTGGAGTTACTCAAGTTCCTGATTTTTCAACAATAGGATTATCAATACCAAGTTTAGCACCAACATTTTTTAAGTTAGATTTTGCAGGATTATTTAGTGATCCATCTAAAATTTTCTTTGTAATTACTACTATATTTGCTTTTTCTATCTCTGATACATTTGATACTATAGGAACTTTTTTAGGAACTGGAAGAAAAGCAGGTATATTTGATGAAAATGATGAAAAATTATTTAATCAAGGAAATAATAGATCATCTAAATTAGAAAGAGCTTTATTTGCAGATGCAACTGCTACATCTATTGGTGCATTATTAGGAACAAGTAACACTACAACCTATGTAGAAAGTGCAGCAGGAATTGGTGCCGGTGGTAGAACAGGACTGACTTCTGTTACAGTAGGTGTGTTATTTTTACTATCGATTTTCCTGTCACCATTAATGGGAATGGTTCCAGGAGCAGCTACTGCACCAGCTTTAATAGTTGTTGGAATATTAATGATGGAATCTTTCGGTAAAATAAACTGGTCTGATTTCACAGAAGCTATGCCTGCATTTTTTATTGCAATATTTATGCCGTTAGCTTATAGTATATCAACTGGTATAGCGGTAGGATTTATATTTTACTGTGTAGCTAAAATATTTACTGGAAAAGCTAAAGACGTTCATCCAATAATGTATATTTCAGCAGTTCTGTTTTTACTAAATATTATAATTACAGCACTATAATATAAAGTATTTATGTTATCTAGTTTGTACGTTATATTTTTATAACTTAGAATGAAAATATATGATTAAATAAATAAAGAATCTGTGATCTTGCAAGTTCACAGATTCTTTATTTTAATGTATAAGTAAAATAAAGGGGTTTTTCTAAGGTTTTCTAAAGAATATTTCATTTTTCTTTAAAATTCTTTTGTTTATGGGTTGAAATAAGCCACATACTTTATGTATAATAAATAAAGAATTTAAGAAGGTCTAGAAGGGTGCGTTGTATATGATAAAAAGCATGACTGGATTTGGAAGAGGTACATCAGAGGGCGAAGCATCTAGTTTTATTGTGGAAATAAAGACAGTAAACCACAGGTACTTTGAACTTAATGTTAGAATGCCAAGAACTTTAATATCTTTAGAAGATGGTATAAGAAAATATGTAAATGACAAGATTAAAAGGGGTAAGGTAGATATATTTATTACTCAAAATCAAAGAGCTAACGAGGATATGGCTGTAGTGGTAAATGAGAGTTTAGCTGAGAATTATGTAGAAGTATTACATAATTTAAGGGATAAATATGATTTAAGAGATGATATTTCTGCTACAACCTTAGCAAGGTTTCCAGAGGTTCTAAAATTAGAACAAAAGGAAGAAGATTTAGAAAATACATGGAAGATATTATTACCAGCAGTGGAAGAGGCAGTACATAATCTTGTATCCATGAGGAAACAAGAGGGTGAAAAACTTTTGATAGATATTACAAAGAGATGTGAATGTATTTCAAGTAATGTTGATATAATTAATAAAAGGGTGCCTGAAGTTACAGAAGAGTACAGAGCAAGACTTCTAAAGAAAGTAGAAGAAATTTTAACAGAAAAAAATATTGATGAAAATCGTATTGCCATGGAAGTAGTTCTTCAAGCGGATAAAACCTGTGTTGATGAAGAAATTGTTAGACTTAAAAGCCATGTAGCGCAAGTTATAAAGACTTTTAAACTAGGAGAGCCAATAGGCAGAAAATTAGACTTCATTGTTCAAGAAATGAACAGAGAAGCAAATACAATTGCGTCTAAAGTTAACGACCTGGAATTAACTAATATAGCACTTGATATAAAAAGTGATATAGAAAAAATTAGAGAACAGGTTCAAAACATAGAATAAATTTAGGAGGTAGGGAATGGGTATAAAACTTATAAATATTGGATTTGGAAATATTGTTTCAGCAAATAGATTAGTAGCTATTGTTAGTCCAGAATCAGCGCCTATAAAAAGAATAATTCAAGAAGCTAGGGATAGAGGTATGCTTATAGATGCTACCTATGGAAGAAGAACTAGAGCAGTTATAATAACTGATAGCGACCATGTAATACTATCTGCTGTTCAGCCTGAAACAGTAGCACATAGATTATCTTCTAAGGGAGATGATGCTATAGACGAGGTAGAGGATTAATATGGGAAGTAAAGGACAATTATTAGTTATATCTGGACCATCAGGAGCAGGCAAAGGGACTGTATGTAAGGCGCTAATTGAAAAAAATCCAATATGGATTTCTACATCTTGCACTACACGTAAACCAAGAGAAGGTGAAGTAGAAGGAGTAAATTATTTCTTTATAGATAGAGAAGAATTTTTAAAAAGTATTGATAAAGAAGATTTTCTAGAATATGCAGAGGTTTATGGAAATTTTTATGGAACACCTAAGTCTGAGGTTTTAAAGATGTTAGAAGAAGGTAAAGATGTAATATTAGAAATAGATATCCAAGGTGCATTAAAGATTAAATCTTCATATCCTAAAGGAATATTTATATTTATTATGCCTCCATCGATGGAAGAACTTAGAAATAGAATAACAAATAGAGGAAGTGAAACTCCAGAGTCATTAAATACTAGAATGGAGTGTGCTTATGATGAAATAAGCTTTGCATCTAAATATGACTATGCCGTTGTAAATGATAAAGTTGAAGATGCAGTTAAAAAAATTGAAAGTATAATAATTGCCGAAAAATGTAGAGTTTTTAAAATTAAAGATGAGCTATTAGGGAGGTTCTAAAAATATGAGTAATTCAAAAAGCAATTCAATGATTAATCCATCTATTATAGAGTTATTAGAAAAAGTGGATAACAGATATTCATTAGTGGTATCTACTTCAAGAAGAGCAAGAAAAATAATTGACGGTGAAGAACCTATGATACAAGGAGTAGGTACTAAACCGCTAACTATTGCCATTAATGAAATTCAACAAGGAATTATAGAAGTCAGAGAGGATGAAAAGAAGGTTAATAAAACTCAAGAAGTAGAAGTAGTAAATGAAAAGGTGGAAGAAGGCTTAAACTTTGATGAGTAAGAAAAATGTAGTTGTTGGAGTAACAGGTGGAGTTGCAGTCTATAAGGCTCTAGATGTTATAAGCAGATTGAAAAAGAAAGACATAAATGTGGATGTTATTATGACAAAGTCTGCTTGTGAGTTTGTTACTCCATTAAGTTTTCAATCCTTAAGTCAAAATGCAGTAATTAAGAATATGTTTGATGAACCTAAGGTTTTTGAAATTCAGCATATATCTTTAGCTAAAAAAGCAGATGTACTGGTAGTAGTTCCGGCTACAGCAAACATTATAGGTAAAGTAGCAAATGGCATAGCTGATGATATGTTATCAACTACTATCATGGCTACTAATGCAAAGGTAATCTTTGCTCCAGCCATGAATACTAATATGTATAATAATCCTATAGTTCAAGAAAATATAAAAAAACTGAAAAGCTATGGATATGAGTTTATAAATCCTAGTAGTGGGCGATTAGCTTGTGGAGATGTAGGAGATGGGAAACTTGCTGATACAGAAGAAATTGCAGAAGTAATTTTATCACATCTTCATGAACCAAAGGACTTATTAGGTAAAAAAGTGCTAGTAACAGCAGGACCTACTAGAGCTAACTTAGATCCAGTAAGGTTTTTAACTAATAGGTCTACTGGTAAGATGGGATATGCTATTGCTGAAGAGGCTAGAGATAGAGGAGCAGAAGTGGTTCTTGTCAGTGGTCTCACCAGTATAAAAGCACCAATAGGAGTTAAAATTATAAAAGTAGAAACCAATGAAGAAATGTTAAATGCAGTTAAAGCAGAATTTGATACCAGTGATATTGTAGTTAAATCTGCAGCAGTAAGTGATTATAAACCTAAGACTTATTCAGATAAGAAGATAAAAAAGGGACCAGGTAATTTAAATATAGAACTAGTAAGAGATAACGATATTCTAAAGGAACTAGGAACCCTAAAAAAACATCAAATTTTAGTTGGATTTGCAGCTGAGAGCAACGATGTAATAGAAAATGCTCACATAAAGCTAAAAAAGAAAAATCTTGATTATATTGTAGCTAATAATATAACTGAAAGTAATGCAGGCTTTGGAAGTGATACTAACAGGGTTACCATTATAAATAGAGATGGAAAGGAAATATCTCTTGAAAATATGAGTAAAAGATTAGTTGGATATGAGCTTTTTAATATGATTTTAAACAATAAATAAAAAAGAGCGACTAAGTCGCTTTTTTTATTATTTATTTACATAATATATCTGATGAACTTTAAAAATAAAATATAGTTAATAGTTAATTTAGAATGGAGGTATATACCTCTAGAAGGGGGCCTAAAAATGTATCTAGGAATTATTGTAAATAATGAAGCTGTAAAAGTAGATAAAATATTTACATATAAAGTACCAGAAAGCTTATATGATAAGGTTAAAAAAGGCAGAATGGTTACAGTTCCCTTTGGAAATGGAAATAAGAAAATATATGGATTTATAGTTGATATATTTTATGATATAGATGATAATACTAAGTTGAAAGAAATTGTTGATATAGATGACAGTATGGAATTTCTTACGGAGGATAATATACATCTTATTGAAATTATGAGAAAAAAGTATTTATGTACTTATTTGGAATGTATAAAAGTTATGATTCCCAGTGGAATAACAAAAGGAACAACCTTTAAAACTAAAAATAGTATAATTATTGGGAGACCATTAACAGAAAAATATAGTAAAGAAGAATATATAAATATTATAGATTTTATAAAAGAAAGTAATGGAATTTATAATAAAGCAGAACTTACTAGTGAATTTGACTTTTCTTTATCTAGGATTAACACGTTAATTAAGCATGGATTCTTAGATATTAAGAAAACTATAGTTAATAGGTATAATGAAAATACATATAGAAGATATGAGGAAAAAATATTAAATCCAATCCAACAAAGGTGTGTTGATACTATATTATCACATGGGAGCAGTAATAAATTTCTTATTCATGGTATAACTGGTAGTGGAAAGACCGAGATATATATGAACTTAGTAAAAGAGATGATAAAAAGCAATAAAGATTCTATAATATTAATTCCTGAGATAGCCCTAACGCCTCAAATGGTTGAAAGGTTTAAAGGGAGATTTGGTAGAGATATAGCTATATTTCATAGTAGATTATCTATAGGTGAGAGATTTGATGAATGGATGAGAGTTAAAACGGGAAATGTTAAAGTAGCCATAGGTGCTAGATCTGCAATTTTTCTTCCTTTTTCTAATTTAGGACTTATTGTTATAGATGAGGAACATGAAACCAGTTATAAATCAGATAGCGATCCAAAGTATCATGCAAGAGATATAGCTAGTTTTAAAGCTGAAATTGAAGGATGTAAAGTGGTACTAGGATCTGCGACACCTTCAATTGAAACTTATTATAAGGCTACGGAAGGTGAATATGATATAATTACTTTAAATGAGAGAGCTGATGGAGCTAGCCTACCAACTATAGAGATAGTAGATATGAGGGAAGAGCTAAAAGAAGGAAATAAATCTATGTTTAGTAGAAGGCTTTATGAAGAGATGACAGAGTGTTTAGGAAAAAAAGAGCAAGCTATAATGTTCTTAAATAGAAGAGGATATTCTACTTTTGTATCTTGCAGAGAGTGTGGTTATGTATTCAAGTGTGATAATTGTGATATTTCTCTTACCTATCATAATGATAACAATTTAACTTGTCACTACTGTGGATCAAAGCAAAGAGCCTTAAAAACTTGTCCTAAATGTAAAAGTAAATATGTGAAATATTTTGGCGTAGGTACAGAGCAATTAGAACATAGTGTTAGAAAGACCTTTTTAGATAGTAAACCTCTCAGAATGGATTTTGATACTACAAGAGGAAAAGATTCTTATGAAAAAATTTATAGAGACTTTTCAGCAAAGAGATATAATGTATTAATTGGTACGCAAATGATTGCTAAGGGCCTGGATTTTAAAGAAGTAACCTTAGTAGGAATAATAGCTGCAGATTTGTCTTTAAATCTACCAGACTATAGAGCGGCAGAAAAAACTTTTCAATTAGTAACTCAAGTAGCTGGAAGAGCAGGTAGAGGAAATAAGGCTGGAAAAGTAATACTTCAGACTTATAATCCAGATAATTATAGTATAGTTTATGCTACTGGAAATGATTATAAAAGTTTTTATGAAGAAGAAATAGTTATAAGAAAGCTAAGGGATTATCCACCTTTTTCTAAAATTTTGTGTGTAAATTTAAGTAGCGAAAATGAGGAAAATTTAATAAAATGTATACAAAATCTAGCGAATAAAGTAAGGATAAAAAACTATGAAAGTGATAAAATTGAGTTATTAGGACCGTGTCCTTGTGGGGTTTCTAAAATAAAAAGTTTGTATAGATGGCAAATTATAATTAAAGGTGAATTTGATGATAATTATGCCATGGATATTAAAAATTTAGTCTATGAACAGATAAATTATAAAAATATAAGGATTAGTATTGATATAAATCCAAATAGTTTACTGTAAGGGAGAATAATTATGGCATTAAGAAATATAAGAGTTAATGAAGATCCAATATTAAGGAAGATTAGTAAAGTGGTTAAAAACATTGATGAGAGAACGCAAATCTTAATTGATGACATGCTAGATACTATGTATGAAGCTAATGGAATTGGTCTTGCAGCTCCACAAGTGGGGATTTTAAAGAGAGTTGTTGTTGTAGACATTGGAGATGGGCCAATAATACTTATAAATCCAGAGGTTGTTGAGGCTAATGGTGAAGTAAAGGAGATAGAAGGATGTCTCAGTGTGCCAGGTCAACAAGGATACGTTATAAGACCTAAATATGTAAAAGTTAAAGCCGAAGACAGAGATGGAAATTCTATTGAAATTCATGGGGAGGACCTTCTGGCAAAGGCTCTTTGTCATGAAATAGATCATTTAAATGGAATGTTATATACTGATAAGACAGTTAAGTAGGAGGTATTAAGATGAATATAGTATTTATGGGTACACCAGATTTTGCAGTACCATCATTAGAAGCAATCATTGAGAAATACGGGGTTAAGGCAGTTCTTACTCAACCAGATAGACCTAAAGGAAGAGGGAAATCTGTAGCAATGTCACCAGTGAAACAGGTGGCACTTAAACATGATATAAAGGTCTACCAACCAGAAAAACTAAGAAATGAAAAAAGTTTAATAGAAGAATTAAAAAATATGAATTTAGATTTCATAATAGTTGTAGCCTTTGGGCAAATTCTATCTAAGGAAGTATTAGATATACCTAAATATGGATGCATAAATCTTCATGGTTCGCTACTTCCTAAATACAGAGGTGCAGCCCCAATTCACTATGCTATTATGAAGGGCGAAAAGGAAAGTGGAAACACTACTATGCTAATGGATATAGGTTTAGATACAGGAGATATGCTGTTAAAGAATAAAGTGGAGATTACAGAAAATATGACTACAGCAGAGCTTCATGATGAACTTATGAACAGTGGTGCTGAACTTTTAATTGAAACTATAGAAGGAATTTATAATGACAAAATAACTCCTATAAAGCAAGGGAAAAGTGAAAGTTGTTATGCTAGTATGCTAAACAAAGAGATGGCAAAGATTAATTGGAATCAAAGTTCTAAAGATATACATAACTTTGTGAGAGGACTTTACTCTTTCCCAATAGCTTATACCTATTATAAAGATGAGCCAATGAAGGTAATTGAAACTAGACTTACTTATGAGAAGTCTTCTAAAACTCCTGGGACTATTTTAAGAGTTGATAAAGAAGGAATGCTAGTTTCTACTGAAGATAATAATATTTTAATAACTAAGGTTCAATTTCCTAATAAAAAGCCTTTAAAAGTAGAAGAATATATAAAAGGAAATTCTATTGAAGAAAATATAATATTAAAAAATTCAAAAGAAAAGTAAAAATTAATTACGTTATATAAGGAGAGATATATATGGGATACTATTATAGAAGTTTTTTTGATCCAACAATGATTATTATTATACCAGCGCTTATTATTTCAATATGGGCTCAGATGAAAATAAAAAGTAGTTATGCAAAATATTCACAAGTATATAGTAGAAATAGATATACTGGAGGTCAAGTAGCTAGAATGATATTGGATGCCTATGGACTTTTTGATATACCAGTATTAGTTACAGGAGGACATCTTACAGATCACTATGACCCGAGTAGAAGAATCGTTAATCTATCCAATGATGTATATAACGGTACATCCCTTGCAGCTATAGGGGTAGCTGCCCATGAGATAGGTCATGCAATTCAACATAAGGAAGGATATGCACCTATCAAAATAAGAACAGCTTTGGTTCCTATTGCGAATATAGGCTCTCAAGCATCTTGGATATTATTCATTTTGGGAATTGTAATGTCTCTTACACCATTAGTTAACTTTGGTATTATATTATTCTCAGCAGCAGTACTTTTTCAGATAGTAACGCTGCCTGTAGAGTTTAATGCATCCAGTAGAGCTATAGCCATATTAAGTGCAAAAAATATACTTTATGAAGACGAAATAAAGGGAGCAAAAAATGTATTGACTGCAGCAGCATTAACCTATGTAGCTGCAGCGGTTACAGCTATTGCACAGCTTTTAAGACTCATTGCTATTAGAAATAGAAATGATTAATAGATAAAATTAATAAATACTAGAAACCGTAGATAGGATGATATGAATGATAAGTGCTAGAGAAGTAGCAATAAATACCATAATACAAGTCTTTGAAAATAAGGCTTATTCTAATATTGTTTTAAACAACAACCTTAGCCAATGTAATCTTGCAGATAAAGATAAAGCATTAGCTACAGAACTTGTTTATGGTACTATAAAATATAGGTATGCCATTGATAAAATACTTAAGACCTTTTTAGAAAAGAAATTTGACAAAACAGATAGATATATTTTAAATTTATTAAGG
>Ga0213825_1001459_pt1 | contig 16074 bp, 20 predicted proteins | sample MC6MC0900MG_FD_179896 | JGI IMG/M metagenome (GOLD analysis project Ga0213825, IMG submission 179896) | Enriched soil aggregate microbial communities from Iowa State University, Ames, United States - MC6-MC0900-MG | ecosystem: Environmental > Terrestrial > Soil > Unclassified | place: USA: Iowa... | reverse complement strand
ATGAATTAAATTTAGGTCAGTCATATGAGATAATACTTGATAAATTTTACCTATTGCAAACAAGTATTGGATGAGAGAAAAATGTATTTTACAAATACTTCTCATGTTCAGAAATTGTTCAGGCCGCTATGTTATGCTAGCAATGTCTTTTCAATTCCTATTTCTACAACCAAGCAAGTTGGGCCAGGTACTCAATTCGATTGAGCCTGGTCTTATTTATTTATACATAGTCGTAAATGATTATCTATTGGATAGGATGCAACAGAAGGGATAATTCAGAACAACATTTGGAGGATTTGTAGAGCATATGCCTCTGACGGGATTCGAACCCGCACTCCTTTCGTAAGCATAGGCTAGGGGGAACACGCTTCCCTACGGACTTTCACCGGCTAGGAATTTCACCTGCCTCAGCTCATTTGCTTTTCGGTGCTTCTGAAACCCTTGCCTTGCGACCCGGTATCTACAATGTTTTCCGGCGCTCTTCCCTTCTATAGCTACAGAGGCAATTAATTATAATTTTAAGTATACATATTTTCCAATAAAAGGGGAATAGGATAAACGTAAGGAAGCTTGTGTATGAATATGCAATAAGGGGAGGAGCATTTTTAAAAAGAAGGGCTAGCTTTTGAAAATACAGTAAAGACTTCTGGGTATTTCCAAAGGCCTAACAAATTTCTATTTCTTCATTTTACGAATATATGTTAGTTGTCCAATATGGTAAGCATTATGAGTTGCAGCATTAGAAATGATTGCCCACCATTCAGCCTTCACAGGATATCCATTTACAATCGATAAAAGTTGTTCTTCCTCAATAAGCTCTTGCCATTGAAGTAGTATTTTTAACAGCTTTTCCTTTAATTCAAAGAAAGTATCCTCATCTCTAACATGAAAAGTATCAGTATTGTTATTGGTTTGTGAACTGGCATTAACATGATTTTCTTTATACCGTAATTGCCAAGTTTCATTCCAATAAATTAGATGTTGGACAATTTCAGCAATACTATGACTTGAATCATCAGGTTTCCAAAAAGCTTCTTCTTCCGTTAATCCATCAGTTACTTCATAGAATGAGATATACCAACTACGATCATTAGCATTAGCTAGAAGTTGATCTAACAATATGGTCTTAGCACCAATCATTCACTTTTCATCCCCTTAATCATATTCTTTTTAGAATAGTATAACATTCAGTTTTAAGTTTGAAATAGAAGGAAAATGACAATTTGCGTTTTAGAGTTTTAACAATCAATAGTTAGAAAGTTTTTAGTACTAAGACCTGATTCATTTACTGAACACACAAAAAAGACCAGGTTCATAAATATGGTCCTGGTCTAACGTAAAAAATATTAAATGTATTTATTATTCTTTAATATTAATAATTTCATATTCATCTATCTCTTTCCTATTCGCTTCTCTATGCGATGACTCTATGGTGTTTTGCAAGTGCAATGCGATTTTTATTAATACAAATGCTATAAAAAAAGCAGCAAACAATACAAAGTATGCAGTCGCTTGAGTACCGTTAATTATGTAATTATAAGCATCTCCACCAACCCATGCATTGCGTGATTTAAGTACCCTGGATTCAGGGTTTGAATAGAAAAATAATCTATAAAATCCCATGAAGAAAAAAATAATACTAAGTATAAGTGAAGTAATCGAGAGACCTTTCATTTCAACATCTCCTTTCTATATATGTAATTAATATATCAACAATACCCATTGTTGTCACCAAATAATAAATTTGTATGTTATTGATATATAAAGTGAAATTATTGGATTTTAATAAAAATACAAAATGATAAATAATAAAAATTCACATTTAAAAACACTCAGCATAATAGGTGGAGAGCTGAGTAAAAAAGTCTGTCCAAAATTAAGCAACAAGGTAGATGCTACAAATGAAGGTGGGGCCGATAAGCAAGCCGAGCGACTATTGTCCTTACCAGAGCGGTTCTTGCTGTCATCCGAGCGATTTCTCCTCTGACCAGAGCGGTTCTTGCTGCGAGCCGAGCGATTTCACTTCTGACCAGAGCGGTTTTTGCTGCAAGCCGAGCGATTTTACTTCTTACCGGAGCGGTTCTTGCTGCAAGCCGAGCGATTTCTTTTCTGACCAGAGCGGTTCTTGCTTGGCATCGTAATTATTATTAAAGTATTAAATGTAGCAATGTTTTTTGATCAAACACTAGGGGGATCAAGTGAAGATGTTAAGAAGAAAGAAAATCTGATCAACAATTTCTTCACTCGCAATTGGTATTTTTTCAATCATTAAATTGCTATAAAAATCACGGAAAATTAACTTTTAATCTTATTTTCTCCTAGAGCAATAGTGATTTGTTCAAATATATCGTTAAAAATCATTATAATATGTTAAATATTGTAAATTAATACTGTCGAATTTTCCTATTTAAGGGTATAATATCTGTAGAGATTTTTCTTAAAATAGTAAGTGATTTGGAGGAGAATTATGTATGGCTATTTACGGTATTGGAGCTTCATATAGTGGGAAATTTGATAAAACGAATGCATTTATTGAAAATAATTGTGCTTGTATAGGCTGGAGTGTAAATGATGCTCCTGCACTTCATCAAATCTTAAAGAAAATTAAGATAGGTGATTTTATTTATATTAAATCGATGTCCATAACTACGAAAGAGTTACATATTAAAGCAGTGGGTATTGTAATGGATGATAGTATAGAAGAAAAATCAGATTTAGGACTTGGTATTACAGTTAAATGGCTCTGGAAGAATGAAGAAAAAGTACGTGTTTCATTGACAGAAGAAATGTATAAATATAATGTATATAACAATACTTTGTATGAAGAGTATTTCCATATAGTTCAACGTAAAGTACTTGAACTTGCATTAAAAAATAACTCATGAGCATTCCACAAAATATAACTCAAGAACATCTTTTACAAGCCATTGCATACATTCAAAAGCATCGCGTTCAGCCCCTGGATGATCAACAAAATGTAGTATTTTTAAGTCCCGAAAATAATTATGCCAATGGTGAGAAAAGAGATCATACTAATTAAATGGGGTAGCATCAGAAAAAAGCGGATTTACAACGTTAAGTGAAAAATCTTCCAAAACAACGCTATGGGAACTTTAATTTTCAGCATTTTAATACGTTATTATGTAAAATTTTGGATTGATTATTATTTTCACAGGGTATTTTATAAACTAAAACGCACTTGAATTAACACAAGGTTTATTGTTATCTTTGTAGAATCTATTTATATAATAAATTGCGGTAAAATTCAATTATATAAAGGGAGTGTAAAGGTGGACCTATTACTTTGGATAACTATTGGTTTCATTATAATTGGATTTGTTGTTCTCACTTCTATGAAAAAAGGTATGGAAAGTAAGGTAGCTTTTATAAAAGCAAATATGGAAGACGAGGGAAATTCATCAAAAGCCAAATCCGTAATTTGGTGGTTATGGAGTACCACTGCTTGGGGGATAGTGAGTATGTTTCTTGTTGTTTGGTGTTTTCACAATCACTTTGGATAATTGTTGGCTTCAAATGTGCAAAAAAACAGGTGCTTTTTTATTAATTGTCTGAAGTATTACTGTAATGTCTATTCTTGAATAACTCCTATACAGTACAAAGAAATAACAAAACTAGATTTTGAAATGCAATCATAGGCTTAGCGTTATTTCTATTGTCTAAATCTGGAGGAAATCCTTTCCTTCTTGATAAAATGTAGTGAAATGAGAGGAGAGGATTTTATGGGAAATGTAAAATGGGATTATCAAACTTATACATGGGATTCTGAAAATGCAGAAATCTTAATTAATGAGCTAAACAGATTAGGTAAAGAATATTGGGAAGTAGTTACCTCTGTTCCTAAAGTGACTGGATAGAATGATAAAGTTGTATTTGTTTTAAAGAGAAGTTATGTTTAAATTTTTTTAAATCCATGTGTCTTCCATAAAAAATGGAAGACATTTTTATATGCCATGAGAAGCATTGAGAATCAGTAACATGCACTGTTTCTCAATGCTTCTCATGGCTTTTTATTTTGAGAAAAGGAAGGTGTCAGATGAAACAAATCGAACGATTATTAATTTTAGGAGTGTCTAGCTTTGTTACGTATTTTTTAGGTGGTTGGTCCATATTACTAACTGCTTTGATTATTTTAAATGCTTTAGACTATGCAACAGGTAACTGGCGCAAACGTTCATCTTATAAAGCTTTTCGAGAAAAAGTAATCTAATAAGTACTGTACCTGTTGAATGTAATCGAATAATTATCAATGACCAGCAAAGCTATTTTTAGCCGAACTGGTCTTTTGTGTGATATAGCATTTATTTGTGTTGAAATATAAAAAATAGAATACTTGTCAAGGGAATTTAAGGTAATTTGAAAATGTAAAAACATTATATATTATTACACTTACAAATATTATTAAACCGATAAGCAGTGTAATTTTTATTAAAGTATTAAATGTAGCAATGTTTTTCTCATCATACACTGGGGGGCGATCAAGTGAAGATTCAAATATCCTCGGTGAAGGAAAATCCTCATCAACAATATCTTCACTCAAAATTGGTATTTTTTCAACTACTGAATTGCAATATTCACAAACAGTTAAGCTATGTCCATCTTGTATATACTTTTTAAAAGAATTTTGGGCTAAGCAATTTGGGCAAGTATTCAATTTCATTCTCCTTTCTATCTAGTTTACTATTTATCATTCTAGGTATTTTATATTTAATTGTATACAAAAATTAGATAACAGTATCTAAAATACCAATAAATAAAAATGTTAGTATCTGATTTTATTGTTAGTAAGAAGGTTATTCACCATGCTTTGTAGAAATATCTGTAAAAGGTTGTGGAGATCATAAGTTACGAAACAATAGTGCCAGTACGTTTTTTAGACCAGATGATTTAGCGATTATAGGTTTATCTAGTTTATTTTTGACTCATGAGGAACATGAGGCATTAACAGATGAAATTGCCCTAAATCTTTTACGAGAACAAGGTTACAACGTAATCAGGATGATTCATAATGATGAAAATATAAAATTTTTGTTAATTTTGGTGAACAATTTTAGTGGCTATCTCATTAGGTAGCCTTTTTTGTTTCAATAAGAAAGATATTGAGAGTATTGTTAGAAAATAAATAGCTTTATTAATAATTTTCAAAAAGCAACCAAAGCAACAAAAAAGCAACCAAAATTCTGAATGCAAGAGAATAAAGGTGAAATCGAAACATTATACAATGAAGAGAAACCTTGCTATAATAAGCTTTGCGAATACATATGAAAGAGGGTAAAAGCATGAACGCTTACGATGAATATATGAAGCAGGTTGTGAAACCGATGCGTGAGGAGCTGGTTGGGGCTGGCTTTACGGAGCTGACGACGGCTGATGCGGTGAATGAATTTATGGCGGAGACGAAGGGGACTTCGTTGGTGGTGATTAACTCGGTTTGTGGTTGTGCGGCTGGGCTGGCACGTCCGGCAGCTCGTGAGGCTGTGGCGGCGGTAAAGCCTGATCATCTGGTAACGGTTTTTGCAGGTCAGGATCCAGAGGCGACTGCAGCGATGCGTAGTTATTTTAAGGATGTCCCACCAAGCTCACCTTCAATGGCGATTTTAAAGGATGGGGAATTAGCATACTTTATTCCACGTGAACAAATTGAAGGGTTTCCAGTGGAACAAATCGTTACTCATTTAACAGGTGTTTTAGAGCAAACATGCGAGAAATAAAGACTATTGTTACGACAGCGGGCAGACCAGACGATGTATCGATGGCGCTCGCTGCTTTTGCCTGTAATGAATTAGGGGCTTTCTTTGAGCCACGAAAAAAACGCTCTATTCGTAAAATCTCGGAGGAACATCGGGCACATGTAATAGTTGCTGGAAAAAATCGCTTTGAATACTATGCTTTGGGCACAAATGAACCATTTTTCTTCCATCCCAATTCAGCAGCATTTCGCTTAAAGCGTGTAGCTCGTGGAGAAGAGGAGCCATTTTTAGAAGCGGCACAGCTGGAAATAGGCGATTCATTGCTTGATTGTACACTTGGACTTGCTGCGGATGCTATGCTTGCCGCATATACAGTTGGTGGAAAAGGGCGTGTCGTGGGGCTTGAGGCAAATCCAAATGTGGCGTTTATTGTGAAACAGGGGATGCAAACCTATGATACAACAGAGCTACCATTAACGGCGTGTATGCGTCATATTGAGGTAGTTCAAGATGAAGCCACTCGTTACTTGAAAAAATTACCGGACAAATCTTTTGATGTTGTCTACATGGACCCAATGTTTGAGGAGATTATTGATGAAGCTACTAATTTTGAGGCGCTCCGAATAGCTGGAGAGCATGCTTCATTAACAGATGAATGGGTATGTGAAGCAAAACGTGTGGCAAAAAAACGGGTTGTGTTAAAAGCTCATTTTCGTTCAGAATGGTTTGCCAAGTATCAGTTTCAACGATATGAGCGATTGACGGCAAAATTTCATTATGGTGTGATGATTACCTCCAACTAATAAAGAAGGAGCATTTAGTAATATTTTTGCTAAAGCTCCTTCTTTTTCATTTATAATTCAAAATATGGTAATATAAAGAATAAGAAAATCCTTCTTTATAAAGAAATTGCTTGAAAATAAATACGGAGGTGATTTCTATAGATTCAAAAGATACACCACAAGAAAAAAGAGAACATTTAAGACAAAAAGAGTTAAAAAATAATCCTTTAGGCTCTTTAAATGAAGGATTAAACCGTGCAGAAAATGGAAATCTAGTGGACGTTTCTGGTGGCATGGGTTGGAAAGGTATGGTTTTTTTAATTGTAGTGCTGTTTATTGGCTATATTATTTATAGTTACTTCTATACGTAAAAAAACTTCCTATTATAAAGATGAAAGGAGAAATTAACTATGACTCCAGAGAAAATTCCTCGTTAAGCTCGAGGACCACCTTGGGCAATTATCATCGCCATCCTATACTACATTTAAAAGGAGAGACTAGATAATGGGTCCAAGTAAAATGACTAGAGAAGATAAAATGAATATTGTAATGACAATTGTTAATCAGCTTTTAATGAAATATGGTGCAAAGGTAAAAGCAATTGGATTGTATGGTTCTTTGGCTAGAAAAACAGATGGGCCATATTCTGATATTGAAATGAAATGTGTACTCCATTCTTTAAAGGAGAGTTTTTCCTATGAGTGGACGGCAGGGGATTGGAAAGCAGAAATCAACTTTGATGATGGGGAATCGATTTTAGTAGAAGCAGCGAGTGTTGATGAAGAATGGCCACTAACACATGGTCAATTTTTTGATATTCTTCCTCTCTATGACCCGGATTCATTTTTCCAAAGCCTTAAAGAAAACATAACGTCCATAGACTCATCTGTTTTTAAAGAAGTGATTTGCCAGACACTGGTAGAAGAAATGTATGAGTATATGGGGAAAATCCGAAATATTCAAGTTCAGGGCCCTGACTCATTTTTACCCATTTTAGCGATGAATCTAGCCATGGGAGGGGCCATGATTGTTGGCCTACACCATCAACGATGTTATACTACCTATGCCCAGGTTCTTCCAGAAGCCTTAACATTTACAGATCAGCCAAAAGAATTTGCTAGTTTATGCGAAATGGTGATGACCGGCAATCTTTCGAATCCACAGCATATTATTCTAGTCTGCGAAAGATTTTGGGAGTCACTCGTATCATGGTCTACACAGCACGGATATAAGATGAACGTTTCACAGGGAATACCCTGGTAATTTTAATTCTTTACTCTTTGGAAATAATATGTTATAATTAATACCGTGCTATTTTAGGTGGCATATTTCCGTAATCTGGCATTCTGCTTTTTGTTTTTGAGGATACTTATTCACACTGGCGCATGCTTTGGGGCTGCAAGGACGCAAAAGAAGGTTGGGTTTGCGTTGCTTAAGTTAGAAGGCACACAGTGGAATTTTACCGCGGTGATGAAACAATTATGTTTCAAGATAATATTCCCCAGATGATTGGGTTGAGACTTTTTACAATTTACGAAAATGTTACCTATTAAATACTAAAGGGGTGGCTTCGCAATCGCGAGGCTACCCCTTGTCCAATTTAGAAGCCTTTCGCTCAGATGAACGAAAGGTTTTTTGATGTTTGTTGGTATATATTACCGTTTACTCCAATTCTACTTTACGTCATAATGTAGTTAGAATTTTAATAAAATTTTGATAAGGGTGAGGATGCAATGAGAGATGTAAACACAATATCAATGACTATTATTGAGCAATTAACAAAGAAGGCGCAGGATTTAGAGGAAAGCATTGACACACTTATAGCACTATATTGTCAAGAAAGGATGATTTATCGATTATCGATTTCTTCCTATCAAGATCAATTTTGGCTTGCAGGAGATTCTTTATTGTTCGCTGTAACAGAAGGTTTTATAAAACCACCAAAAAATACTAAACTTGCAGCTAAACCAGTTGCTTATCAAATAGATATTATAAAGCAAGCATTCAAGGAGATTTGTTCAATGGAGGGGCAAGAAGATGGAATTGAATTTTTATGGGATGAAGTGACGATCTCTTCAGAAAATGACGGTCTGTTTATTAAAATACCAGCGATCCTGGCTCATTTGAAAACATACATAACATTGCAGGTTAACTTTAGGGAAAATACTCCAGTGGCATTTAAAACAATGGCTTATCCAACATTGCTCCAAACGGCTTCCCCTATACTGATAATAGAAGCTCCTGAGCATGTGATTGCATCTAAATTTGTAGAAATTTATAAAACATCTACTTTAGATACGACAATTAATGCCATTCAGACAATTTTTGCATTGATTAATACACAGACAATAGAGGGGCGTGTCCTACAGGAATGTATTGCTACTTTATTTGATCAACAGCGACTCACTATAAAAAAGGACCATGCATTTTTTATGAGACAATACCTGCAACAAGCCACATCTGAAATAGTTACAAGGCAAGTACAGAAATTCCTAAGTCCCGTCTACGATGTGATTTTACAGGAAGAAGAATTTTTTAAGCATTGGGATTGTAAAGAACTAAAATGGCATTAAAAAAGGTAAAGTCCGTGATTTTGCGGACTTTTTTGTATAGGAGATAATGAATTATTTTGTGTAACGTTAAATAAAACATAAAAGTTTAATAGCCCCACCTTTAACCGTTTCCAATATCTACGATGCTACCAAAAGCCCCGGTACTTATAACCAAGCAATATGAGCAACGAAATTTTTTATTGGAATAATGAAGAAGTCCGATTTCTTGATTTTAATGTTGAGAAATTGGGCTTTTTTATTTAAAAAATAAATCCTAAAGTGACAACATTAATTCGAGCACGTTAAGAAAATGTTCATCTTCAGAGTTTTTGCTACTATGTTTTGATAGAATAGATTTACCAAACTTTTGAATTTTTGGAGCGAATACAATTGAAAATTAACAAAGGAAATGTCTACAAGTTTTTAGATTGGACATATGAAAAGCTCTTAATAGAAATATAAGGTGAGATGCTACTATAGACAAAGCAACAACTGATGGTTTATGTCGTTATTTTTTCGATTTGCCCGTCCAAAACTATATGAATCTGACGTCAGAAGAGCCCGCATATTAAAGATAAAAAATAAGGAGCCTATATAATGAATGAGAAAATACTAATTATTGAAGATGAAAAAGAAATTACTGATTTAATAGAAATGTTCTTACAAAATGAAAATTTTCAAGTATTTAAGTGCTATTCTTCACGGGACGCACTTATGCTTATTAAAAACGAAAGCTTTGATTTGGCAATTTTAGACGTGATGTTACCAGATGGAAATGGATTTGAATTGTGTAAATTAATTCGTGAAAAACATACTTATCCTATCATTATGCTTACTTCTAAAAAAGAGGGAATAGATCGTGTTACAGGATTATCATTGGGAGCAGATGATTACGTTACAAAACCTTTCTTGCCACTTGAATTAGTAGCAAGGGTAAAGGCTCAATTAAGGAGAGTGCATCATTATGATGGGAAAGAAAACAATACATCGGAAACCATTATGGTAATGGGCCTTTTTTTAAATAAAACTTCCCATGTATGTAATTTAAACGACAAAACAATTAAGTTGACACCGACAGAGTTTTCTATATTATGGCTTTTGTGTAAGAACAGAGGAAAAGTTTTTAGCGCAGACGAAATCTTTCGTCAGGTATGGGGTGAGAAATATTTTAAAAACAGTAGAAATACAGTAATGGTTCAAATTAGGCATATAAGAGAGAAGCTAGATGATACTGGAAATAAGCCGAAATTTATAAAAACTATATGGGGAGTAGGATATATCATTGAATAAGAAGTTTTCAAAAAAATATAAACAAACATTATTGCTTCGGCATTTAATATGGGCAATTACTGTATTAGTTATTTTTGCAATTGGCTATTTCATCATAATGATTGCATGTTCAGACAATTTCTATATTCTTCTTGAAAAAATGATAGGCTACAATTTAGCGTATTTAATTCATCGCTATGAACCGGCAGTTATTCTCTTTATTATTGTAACATCACAATTATTGGTATGGATTGGTGTTGAATGGAATTCCTCACGCAAAATTATGAAAATCATGGACAGTCTGGACTCTATATTAGATAATTCTGCAGACGATATTGTATTGCCTGCTGAATTTTCGGATTTGCAAAATTGGCTCAATCTTTTAAAAACTCGAAATAGAGAACAACAGCATTTAATGGAAATTGAAGTGCAGAAAAAATCTGATACTCTTACCTATCTTGCTCATGATATAAGAACCCCACTTGCTTCTGTTATTGGATATTTAAGCCTTTTATGTGAAGCACCAGATATGCCACCAGAAAACCGGAAAAAGTTCATAAGAACAGCTTTTGAAAAAGCACTGAAATTTGAAAATTTGATAGATGAATTTTTTGATATTACACGCTACAGCTTATCAGACAAAGCATTAGTAAAAAAAGAAACTGATTTGTGCTTTTTAATTGAACAAATAGCTGATGAATTCTATCCGTTTCTACAACAAAAAGGACTATGTTTAAATTTAGATCTTGCTGACGATTTATTTATTGCTGTTGATGCGGAAAAAATTGCAAGAGTCTTTAACAATGTGATAAAAAATGCAATCGCATATAGTTACCCGCAAACTGTTATTGAAGTAACAGCAAAGAAATCAAGCGAATGTATAGTCGCGAAAATTAAAAATCATGGTGAAACTATTCCGAATGATAAATTAGAACGTATATTTGATAAATTTTATCGTACAGACGAATTTGATAAATCTGATATAGGCGGTGCAGGACTTGGATTAGCAATTGCAAAGGAGATTATGAGAATACATAATGGAACAATCACCGCAGAAAGCTTTGAAGAAAATACTGTTTTTACGATTACTTTGCCTATCAATAATAATAGGCCAGAAGGATAAGAAAAAAATAAGATTTTCAAAAGAAATATAAAATCAACGGTTTATTTTTATTGAGTATGATTGTACCAAATAAAAGTAAACCGTTTCTATATGGTACTTTCATGTGGAGGAATTATGGGGAATAAGATTAGTAAAAAAGAAAGAATATTGAGGTATTGCATTTTTGCGCTTTTTATACTTTATATCATTATTTTGCTTCGTATTACGCTTTTTAAACAAGCAAGCATGTATAACTTATTCGCCGCCATTGGTGCAAGTGAGCGGACAATAAGTATCATTCCTTTCAAGTCAATATTTGATATGATTAGTTCTGACATTTCATTCATACGAATTTTGGAAAATATCTTTGGGAATATTATTATTTTCATTCCTTTTGGATTACTACTACCAATTATTTTGAAAAAGGAATATAAGAATATTGTTTTGTGCGGTGTTATTTTTAGTGCCTTTATCGAAATAATACAGTTTATTTTTGGATTAGGAAGCACAGATATCGATGATTTACTATTAAACACAATAGGAGTCATCATCGGATATCTGTTGTTTATAACGATAAAGAACAAAGCAAAATCAAATTTATCATTTCTTGTTTCTGTAATAGTGTTTGTATTTATATCAGGAAGTATTACCTTGAGCATTTTGTTTGTAAACAATACGGATTTATTTTTAATATCTCCAAAGGAAACTACTGTTGAAAACAGAGAACTCGTTCAAGATTTTATCGATACTCCAAATTATCTTAGCGGAAAGTTTGTTGAAGTAAAGGATACTGTGCTTACGGTTGAAAAAAGCATTCAAAATGCTACCGAACAAAGGGAATTCTTGGACATTGAAATAACGTCTGAAAGTCGGATATATGTTTGCTATAATAAAATAGATTACTTCTTCAATACAATTTCTGGAGAACATCAACGTTATGAGCAAATATCGTATTCTGATTTTCTTTCAAATGAAGGCGAAGCATTTAGCAAAGACAACAATGTTGTTATTTGGAGCTTAGATGGAAAAAAAGTTGACAGCTTAATTGTGATTGAATGGGTTGAATAACCAAAAGGTTGACAAATGTTGTGAAATTCCAGGATAGTTTATTGGCAAAAAGGGTGCTTGGTGCTCAACTAAGATTAAGCCATCAGTAAATAGTTTAGAAATTCTATTTAGGAATTGCTCTGACAAAGGAGCAAGGTATGGACAAATTTAAAAAGATATACTGTTGATTTTAAAAGAGTTAGATAATGGTAACAATTTTGTATGATAAATTTATCATTCTGAGATTAAGTGCTGTTCAAAAATTGGTGAGAAGCTATATTGTTGATTTAAAAAAACGGATTTGGACCATATATAGTTTCCAAATCCGTTTCTTTTTTTTGATAAAAGGATATCGATTCCGATTAAAGATAACAACAGATTTAACACCTGACAATGAATATGATTATTGCGTAACTTTTCTCACAGGATATGCCCGTACCTCCTAGAGATGTACATCCATCATACTTTTTCGTTACCTTTCAGAATGTTGTCTCTTTGATCAATCACTGTTTGAAAAAATTTAAGCGATGCCTGTAACTCAGAATCCGAAAATGAGTCAAATACACTAATAAATCTACGCTCTATCATTTCATGCATAATGGCGTGCACTTCAAAGATTTGTTTGCCCTTAGACGAAAGGTAGAAATATACTTCCTTCTTGTTATCGTTCATTTGGCTTCGTTTAATATAGCCTTCCTTAATCAGGTGGGTGCTGATTTTCGAAATACTAGCCTTGGACAAATTCATTTTCTCCGCAATGGATGTATTGTTTATAGGTTCGTTTTTGCCTATACAATCAATGACGTGAATACTTGTCATATTGTTTGGACATGAGGTAATTCCCTCTAGCTGGGCGAGATAAACTAACTCTTCAATCTCGTCCCTTAAATTGTTTTCCATTAAATGCGCAAAGTGGAGAAAGCGTTCGTATAGCAATCGCTTAAGTCCTTCAGATGGATTCATTATGTCTTGCATCTCCTTTATTAATATAAACTTTCTTCTTCTGTAACCAACTTAAAATCAAAATAGAGTGCAATTTCGTGGAGATCGTTGAGAGATCTATTCTGATTATAATATAGAGAGTTCCGAAGATTCATCTTCATTCAAGCATCCCCATCATCAACCATTGTTCTAGTATTCTTTACTATGAAGTACTTCCGAAACCCGATCTTTGTTTACTTGTAAACTAACATATCACATTCATCATTGACATTCAATTTCTGAATATTACTTTTGAATTCATGATTGAAAATCGGCATTATCCTAGGTTTGTCAGTTATATTATTAACCTTTTTCGTATTTCAATATGATATCGAAATATTTGACAATCCTTACTTATATGCAATATTATTTACTAGTTAACAAAAATAAGATAATGAAAGGAAAAACTCTATGATTTACAGTGAAATATTTAATTTACAGGTTAATAAAATTGTATTGATGTATAACTAAATCTCTACGCTTTAATTTGGCGTAGGAAAAAGAGTTTTTAACAATTTAGAAAGTCGATTGTACAAATAAGCTAAGCTTTTGTTGCGTTAATAACATTGAGATTCAAAATAATCTTACATTGTGGGGAGAGATGACATGTCAGTATATTGATATCCTATTTGTTAGCTTAGTGTGTATTTAATTCCCCGCATTTTTTAAAAGTAAGATTTATTGGAGGGATTTTATTGAATATTTCTAAGACGATAAGAGAACGCAGATCTATACGGAAATTCAAAGAGGCTCCGGTAGATAAAGAACTAATCATTTCTTTGCTACATAAAGCTGCTAGGTTGTACATAACCGAGGAAATGCCACAGTGGCGTTGCATTTACTACAGTACGTATGAGTCACGTCAAAGACTAGCCAAGAGCATGACAGTTAAATTGAAGGAAAGCAAACTTGGAAAACTCGTTCTCAACAACAAAATGATTGATTTTTTAATGAAAAAAATAGCAGATACTCCTGCCCATTTGATTTTTATTGCAGAATCTGCCGAAAATCAGCAGCAGAGCGATGAGAACTACGCTGCGGTCTGTAGCATAATGCAGAATTTTCAATTACTAGGTTGGGAACACGGTTTAGGGATGTTGTGGTACACAGATCCAATGATTTTAAGCAAGTCCTTTTTTAAGGAAATTGGTTTGCAGGAAGGGGAAAGATTTGCTGGTATTTTAAATATAGGATACTTTGAAAAAACACCGAGAACTCGAAAAAGCAGAACACCTGCGGAACATAAATGGACTGCAATTGGTAAGGGAGATAGGCTACATTCAGATAATCTTCCGGTTACTTCACAAAGCATTCTGGAAATTCTGAATGAGGCCATCTGGGCACCGAACGATGGACTACGAGAACCATGGCGCTTTATCTATGTAAAAGGTAGTGAGGAAACAGATATACTTCAAATTTCATATAAAGATATTTCGTTGGCGTTCCTATTAGTTGTGGCAACAGAAGAAACCGATCTTCACAAGCAAGAAGAGGATTACGCAGCTATATGCTGTTTGATCCAGAACTTTCAATTACTGGCTAAATCCAAAGCGTGGCACGTGCGCCGCAAGATTCCAGAATGGATTTATGATCAAGAACAGTGTAAGCAATTTGGGATTCAGCCGCAGGAACGTATTGTCTCAGTGCTTGAGTTCTGGGGAGACGCTCCTTACTTGAATCCTATACCAGCTCCATCAACACTAAACATCACACTTCTTTAATTAAATTGGAATGTTTGCATTTCGGTAAAACTTGCAAATATAATTACACATTATTGATATATTAAGTGTTAAGGAGGAGTTATTACATGCTACCAGAAGACTTAAGTAAACTATCAGAAGATCAATTGAGACATCTCCTTACTTTCCTTAAAGGAGAGCGATACGATTTATCGTACTCTACACCTGGAGGGATTAAAAATCAACTACTATCAATTTCCTACAAGTTGAATAAAGTTCGGGATGAAATTAGAAAAAGAAAAAACTCCGAAATTTAAAAAAGTCTTTAAGAAAAGATGTTTAAGTATGGCGGAGTTCAAGACATTTTGGAGAAGAAGGAGAAAAAATACACAATTTCTTCTAAGAAACTCCATTTTGATCAATATTTCTCAAAATGGAGTTTTTAATAAGATGCCTAAAACACATTAATCAAGCTTTATTTCAAAATACATTGATAAATACGAATAAGGATTGATAACTACTTTAACATCTGATTTCAAATCAAGCCTTTTTGGTTATAGAATAATACTAGAATTGACAATGATACTTCATCATTCATTTCTGCTATAGAAAAAAGCAGGTAGTTTTCATCCCTTTCCTTCCCATACTATTTTTTTAGCTTCAGCAATAATATCTTTTATTAATAATTCAACGGTTTGACATTTGGCTAATCGTGGACTTTGACCAGACCAAAGTGACATATAATCTTGATTGTTTTCTACACTAGAAGTCTTTCTAATTTCCTGTGTTAAAGTATTTTGAATAGGGAAGTCTGGTAAAAATTGTTCGTGTTTTTGCATTTCTAAAATAAATTTACACGTCTGTTGATTAACTAGTTTTTACCATGAAAACCTAATAAAAAAGAGAGATTCCATGTAAAATGTAAGTTACCACACAAACTTTTACGAGGAGGAA
>Ga0213825_1001458_pt1 | contig 16077 bp, 20 predicted proteins | sample MC6MC0900MG_FD_179896 | JGI IMG/M metagenome (GOLD analysis project Ga0213825, IMG submission 179896) | Enriched soil aggregate microbial communities from Iowa State University, Ames, United States - MC6-MC0900-MG | ecosystem: Environmental > Terrestrial > Soil > Unclassified | place: USA: Iowa... | reverse complement strand
AGGGGGATCCGCTCTAAATGGAGTTCAAAGTGCTCCTAGGGGAGGAGAACCCGCTCTAAATGAAGTTCAAAGCACTACTAAGGGAAGGCTCCCGCTCTTATTGTGAAAAAACCTCTACTCAACACCATAAAAAATTCCTTCATTTGACATTAATTAAAATCTGTATTACTCTATGCATAACAGATTTCTGTTTGGTTATAAGCAATACAGATTGGAGGGTTATTATGCAAATACAATTAGATCCAAACAGTGAATTGCAGCTATATAAACAATTGGCCAATCAAATAATAGAATGCATTGCGCAAGGTGAGCTGAAAAATGGTGATACTTTACCGTCTGTACGTTCGATGGCTACAGATCTAGGCATCAATGTTAGCACGGTCAGTAAAAGTTATCATGAGCTTGAAGAGAAGGGCTTAATTGAATTGAAGCCGAAAGCAAAAGCGGTCATTATTGGTGGTCAAAAGAGAGAGCTGGAAGAAACGGAGGTTGAAAAAGTCGAAAATGCCTTGAAGCCTATCATGGCGGAGGCTTTTGCGCGTGGCCTCGAGAAAGAGCAAATGACAAGTTTGTTCCAGCGAATTTTAAAACAATGGAAGTAGGGGTAGTATGCTTATAATTGTAGGCATCTTTATCATTGTCGGAATTATGGAAATGATGACACCACATTTAACAAGAAAAACACTTGTTTTTGGTGTTTCCATACCCGAACCTTATGTCAAACATCCACAATTAAAGCTGTGGAAAAAGTATTATAGCCAAATCATCGCAGGGATTGCTGGCTTATTTTTAGTAGGTCAAATCGCTCTCTTTCTTTCACCTATACAAGAGGAGAAGGTATCTTTAATTTCCTTTATTCTTTTGTATGTCATGCTCCTTTTATCATCAGGTCTTTACATGAGTTATCATGCTAAAACGAAAAAATTAAAGGTGCAGGAGCAGTGGGAGGCACAAATAAAAACAGTATATGTGACAGATTTGTCTATCCGTCAGAAAGAGGAAACATTATCACCTATATTTTTTAGTGTACCCATTATCATCACACTTGCATTAATCGCTTTTACGTACATGAACTATGAGTCAATCCCTGAGGTTTTCGCGACACATTGGAATGGGGCAGGAGAGGTCGATGGTTGGACTCAAAAATCGCGGCTCTCAGTCATCAGTATGCCACTTATATTATTGGCAATACAAATTAGTTTTTTCATGATGAGTCAAGGCATGAAAAGTGCCAAAATTCAATTAAGTGCACAGGCCAAAGAAGCATCCATTCATCGGGAGTTAACTCAGCGTAAATACGGAAGCTGGTACCTGGCAGCCATTAATTTTAGTATGACAATTCTATTTGTTGTTTTACACTATACAACTGTTATTTTACAAGACCAAACGGCTCCCTACTTCTTCCCACTTTTTCTTGTCTTTAATGTCGTTACGTTGGGTGGTTTACTAGTGTTCATTTGGAAGCTCAGTAAAAGTAATGAACGTTTTGATGAGGTACATACAAATGAAACAGCTGCCACAGATGATCAATACTGGAAATGGGGTATTTTTTATTGCAATAAAAATGATCCATCCTTATTAGTGCCTAAAAAGTTTGGGATTGGTTGGACTGTAAATTTCGCGAACAAATGGTGTTACATCTTAATAGCGATTACGTTACTGCCAATTTTATTGGTGATTTTCATATAGAAAGGAAGATTAGATGAAAAAATGGTTATTGATTTGCTGTACAATTTTACTTTTAGCTGCCTGTGGGCAAAAAGAGGTCACTGCACAACATCAAGGATCAAAGGGGACAAATGCAATGAATGAACAGTTTATTGGAAAATGGGAAGGAACTATTGAAACGCCAAATGGACCATTACCGATTATTATCGATTTAAAGAAGGAAAGTGGTACATTATCCGTGCCAGCACAGGGCTTATCTAATTTTCCATTTCAAAGTGTGACGTATACAGGTGATAAAGTAAAAGTGTCCATAAATTTAAACGGCTCTGCTATTGCCATTAATGGCACAATCAAAAATGAACAAATAGAGGCTACATTTCAACAAAATGGTGGGAAATTTCCTTTAATACTAAAGGCTTATAAAGAGCAACCTGTTACCTATGACACATTAAAAATTCCCGTTCAAAACGGTAACTTAACGGTAGCTGTACAAAAGGCTTCTCCATCTCCATCACCAGTGGCACTGATAATAGCAGGATCGGGGCCAACTGATAAAGATGGTAATTCCGCTTTGGCTGGAAAAAATAATAGCTTGAAAATGTTGGCGGAAGGTTTAGCACAACAGGGCATTGCGACGGTGCGTTATGATAAGCGAGGACTTGGTGACAATCAAGCGCTCTTAACAAAGGAAGAGGATGGAACGTTTGACCAATACGTTGATGATGCTGTACAAATTATCCAAACATTGATGGCTGATAAAGCCTACACAAGTGTCCATGTGATTGGTCATAGCGAAGGCTCACTCATTGGTTTGCTCGCGGCTCAAAAGACAGGCGTAGCATCCTTTGTCTCCATTGCCGGTGCAGGTAGATCGTTAGATGAAGTGCTTTTAGAGCAATTAAAAGGTCAATTAGCACCAAAGCTTTTTAATGAATCCACGAATATTTTGACAGCTTTAAAGCAAGGGGAGCAAGTGAAAAATATTTCGCCAGAGCTACAGGCCCTTTTCCGTCCATCTGTACAGCCTTTCTTGATTTCCTTGCTAAAATATCAACCTGCTAATGAGCTTGCAAAAGTAAAAAGCCGTGTATTGCTAGTACAAGGAACAACGGATTTACAAGTGAAGGAAGCCGATGCTGAGGCATTGAAGAAAGGCAAACAAGACTCAAAATTACTTTATCTAGCAGGTATGAATCACGTATTGAAAAAGGCACCGGCAGATCGCGCCAAAAACTTAGCAACCTATGCAAACCCTTCGCTGCCACTGCATGAAGAATTACTACCAGCAATTGAGCAATTTATTAAAAATGAAAAGTAGGATGATTAACCTTGGGAGTAATTGTCTATTTAATAATCATGCTGCCGTTTCTCATCTTCGCCATTGTTCTATCGCAAGGTAAAGGAGCTTTTCTACTTGAAGGCTTTCATACGATGGCACAGGAAGATAAAGAACAATATGATGAAAAGGCACTGGCAAGATTTATGGGAAAAATGATGTATGGCTACTGTTTTTGTGTCCTTTTATGGATACTAAACGAATTTTTCCATACACAATGGTTATTTCATGTAGGTCTTGTACTTTTTGTCGCCCTTACGATATTTTTATTGATCTATGCGAACACAGGTAATCGTTTCAAAAAATAGCATGTAAGACAAAGTAGAACCATTTTATAATGGTTCTATTTTTTTGTAAGCGCTTTATGAAAATTCTTTAAAATCTAAATATTTGGAAAACCGTAATTTTAGTGTCACGAATATGCTCGTTCATGCGCTGTTTTTCTTCTTTTCTGTAAAAATAGAATTTTAAGAATAATTAGTATTATTATAGATGACATTAAAAAATTACTAAGTTAGGAGAATTCTTTGATATGTCGCAAATGTTAGCACTGACGATAGTACTTGCTATTCTTTACATCGGAGATATCGTAGCAACAAGAACGAAGGCGTGGATTCCATCTGTGTTCGTCTGTGCGGTATTATTTTTAATTGGCTATTGGACATTCTTCCCGAAAGATATTGTTAGTATTGCCGGGATTGGTCCAGTCGTTGCCACGATGTTAATGTATTTATTAATTACGAATATGGGTACACTTCTGTCCCTTAAGGAATTGAAAAACCAGTGGAAAGCCATCGTTATTTCTTTAGCTGGTATTGTAGGCATCATCGCCATATTATTTACAATTGGTGCCTTGCTATTTGATTTAAAAACGATGATTGTTGCAGTTCCACCATTAGTCGGTGGTGTTGTGGCAGCGCTAGTGATGTCAGAAGGCGCTTCTGCAGCTGGCTTAGAGGATTTAGCCGTCTTTGCCATTGTAATTTACGTCATTCAAGGTTTTGCAGGATATCCCATCACGTCCATTGTATTGAAGCGTGAAGCAAAACGTTTATTAAAAGAACACCAGCAAGGGAATATACAATCGGTAACACAGGTAGAGGAAGATGTTGAACAGTCATCTGAGCAACCAAAATTATTTAGGAAAATTCCTACCAAGTACAATACAGAATACTTTAAATTTTTCCGTTTAGCGCTTGTTGGATTATTAGCGTATGGTACATCTACAGCATTAGCACCTGTTGTGACAGTCAATGCATTAGTGCTATGCCTAGTGTTTGGTGTCCTTGCATCGACATTTGGTTTTTTAGAAAGACAACCATTGCAAAAAGCAAATGGCTTCGGTTTTGCCATTATGGGGTTAATGCTCTTTATATTTGATGGCTTAAAACAGGCTTCCCCTGAAATGCTGATGCGTATTATTGTGCCATTAGTAGTGTCTATTGTCTTAGCAGTTATTGGTATGTATATTTTCTCTTTCATCGCAGGGAAAGTTTTAAAGGTCAGCCCGAATTTAGCGTTTGCTGTATCCTTAACAGCGCTCTATGGGTTCCCCGCAGATTATATTTTAACGAATGAAGTAGTGAAATCGTCCACAGCCGATCAAAAAGAACGAGAAATGCTGTTAAGTCATATGTTACCACCGATGCTTGTGGGAGGTTTCATTAGTGTAACGATAACATCTGTGATTTTAGCGGGTATTTTTGTCAATTGGCTATAAAGAAGGAGAGAGTCAGCATGAATAAAATGAAAGAAATTATTGCGGAATTAAATAGTGAGCTTGTGGCAATTCGTCAAAAATTGCACAGTGAGCCAGAGCTTTCTTGGGAAGAATATGAAACAACGAATTATGTAGCAGCATATTTAGAGAACCTTGGTATTCCGTATAGACGAACAGAGCCAACAGGCATTATTGCGGAGTTAAAAGGGGGCAAGGAAGGAAAAACCGTTGCCTTACGTGCAGATATGGATGCATTGTCAGTTTATGAAATACGTGAAGATATTCCGTATCGCTCTAAAACGGATGGTAAGATGCATGCCTGTGGTCATGATGCGCATACAGCCATGTTGCTGATTGCAGCTAAGACATTACATACGGTACAAGAAGAAATTGAGGGAACAGTTCGTTTTATTTTCCAGCCAGCGGAAGAAGTAGCTACAGGCGCAAAAGCGATGGTAGAGCAAGGAGCAATGAAAGGTGTAGATAACGTCTTTGGTATTCATATTTGGTCACAAATTGACACAGGGAAAATTCAGTGTAATAAAGGTCCTGCCTTTGCCTCTGCTGATATTTTCAAAGTGCGCTTTAAAGGGCAGGGCGGTCATGCCGCAGTCCCACATGATGCCATTGATGCCGTGATGATTGCTTCAACGTTTGCTTTGAATGTCCAAACAGTTGTGGCACGTACAGTCAATCCACTTCAACCTGCCGTTCTTACAATTGGAAAAATGGAGGTTGGCACACGCTTTAATGTAATTGCAGAAGATGCCATTTTAGAAGGGACTGTGCGTTGTTTTGATAAAGAGGTTCGTTCACATATCGAAACGCAAATTCGTCATTATGCTGACCAGATTGCCTCACTTTATGGTGGCACAGCAGAGGTCGTTTATGAATATGGTACACAAGCCGTCAACAATGATGTGGCGAGTGCCAGCTTAGTCGAGCGCCTTGCAGCTGAACATTTTGGCGCGGATGCTTATCATGTTGATGATCCGACAATGGGTGGAGAAGACTTTAGCTTTTACTTAGATGAAGTACCTGGCTGTTTTGCTCTAGTAGGCTCAGGCAATACAGAAAAGGATACACGCTGGGCACATCATAACGGCCATTTTAATATCGATGAAGATGGTTTGCGCGTTGGAGCCGAATTATATGTACAATATGCGTTAACTTGGTTAAGCGAAAACTAATAAAGTGAAGTAACTAAGCTTCTTATGAAATTAGTATAAATTCACCTTAGCTGGTCATAATAAAGAAGATTTCACTTATGAAATCTATAATGATGAGGAGGATGAAAAATGAGTAGGTTCGAACAACTAGACCCCAAATCTCAAAAAATCCACCGCAACTGGTCAAGGATTAAGCGATCAAAATCGCAAGTAAATGGTGAAACGGAGATTACTCTCCATAACCGTCTCTTGCGAAGTGAAGCAAAGGCCCGTCAGTTTTAATCATGCTAGAAAAGTAAGTGTCATCAAGCCCAGAAAAAATTCTGGGTTTTTCTTTATGACTAAGAAAGATATATTATATTGTAAGGAAGTAATTTCTAACAGAAAAGGAGAGGAAAGCTATGATTAATCCTATTCCCATTTATCTACAGCAATTTGCAGGAAACGTCCAAATTATAGATGACGTTGAATCCCAGTTTCAGCTTCATTCTAGTGCAGGCAATGAACAATTTGAAATTTGGTATTACGGTGATTTGCTAATGATTGAAGGGGAGGAAATGCCTTATATTACAGGCTCAACCGCTAGAATCGTTGCTAAAGATCCTTTATCTGCCGAGGAAATTTTGCTCTTTGATGCGACTCTACATGGTTATAATGCGCTATTTTGTGAGGCGTATACAGAGAATCACCGTGACAACCGTCCACTAAAAAAATATAATTTACCCGAAACAGAAGTCGTATTATCATTTTTCTATAACATCGACTATGACGAAGAAATAGACGACTATGAGGTAGATGAACAAGAAAATGTTCAACTTATAAATGGAGAAACCACTAACTGGGAAACGATTAAAAGAAATGGCTATGATGCATTTGCTTTTTATTTTAAAAAAGAAGATGGAACACTTTTAGCATTTGCTGAAGAAGAACTAGCCTAATAGGAAGGGATTTTCGCGAAATGCAACTCATACAATTTACACAAGATTTAGCAGATCCAATTCATCAATACCAATCCATCGATACATTTTATAGAAAAATCACGAAAACGGAAGTACCTACGACGATCGGTTTCATCTATATTGAGCCAGGCGGTGTGGTTGGTTTGCATGAAGCCCCCATTCCACAGCTATTTATCGTTATTAATGGAGAGGGATGGATTAGTGGTGAAAATGGTGAAAAAATCACGATAAAAACAGGACAGGGAGTACTATGGCATCAAGGACAGGCACATGAATCTGGTAGTATAACGGGCTTAACAGCACTTGTTATCCAAGCGGAGCAGATAAATCTTACATAAATAAAAGTGTAACGGTAGTTGCAAGAACCGTTACACTTTTTCATATTGTTTAACCAATTTAACTGTTTTAAGTAGATGCCCATCAAATTGTTCATCAAATTCTTCTATTGCTACAAATCCCTTTGCTTGATAAAAATGCATACCAAGTTTATTTTCTTTCTCTACACAAACAAATAAAGACGATAGATTTGGGAGCATGCGTAGTCCTTCCTGTAAAAGTGCAGTACCCACGCCCTTACCATGCATATCAGGATGTAAATAAATCGCATGTAGCTCCGCCTCACCTTGTGTTACATTTGAAAAATTAGCAAAGCCTACTAGCCATTCATCAAAAATTGCAACGAGAAACGGACTATTGATAAGACGTTCGATTAATCGTTCTCGACTATAAGCTAGTTGTAAAAAACGATCTTGAATGTCACGTGGAATGATTCCTTCATATGTATGATGCCAGCTTATTCTAGCAATTTCTTGTACAAAAGTAATGTCATTTTCTTGCATCTGTCGTATAATAAGTGTCAACACTTTTCACCTGCTATTCCAATTTTTCTCTTTATTGTAACATTCAATCATTCAAAGGGGGTCACTTTCATGCAAGTAATTGAAAAAGCTTTTGGCTATATCACGAGAACGCATGAGGATCAATTACAGGTACTCGTATTTGAACAGAATTCAGTTGGGGCAGGTATCCAGGTGCCCAAAGGTACGGTTGAGGAAGGGGAAACACCTTTAGATGCTGTGAAACGTGAAATGCTAGAAGAAACAGGTCTAACCACACTTGTCGTTCAAGCGCTAATAGCACAGGACTATTTTAATCATCCATCAGGTGTTTTACAGAAACGGTATTTTTATCATTTAACATCCGATGAAACACGGGATGCATGGCAACATCATCCAACAGGCTTAAACGAAGGGGATTTAATCTTTTCATTCTATTGGATTTCAGCTGAGCAAGATGCCCTGCTAGCAAAGGGGCATGGCGATTATTTATACCGATTGTTAGCAAAGGTAAGAAATTGAACCTATTATAATAAAACCGCGTCAATTGGACGCGGTTTTTATGTTGATTCAATTAAGCCTTGGCAGCAATCTCTAGGGCTTGTGCAAAATCAGCAATTAAATCATCAACATGCTCAAGTCCTACAGAAAAACGTAGAAGACCATCTGTGATGCCTCGTTTAGCACGCTCTTCAGGCTCCATAGCAGCATGACTCATTTTTGCAGGGTAAGAAAGAATAGATTCTACTCCTCCAAGAGAGACCGCAAATACTGGAATTGTCATCGCCTCAACCAATGCCTTTGCAGCTGTATAGCTTGGTAGTCGGAAGGATAAAACGGCCCCAGGACTTGTGCTTTGACGTTGATGAATAGCGTAGCCTGGGTGTGAAGCAAGCCCTGGATAGAAGACCTGCTCAACTAGTGGATTGCTAGCCAAATACACAGCAATTTTTTGTGCAGATTCAGCAGAACGACTAAAACGTACATCTGTTGTTTTGATGTTTTGTAGTAGTGTGAATGAATCCTGTACACCTAAAATATTACCGAATGAATTTTGGATAAAGTAGAGATCCTGACCTAGCTTTTCATCGGCAGTAACCGTTAAGCCAGCAATAATATCAGAATGTCCAGATAAAAACTTCGTTGCACTATGAATGACGACATCTACACCAAGTTCTAGTGGGCGTTGGTGTAACGGTGTCATAAAAGTATTATCCAAGAATGTAAGGCAGTGGTGTTGCTTGGCAAGCGCCACTACACCACGAATATCTGTAATGCCTAACGTTGGATTTGATGGTGTTTCCATATAAAGTAGTTTTGTAGCTGGCGTGATTGCTGCTTCTACAGCTGCTAGATCCGTAAAATCTACAAATGTATGGGAAATCCCAAAGCGCGGCAACACCTTTGTTACAAAACGATAGGTTCCACCATAAACATCCTCAGTCATGACGATATGATCTCCCTGCGATAACAGCATTAATGCTGCTGATACGGCAGCGATACCAGATGAAAATGCATGGGCACGAACGCCACCCTCAAGCTCTGCTACAGCTTTTTCTAACGCATCTCTTGTAGGGTTGCCTGAACGAGCATAATCATATTCTCCAAATTCATCTATACTTTCTTGATGGAAAGTAGAGGACAGATACATTGGGACGTTAACAGCCCCTTTTTTATTACTATAGCCATCACGAACACCTGCGTGAATGAGGCTTGTTTCAATACGTTGCTTCATCAATTACGCCTCTTTTCTAAGGATATCAAACACTTGTCGTAAGTCTGCCATTAAATCTTCTGCTTCCTCAATGCCAACAGAGAAGCGTAATAAACGATCACAAACGCCACGCTCCACACGCTCTTCATAAGGCATATCTGCATGTGTTTGTGTAGCAGGATACGTAATAAAGCTTTCGACACCGCCAAGACTTTCAGCAAAAGTAATTAACTTTAAGTTACGAAGGAATGGGTCAATCCACTCAGGCTTTTGCAAGCGGAATGACAGCATGCCACCTTTTCCAGTATAAAGGACATCGGTCACTAACTCTTCTTCCTCTAAGTAAGCAGCAATCGCCTTTGCATTGGCATCATGTTGCTTTAAGCGTAGATGCATTGTTTTTAGACCACGAATAAGTAACCATGAATCCATAGCTCCTAACACCATGCCACTACCATTATGAATAAAGCCAATGCGTTCAGCTAATTCTGTGCCTTTAGCAACCACTAGCCCAGCTAAAACATCATTATGACCACCAATATACTTCGTTGCAGAATGAAGCACAATATCTGCACCTAATTCAATAGGGCGTTGGAAGTAAGGCGTATAAAAAGTATTATCCACAATTAGCCATGCCCCATGCTTATGTGCTAACTCCGCATACACTTGTAAATCAAACTCCTGCATAAGTGGATTTGTTGGTGTTTCAATAAATATTGCACGTGTATTTTCATTCATTAATGCTTCCACCTGTTCAACCGATTCAAATTTTGAATAAACAGGCTTAATATTATAAGTATCTTGGAAGAAATTAAAAAGTCTATATGTACCACCATATAAATCATCTGGCACGACTAATTCATCGCCTGGTTTAAATAGGGATAACACCAATTGAATGGCAGCCATCCCGGAACTACAGGCAAAGCCCATATCACCACCCTCTAAATCAGCAATTCCTGCTTCTAAAAGAGCACGTGTTGGATTTTTTGTACGTGTATAGTCAAAACCAGTAGATTCACCAATCCCAGTATGTTTATAAGCAGTCGATAAATGAATGGGTGGGCTCACAGCTCCTGTTGCTGGGTCACTTAAATTACCAAGTTGTACAAGCTTTGTTTCAATACTTCTGTTTAATGTCATGACGTCACTCTTTTCTTCAATATTATTAAAAGCAACAACTTTTGCTTTCAATTTAATAGTATTCTCAATAATTGTTACCAATTTAACATGGATACTAAAGAAGAACAAGGTGATTTCTGAAAATTAGCTAGATTATTTATAGTTAATCACCTAGGAATAGTAGGAGATTCCAGAATAAAGATAGAGCTAAAGAGAGGATAGTTTCAAGTTAGCGGATACAAGATAGAAAGTAGCAGATAGAACGTGAAAAGTGATGGATAGAGCAGACAAAGTGAGGGATAGTTTTTGAGGTAGCGGTTAGAACGTGAAAAGTAGCGGATACAACGTAAAAAGTGGTGGATAGAGCAGACAAAGTGGGGGAAAGGTTTTGAAGTAGCAGTTAGAACGTGAAAAGTATCGGATAAAACGTGAAAAATGGTGGATAGAGCAGTCAAAGTGGGGGATAGGTTCTGAAGTAGCGGATAGAACGTAAAAAGTAGCGGATAGAACGTAAAAAGTGATGGATAGAGCAGACAAAGTGGGGGATAGGTTCTGAAGTAGCGGTTAGAACACAAAAAATAAAGGAGACAAAATAAAAACATCTGCCTCCTTTGAGAGACAGATGCTTTAACAACATGTTAGGCTTGTTCTTTTTTTAGCAAGTCGCGAATTTCTTTGAGAAGCTCTTCTTTGGCATCGAGTTCAGGTGCTGGTTCTTCCACGACTGCTTCTTCTTTTTTACGTGTGAGCTTTGTCATAATTCGTAAGGCCATAAAAATGGCAAATGCTATGATTAAAAAATCAATGATGGATTGTAGAAATACACCAAAATTGATTTGGGCTTCACCTGAGCCAAAAACAAAACTCTTTGTTAAATCAATACCACCTGTTAAAACACCGACTAATGGCATGATGATATTTTCAACTAAGGAGGTAACAATTTTACCGAAAGCACCACCAATGACTACTGCTACTGCTAGATCGACAATATTGCCTTTCATCGCAAATTCTTTAAAGTCTTTCCACAAAATAAATTCCTCCCTATTATTATCCAATAAACGAATCAATCTGTATTTTACTATATTTTTAGCAAACCTTTCAACTGCTTTCATGGTGGAAATGATGTACTTTCATAGATGTGGAAGACTTCATTCTTTCAAAATGAAAAGATATACTGCACATTACGGAAAATTTGGTAATATAGAAAAAGAATACTAGATTAGGTGTGACGTATGGCAAAGAAAAAGAATAACAAACCTCTGTTATCACCCACGACAAAATTGGGTATGATAGCATTATTGATTCCAATTGCAATTACCGTGTATGTTCTCACATTTTTTGCTTGGAAGGAGCTTCAAACATTACCGATATTCGAAAAGCTTGTCCAGCAAAAGGCAATTGAGGAGATTCAACAGCATTTCGATATGAAAATTCCTGAGCAATACATTCCCGTTTATGTAGCTGCAGAAGAAAAATATGGTGTACCCTGGACATTACTTGCTGCGCATCATCGTATTGAAACACGGTTTTCTACGGTAAAATCAATGGTATCATCTGCTGGGGCAGAGGGGCATATGCAATTCATGCCCTGTACATTCGTTGGCTGGCAGCATCCCACATGCTCAGGTTTGGGAAAAGGAAGCATCACAAAAACTGAATTGATGAGTCCTGAGACGATTGCTAAATATGGAGGATATGGCGTTGACGCAAATGGGGATGGAATAGCTGATCCCTATGATATTGAGGATGCAGTATTTAGTGCTGCGAATTACTTATCCAAATACGGTGCTGCGACAGGGAATATTAAGAAAGCTGTTTATCAATACAACCATAGCGAGAAATATGTTGAGGATGTGTTATATTACTACCAGTTGTATGATGATTTTCACGATGAACTCCAAGCAGCTGTTCTCTTACATGAAAAAAAATAAAGAGCCATCACATTGGATGGCTCTTCATTACATATTTAAGTTGCTTTACGCATACCTTTTAAAATAAGGCTGACGATAAAGATCAACACGATGGCACCGATTAGTGCTGGGAACACGTAGAAATCACTTACTCTCCAGCCCCAGTTCCCTAAAACCATACTACCAATCCAAGAACCGACAATCCCTGCAATAATATTCCCGATGATGCCGCCTGGTACATCTTTACCTAAAATGACGCCAGCTAGCCATCCAAGAATTCCTCCAATAATTAAATACCAAATGAAACTAATCATTACTTTCATCTCCTTAAATTTAAGATATAATGGCGATTACTTAGTTATACCCTGAATGGAGTAGATTAAACACTGTGATTTTGTTTAGTAATTATTACATGTTGTAAATAAGGCTGTAGACAAGTGAATGCAGCTCCTTTGCTGTGCTCACTTTATAGCTAATCCACCTGCATAAACTACCGTGAAAATGTCCACATTAACTACAATTACTTCTATATTGTACATACACCGATTATCGCTTACTTCTATAGTATGTTCATGTATTCAATTCGTACCAGAAATGCATGCAACGCCCAATCGCCAGTAATAATAAAAAACAGCCATTTAACTAAATTATTTACTACAATAACCTTTTCATTCGTGAAAAAATACATTATTTTTTATTGAAACAGAATGTCAATTCTATGTGCAATTCCTTATTTCTTTGGGAGAATTTTTTGTGTAGAAAAAGAAAAATGGGTAAATTTCCACTTTTTAATAGTTTGAAAATTCTGTATAAAGGGATTATAATGTAGAAAAGGAGCGTGGTCATATGAATATGGCTGTTATGAAACGTTTAAATCGTCAAGGCTTTTTAATTGCTGGTTTGCATTTATTAGTAATGCTAAATCTTGCAGCTGATTTCTTATACGCATCGTAACCAATTTAATAGAAAGGTGAATGAAATGTTTATCCCATATTAAAACAACCGTGTAGTCTTATTGTAAAACAGGCTCACGGTTGTTTTATTTTGCTTAATTAACTGAAAAAAGGAATTATTCTGCTAAATGTCAAATACATAGTTTATACAAGGGAGTGATGAAATGACGTCAAGATTGGATCAAGCATTTTGTGATTTGGAAAGACCATTTGCATGGTTAGATTTAGATGCACTAGATAAAAATATACAAATGGTTCAAGATGCTTGTGGGGGAAAACAAATTCGTATTGCAACAAAATCGATTCGTTCTATTGAGGTCCTTCGTTATATACAAAAAAAACTTGTGAATGTTGTGGGGTTTATGACATTTACTGCAGCAGAGACCCTTTTTTTATTAGAGCAGCAGTTTGATGACTTATTGCTTGGCTATCCAGTAATGGAGGAAGCAACGATTCGTCGATTGTTGCATTTTGTAAAGGAAGGAAAAATCGTCACCTTTATGGTAGACAGACCAGAACATATCCAACTATTGGCGAAATTAGGACAAGAGATTGGCATACGTGTACAGGTTTGCATTGATCTTAATGTTTCTAATGATTTTAAAGTATTGTATTTTGGAACAAAACGTTCGTCATTGTCTTCTCTTGAAACGTTGACACCTTTTTTACAAACCATTCAAAACACCCCTGTAATTGAAGTGGTAGGAGCGATGGGCTATGAGGCTCAAATAGCAGGGGTTGGCAATCGTCCTGCAAATGCTTTAAAAGGTAGAGTCATAGAAGCCATGCAAGTACAAGCCAAAAAGCAAGTAACGCAGTTTCGTCGATTAGCGATCGCCCATATCAAGGCTTATTTTCCAAATCTACGCTTTGTTAATGGTGGAGGATCAGGAAGTATGACGTACACCAATCAACAGAAGGAAGTAACGGAAATTACAGTTGGCTCGGCTTTTTATGCACCAGCATTGTTCGATCAATTTACACATTTACAGTTAGAAAAGGCTGCTGGATTTGCCTTACGTGTAACAAGAATGCCTGAAAAAAATATCGTTGTTTGTCATGGGGGAGGCTATACGGCTTCTGGAGCCATTGGGATGGATCGTTTGCCTGTATTCTATGACCCTACCACTTTTGCATATCTTAGCCTAGAAGGCGCAGGGGAAGTGCAAACACCTATTAAGGTCAAAGGGAAGAGTATCAATATTGGCGATACCATTTATTTTCGACATGCGAAGGCTGGAGAGCTTTGTGAGCGTTTTCAGGTCCTGCATGCTATTCGCGGGGACAAGTATGCAGGACATTACACAACATATAGGGGGGATGGACAATGTTTTCTATAGAAAAATGGCGAAATGGTGAAAAGTGGACAAACTGGGCTGGGAATGTTATTTCCTATCCGAGTGAAATGTATTTACCACACTCTATTGATGAAGTTTCAGCAATTGTGAAGCATGCGTGTCAATCAGGAAAGACAATCCGTGTCACAGGTGCTGCTCATTCTTTTAGCGCTGTGGCTATGCCTGAGCATATAGCAATTTCCTTACATAATCTGCGTGGATTAATCGCTGTGAATGAGGAAAGGCAGGAGGCAACATTATGGGCGGGGACCTACCTATATGAAATTGGACCAATGCTAGCGAAACACGGTTTTGCGTTAATCAATATGGGCGATATTCAGGAGCAAACCATTGCAGGGGCAGTGTCAACTGGCACACATGGCACAGGGGTTACACTTGGTTCTCTATCGTCAGCTGTCCAGGCATGGGGATTTGTAGACGGTACAGGTACTTATCAGGAACATAGGAGAGGTATGGATGATTTATCTGAAGCGCTGCATGTATCTCTTGGGATGCTAGGTGTTCTGGTCAAAGTAACGATTAAGGTCGTACCACTATATGGTTTGCATTATGTGGGGGCAAGAGAAACATTGACAAATGGTCTCTCGTTATTTGCGGAGGATATTCGTCAACATCGTCATGTGGAGTGGTTTTATTTCCCTGGTAGTGAAACAATTCAAGTAAAACGGATGAATGCGGTCGCGCCTGTTTTTCAAAGTGAATGGAATAAAAAAATAGAAACGTTAAAGCTACAAATAGTAGAAAACGGGGCTTTCTTTGCGATGTCAGAGCTTTGTAAGTGGAAACCAGGTTTAAGTGGTGCCATGAGCAAGATAGCGGCTGCCAATGTGGTAGAAAGTGAAAAAGTAGGGATAAGCTATGAAATTTATCCCTCACCTCGTAGCGTGAAGTTTCAAGAGAGTGAATATGCCATCCCTTTATCACAGTTTGAAGCTTGTTTGGAGGAAATCCATGCAACCTTTAAAAAAGGGACTTTTAATGTTCATTTTCCTTTAGAGTGTCGAACAACTGCAGGCGAAGCAGGTTTTTTAAGTCCAACACAAGGGCGTGAGTCAGCTTTTATAGCCTTTCATATGTATAAGGGAATGGCAGAAGAGCCTTATTTTAAATGGGTGCATACATTGATGCAAAAATATGAAGGTCGTCCTCACTGGGGAAAACAACATCATTTAACAGCGCAAACGGTCTATGCGTTGTATCCAGAGATTGAAAAGTTTTTAAGCATTCGACACCAATATGATCCTGAACAAATATTTTTTACAGGATACTTAAAAAAGTTGTTTCTATTGTAAGCGTTATCTCTAGGATTTGATAACTTAGCTTATTCAAATATAT
>Ga0213825_1001456_pt1 | contig 16095 bp, 19 predicted proteins | sample MC6MC0900MG_FD_179896 | JGI IMG/M metagenome (GOLD analysis project Ga0213825, IMG submission 179896) | Enriched soil aggregate microbial communities from Iowa State University, Ames, United States - MC6-MC0900-MG | ecosystem: Environmental > Terrestrial > Soil > Unclassified | place: USA: Iowa... | reverse complement strand
TGCCTTACAGCTTGCAAAGAAAGGATGTGGTTTTACAAATCCAAATCCCATGGTGGGGGCGGTGATTGTGAAAGACGGTGAGATCATCGGACAGGGATATCACCAGAAATACGGGGAACTTCATTCGGAACGCAATGCTTTGGCTAACTGCAAAACATCGCCGGCAGGGGCGGCCATGTATGTGACACTGGAGCCTTGCTGCCATTCTGGCATGACACCCCCCTGTACCGATGCGATTCTGGAAAGTGGTATCCGCCGTGTGGTAATCGGCTCCTGTGACCCGAACCCACTGGTAAGTGGAAAAGGCATTGAGCTGTTACGTTCCGGTGGAATCGAAGTCACTAAAGGAGTTTTAAAAGATGAATGCGATGCACTAAACCAAATTTTCTTTCACTACATCCAAAACAGAACCCCCTATGTGATCATGAAGTACGCTATGACCCTGGATGGGAAAATTGCAACACACACTGGAAAATCCCAATGGATTACCGGTGAAGCGGCGCGAAAACGTGTTCATGAGGATCGGCACCGTTATTCTTCCATTATGGTAGGGGTTGGTACTGTCCTTGCGGACGACCCGCTTCTGACCTGTCGGCTGGAGAACGGCAGAAATCCGCTTCGCATTGTCTGTGATACCCATCTAAAAACGCCCTTAAGCGCAAAGCTTGTTACAACAGCAGGCATTGCTGCCACCCTCCTTGCCACGACAAATACGGATCCAGAAAAGCATCGCCCGTATTTAGATGCAGGCTGTGACATTTTGGTACTCCCTCAAAAAGAAGGACATATTGATTTGAACTGCCTTATGACAGCTCTCGGTGAAAGAAAAATCGACAGTGTAGTACTAGAAGGAGGCGGTATGTTAAACTGGTCTGCCCTGCAATGCGGAATCGTCAACAAAGTACAAGCCTATATTGCCCCTAAGCTGTTTGGCGGCAGCGGAAAAACCCCAGTGATGGGCCTTGGCATAGACAGCCCCGACCAGGCTTTTCATTTAAGCAAGCCGACCATCTCATGGATTGATGAGGATATTTTATTGGAAAGCGAGGTAATCAGGTGTTCACAGGAATCATAGAAGAAATCGGCAAAATACAAACCGTCCGAAAAGGTGCAGCATCCTCTTCTATCTCTGTCCAGGCAGAGAAAGTCATGCAGGATGTTCACATTGGGGACAGTATCGCTGTCAACGGCGTATGTCTTACGGTTACGGCTTTTTCTCATGGCGGATTTACTGCCGATGTTATGCACGAAACCTTTAACCGCTCCTCTCTTGGAAGCTTACAAGCGGGAAGCCCTGTCAATCTGGAACGTGCAATGCCGTCAAACGGAAGATTTGGAGGACATATTGTTTCAGGCCATATCGATGGCACCGGAACGGTTTCTGTCATTCAAAAAGATGATAATGCCGTTTGGTACACAATCAAAACAGCCCCTGGCATTCTGCGGTACATCGTTGAAAAGGGCTCTGTCGCGATCGACGGAATCAGCCTTACTGTAGCAACTGTTGAAAGAGACTGCTTCCGAGTTTCTATCATACCCCATACTGCATCAATCACTACTTTGTCAAGCAGACGTGTTGGTGATACGGTCAATCTTGAAAACGACTGTATCGGGAAATACGTAGAACGGCTGATGGGCATTCAGCAATCCAAACACAATATCACCGCTGACTTTCTAACAAAATACGGATATTAGGAGGACTCATAATGATCCAATATAACACCATTGAAGAGGCACTGGATGAGCTTCAACAAGGAAAAATTGTTCTGGTAACTGACGATGAAGATCGGGAAAACGAAGGAGATTTTATTTGTGCCGCTGAGTTTGCTACCACGGAAAATGTTAATTTTATGGCAATCCATGGCAAAGGTCTCATTTGCATGCCAATGAGTGCAGAGCTTTGTAAAAAGCTGAAGCTTCCTCAAATGGTCTCTGATAACAACGATAACCACGAAACAGCCTTTACCGTATCCATCGATCATGTCGATACCTCCACCGGAATTTCAGCAGCAGAACGAAGTCTTACTGCCATGAAATGCGTGGAAGACAACGCAAGACCGGAAGATTTCCGCCGTCCTGGTCATATGTTCCCTCTTCTGGCAAGAAAAAACGGAGTTCTGGAGCGAAACGGACATACCGAAGCTACGGTTGATCTCATGCGGCTGGCCGGCTTAAAGGAATGTGGTTTGTGCTGCGAGATCATGCAGGAAGACGGAACCATGATGCGCACCCCCCAATTGATCGCACTGGCAGAAAAATGGGGGCTTAAAGTAATTACCATAAAGGCCTTACAGGAATACCGCAAAAGAAAAGATAAGCTTGTTGAACAGGCCACCTGCGCTGAGCTTCCGACGAAATACGGTGATTTCAAGGTTTATGGGTACATCAATAAGTTAAATGGCGAGCATCATGTGGCGTTAGTAAAGGGTGAGATCGGTGATGGCAAAAATCTTTTATGCCGTGTTCATTCCGAATGCCTGACCGGCGACGCTTTCGGCTCCGAGCGATGCGATTGCGGCCAGCAGTTTGCGGCAGCAATGACACAGATAGAGAAGGAAGGGCGCGGAATTCTCCTATATATGCGTCAGGAAGGCCGCGGAATTGGACTGATCAATAAACTGCGTGCCTATGCCCTTCAAGATAAGGGTATGGATACTCTGGAGGCTAATCTCGCCCTTGGTTTTGATGGAGATATGCGGGAGTATTTTATCGGTGCGCAAATTCTGCGTGACCTTGGAGTAAAGACATTGCGCCTGCTCACGAACAACCCGGACAAAGTCTATCAGCTTTCTGGCTTTGGAATTGAGATTACAGAGCGAATTCCCATCCAGATGGATGCTAACGCAAATGATCTGTTTTATCTAAAAACCAAGCAGGAAAAAATGGGCCATATTTTGAATTATTAATATATTTCTAAAGGAGAGCTTACAATGAAAACATTTGAAGGAAAACTCGTATCAAAGGATATTAAAATCGGCATTGTTGCTGCACGTTTCAATGAATTTATAACTGGAAAGTTATTAAGCGGTGCACTGGATGGACTAAAGCGCCATGAGGTCAGTGATGACAGCATAGACATCGCATGGGTTCCCGGAGCCTTTGAAATTCCGCTGATTGCTTCTAAAATGGCAAAAAGCGGGAAATATGATGCGGTGATCTGTCTTGGTGCAGTCATTCGGGGCAGCACCTCCCACTACGATTATGTGTGCAGTGAGGTGTCCAAAGGCATTGCCAGTATATCCCTTAGCAGTGATATTCCTGTTATGTTTGGCGTGCTGACCACAGAAAATATCGAGCAGGCCATTGAGCGTGCAGGCACAAAGGCCGGCAACAAGGGCTTTGATTGTGCGGTCGGAGCCATTGAAATGGTCAACCTCATCCGTGAGATTGATGCTCGTTAATGCCTGGATCATCCATCAACAAAAATAGCAATAAAAAATGCAGCCCGCTCTTACTAGAGTTGGGCTGCCTGTGATTTCATTTTGGCACAGCTATAGTTTATCGTAACATTCCGTCTTTTATTTCTGCATCTAAATGTTTCTTATATTTTTCCGCAAAACCAATCACTCTTTGAAGCTTTCTTTCATCTTATACGCATCAAGCCAAATCTTCTTGTTAAATAAGTCCCAGAATTCTGCTAGGACCTGTTCTTCTTTATTCATGGCCTATCCTCCCACCCGTTGGTGTATTAGCAATATTATACTGAATATTTGTTTCTATTTCAACATTTAGCTCTTATTTCATTTAACAGTCCTTCAAACCATTGAACATTTACTAAATGGTGGTTAAGTGAATTTTTCAACATGTGCTTAAAATAGGCAGGATTTTTAAAATCTTGTTCAAGGGACTTTTCTAATAGAGTAATCTTCTCTCTCGTTTGCATGATTTGCATTTCCAATAATTGAATAAAATCCTCTGTTTTATATTCATCGGCAAACAACATTGTTGTATAAAATGATAAATTTACATACTCTGTCTTTGAACCATACTGATACATTAATTTTTCAAATTCTTTATTTCCCAGTTCAGTAATGATATAATTGTGCGTTTCTCTGGTGCGATCGATCTTGTCAACATCAACTTTTTTAATCAGTTGTTTTTCTTCCAATTGTTGAAGATTGTAATAAAAGGATCCCTTCGTAAAGTTCACTATATATTTGTAATGATTTTCTTCCATCAGAGCTAGTAATTCATAACCATAAGAACCTGGGTTTTGCTTCAATAAGCCTAATATTAATAGCGGAATCAAGAAATTACCTCCTCTGCTTATGACATTCCGACCGCCTATATTTGTGTGATTTGAGATTGGAATTCCTCAAATGACATTTTTCCTAATGCAAAATCTTTGCTTTTGATATAGATCTTTTCAGCTTTTGTTTGAGTTCTGGTGCCATTACGTTTTATCAGCTCATTTTCATTCACTAATGGCTCCATGATATGCTGCCTTTTATCAAAGGCTTCAAAATATCTTAGACCAAATTTCCTTTGCGAAACTGCATCAATATGGATCCCATCCGGATTAGAAGTTAAACCTGCAGCGGTGACGAAGTAACAATTGTCTTGCTCAAGGGCAAATTTCTGCAGCTCCTGATTGATATAATGATATTCTGTGCAGTTTTTTCCAAACCCTTCTTTACCCAGGAAATCACCTAGCCCGCCAATGATCAGAGGAATATTTGGAGAATTTAATTCTTTCCTAAGAGTTTCAATGATTGAAAGTAATTTTTTATAATAAACTTTATAATTTCCATTGCTACTATCACTTTCACCCTGATGCCATAAAATTCCTGTCAGTTCACTATTGTGGACTGCAAATTCAGCTTCATTTACTGCATGTTTAAAAAGCACTCCATCGACCGCCCATTCATCAAGGGTGCTGCCGCCCTCAGCGCAAGGAATTAGTCCAATGGTATCCTTTTCATTGATCTGGCACCATGCGTCTGCAAAGGATGCTGCAAGGCTTATTCCTGAAACAGGACGGTCATAGTTGATGGGTTCCGTCATCATCTGCCATCTTCCATTGCGCAGCATCTGTATTCTTTCATTATAAATAGGGGATACTTGGTGAATAAATCCCCGACCAGCCATATTAGACTGTCCTAACAATAAAAATGATTTAACCATTATTTTACCCTCGTTTTCAATATCGCACTATAGTAATGTGATTTAATTCGTTAATACATTTTTATATTAGTCTAATTAGACTATCTTGTCAACTTTTATTGCAAGAATGGAAGAACTCTACGGAGCGTTTATTGAAAAGCCAAACATCAGGGACTACAATAGTCCGTGGGGAGATCATCTTATTGAAAAGGAGAGAATGAATTTGGATAAAATTAAAATAGATAAATTTCTTGATGACCAAGGTAAGATTACGCAATTACCACAAAAGCAATCCGTCAGAGTTGCGACGCTCAGTTACCTGGCAGAAAAATTTGAATCAAACCGCAATTATACTGAAAAAGAAGTAAACTCCATCTGTGAAGATTGGCACACCTTCGGAGATTATTTCATTCTCAGGCGGGAACTGATTGACAATGGTTTATTATGTCGTGAGCCAAACGGATCACGTTATTGGAAACCAAAAACCGATCTGCCGAATAAAACAGATCAAGAATTACGATTAAATACTGCCTTTCATCCCATTGATTTTGATAACTGGGATAGGAAACAATATTTCTATTATTTTACGAAAATGTTACCTACCGGATTTTCCATTAGTGTTGAAGCAGACATTACCAACACCTACAACATGATGAAAAAGCAAAACAAAAAGTTTTTCCCTGCTTTTTTATTTCTGGCTTCAAAACTAATCGCTGAACAGCAGGAATTTCGTATTTCCAAGTTAAATGATCAGCTGGGTTATTATGAGGTTCTGCATCCCTCTTATGCTTGTTTCCATCAAGATGACAAGACAATGTCAAATATGTGGACGGAGTATAACCCGAATTTCCAGATTTTCTATGATAATTACATGGAGGATCAAAATCAATATGCAGATAACCACGGGATATTGGCAAAGCCTGTTACTCCGCCGCAGAATAGCTTTATGATAGGTATGCTGCCATGGATAAAATTTACAAGTTATACCCCGGTACCTTATGCCGATATCAATAATTATTTTCCGGTAATCCAGGCAGGGCAATTTTTTGATAGAGAGGGAAAAAAAATTATGCCTCTTTCTATTACCGTTCACCATGCTGTGGCTGACGGATATCATGTGGGATTATTCTTAGAAAAGTTCAAGACCGGTATCGCTGCCCCCGAAAGCTGGGTATAACTGCTATCACTCTCCTTTTTCATATTATCTAACCTAAAAGTGCATACTTGCTAATATAATGATCCTATCATAATATGATAAATATAAAATGGCAAGGAGGATAACACAATGAAAAAAGAGATTGAAGTATCTGAATATACCAATGAGATCATGAAAGCGTTAAAAACAGGCGTTTTGCTGACCACTAAAACAGATGACAAGGTGAATTCCATGACAATTTCCTGGGGTACCCTGGGAATTGAATGGTCAAAGCCGATCTTCACTGTTTTCGTTAGAGAGAATCGCTTTACAAAACATCAGCTGGAAAAAAATCCGGAATTCACGATAAATATACCATATGGCGATTTTGACAAAAAGATCCTGGGGGTTTGCGGGACAAAATCCGGTCATTCCATTGATAAAATCAAAGAACTTAACTTAACGCTTGAAACGCCAAATGCTATTTCTGTTCCTGCTATTAAGGAACTTCCTTTAACGTTAGAGTGCAGGGTTGTGTATAAGCAAAAGCAAGATGAACATGAAATTACCGAAGAATACAGAAATGCATTTTACCCACAGGATGTAGACAGTTCATTCCACGGTTCAAACAAAGATTTTCATACCGCTTATTACGGAGAGATTCTTAGTGCATATATTATCGAATAATATCAAAAGCATGCCTGTTTTTGTTCGTATGGGGCCAGTATTATATCGCTTTCAGGCATAACTAAAACCTCCTGTCGTATTCTAATCCTACGACAAGAGGTCTCTTTTTGCAATTTTAGATTTAAAATTTGTTGTAATGAAGTTTTTGGTATAGCAGCGTACTTTCTTTATATGGCTTTTTCTCCTCTGCAGGATAGCCAATGGCAATCATACATTCAACACTATATTGCTCAGGTATTTCCAGCACTCCTCTTATATAATCTCCTGCTGTCTCCTGCTCTGTATGAAATCTTTCTCTTACTTGAATCCAACACGACCCAAGATCTAAATCCTGTACCGTCAATTGAATAATCGTAGCCGCTATGGACGTATCCTCAATCCACACGTCACTTGAACCTTTATCCGCTAATACTACAATTGTCAAAGGAGCACCTGCTAAAAACTGAGAAACAGGTTCTCTGCAAAGAGAAAGCTGACGGATTAATTCCGAATCGGTAACGGCGATAAACTGCCAGGGCCTGATGGACCGGGATGAGGGAGACAGCAAGGCACTTTTTAGAATCACATCTATTTTTTCTTTTTCAACTTCCTTGTTTTGAAACTTTCTAATGCTTCTCCTGGATTTTAAAATGTCGAATAACATAATTGCTCCTTTCAATGTCCTTTGCGGGTAGTTACCTTATTAATTTTATCCTTAGAAATAAAGAAAGTCAATGATACAAATACCTCCTATCCTGCCATCTGCAGTCTTCCAGCCAGTAGACTCCATTCTTCACTTCCTACAACAGGTATTCCTAATACCATAACTGCAGTAAATTTATTACTATGTTCCAGCGTCATTTCGGTATAACTCCGCTTAAGTGCAAGAATTCTTTATCAGCATTGTGGAATTAAATTTACATATCCAAATAATGAGATATAATATAATAAGGAAAATTTGAAAGGAGCAACACTATGAATACCGCAGATTACTTTATTAAAAACTTGAACATGACTCCACATCCGGAAGGTGGATTTTATAAGGAGATATATGCGTCCGAAGAAAATATAACCTCAAATGATCTAAAAGTTGACTTTGAAGGGTCACGAATTCTTTGGACAAGTATCTATTTTTTACTTAGGGACGGAGAAGTCTCTAACTTTCACAGACTTAAATCTGATGAAATGTGGTACTATCATTCAGGTTCTCCGCTGACGATTTATATGATTAGTCCTGAAGGAGAGTTTTTCACTGAGCAGCTTGGTCTCGACATCGAAAATGGTGAAAAGCCTCAAATATTAGTACCGAAAAATTATATATTTGGTTCCGCTATGAATCATGAAGGATATGCATTAGTTGGCTGCATGGTATCGCCAGGCTTTGAATTTAGAGATTTTGAATTATTTAAAAGAAATGAACTGATAGCAAAATATCCCCAGCACCAGCAGATCATTCATAAACTGACTGTCGATTAACAACTGTTTCATGATTATCGAAGAGGATAATCCAAAGCTATATTTGGACTATCCTCTTCATTTGACGCCTAATTCCTATCCTTTAGCATATGATGAACGATAACGATGACAAAAGCGGCAAGCAGGGAATTAAGAAAGCCGCCCATACTTATACCTGTTACAAAATGATCTGCAATCATGATCGTCCAGGCATTTACAATAAAGCTGAATAATCCTAAGGTCAGCAGGCTGACCGGTAATGTAATCAATAACAGAATCGGCTTTAATATAAAGTTTACTACTAACAGCACCAATCCCATAATAAGAAGCGCTGAGATGCTGCCAATATAAATCGATGGTATTACCAATGACAGCAGATATATCGCTATTATTATAGATATATATTTTATGAACAGTTTCGACATTATTACCTCCCATTGACATGCTTTACCTGATTTTAATTAATACTTTGACTTCGTCAGTTGTAATATCGACAAGATCAAATGGTTCATCCCCGGCCAAAGAATCCAGCAGTTTATTAGTCATGATAACAAGTTCTTTTACTGAATCGATGGTGACTGGGGCGGATGAACTCGGATCAGGCGCTTTCGGCATAAAAAAACATGCGGCAGTCAATAAGTCCTGAAAACAGTCCAATAATTCCTGAACGATATACAATGAGATTGGAATGGGAATACGTATGAACCTTCTGTTCTCAATCCGGAGCTTGATCCACAAAAAACGACAGCCCCTAATCGACATAAACTCTCACCTTTACCATCGCTTTATGGCCTTCATCCCAGGCTTCCACATCAACAATATTCGGGTCATCCAGGGTACCGTTTATGATCTCCTCGATGATCCTTGCAAAATCGATGCTGGAAATATCGATCCCCTTTGATTCCATCTCCCTTCTGGCATCCGCAGGAACCATAGTAGTCATCTTATCAGCAATTTCGCTGATCGTGGTCAGCAGACGTAACGGTATATTTACGTTAACATTCACGGAACTGTTATCCGACGTAACCTTTACCTTAAGGTACTTATAGCTTCGTCTTGCAGAAGTTACGGTTTCAACCTTCTGAATCGCTTCTGTCTCTTTTGTCACATTCAGAGCTTCCAAAAGTTCCATCCCTTCGGCAGCAGTAATCTGCCCTTTTTCTATCATTTCCAGTATTTTCTGTTGTTCACTCATAGTCTGACCTCCTATTAATTATAGATTTTTAATCCGTTCCGTTGCTTCTTTGGGGGAGATTTCACCACTTGATAATTGGTCAAGAATATCATTCCTTGCGGCTGTTTTATCTTCACTTTCCTTAATCAATTCTTTTGATGATACTTCATATCCAAGACCTCTTATGACTGAATCCAGTTTACCGCGGACCGTTGGATAAGAGATTCCCAGTTCTTTCTCAACATCCTTGATATTACCGCGGCATTTTATGAATACCTTGACAAACTCAAGATCCTCTTCTGGAAGACGGCAGAATTCACAAGGCTGGAAATCGCCTTCAATGGCTGTCGAACACCTGGGACAGCTTAACTTGGTTATGGAAAGCTTCTCACCGCAAACAGGACATTTACCCGGAGCTTTGTATTTCATATTTTCACCTTCCTGATGTAGTATTTGATTATAATATACAACTACAGATTAAATATGTCAATATTGAAATCAATAATATTAATAATTATATTAAAATAATTGATTTAATTATTAAATATATTAAATCAACCTTTTAAGAGTATTAATTAAGCCAGTCCATTTGACAATAAAATCCTCCATATGTTCTTTCGTGTCATCTTTTCCTTAAATCTCCTATTATTATTTGATGATAATCTACTATTAGATTATGTGATTATGCAGCCAATCTTGCCTTTACCTGCATTCTGAAGCATAATATCCGATTTCTAGTATCAACATGCTTTTATTGACTTGTTCTCTCATGCTACTTTGGATTTCTTCCTTTCTACATCTTTGTAAAAAAGGCTAAGTTTATAGGTCCCGAAATCCGACCTAAAAACTTAGCCTCTTGATTGTTTTGTAAGCTATATCTTGAAATTACACCTCATTATTTCTACATACATTTTATGACCTTTAGGTGCTCTTATTTGACAACAATTTATCCAAATATATGGATTTAAACTGTTTGCTGGCCAGCATCTGCTTTAAAGGGGGTAATTTAAGAATAACTCCAAGTACTGCTGCCATCGCTCGATGATTGGCAAATGCCTGATTATCAAATATGAGATTTTGCAGGGTTCCTTTTTCGATTGCTTGCAGCACAAATCTATGAGTACTATTTACCGGTGTAATGACTTGTACCTCTCTTCGCACCAATTCAATGGCATCTTTAGGACAGCTCCGCACACATACTCCACAGCCAAGGCATACCTCCTCGTCCACCTGAGCTACTGCTTTCCCCTCTTTGTTTTTTTCCATGGAAATAGCTAACACCGGACATACCTTTGCACATTTCCCACATCCTATACATTGTTGCGAAATCTTAGGTATATAATTTGTGGTAGCCACAGGCTGCATTGGACTGAATTTTCTTGCTGCCTGCAAGGCCTCGCAGCAGCAACCGCAGCAATTGCAGATAAATGCCGGGGCTTCTCGAACATTTTCACCAATTTGAACCAGATTCGCTGCATAAGAACGGTCTAATACATCCATTGCTTCCTTCTTATCAATTAACCTTGCATGCTGCCCATTTTCCGCAAGAGATCGGGCAACATTTCCAAGGGTGAGGCAAACATCAAGCGGGGCATTTATTTCACATGGATGGCCTGCATGCAGCATCTTGTGCCTGCAATAACAGGTTCCAAGGCCTATATAAGCTGCATCTTCAATTATATGACTGGCTCTTTCATAATCCAAAATATGAATTGTGTTTTCACTTGTCAGAACCGGCTCCTGAACATAAACTCGTCCAAGATACGTCTCTGTTGCAAAAAATAAATCCTTAACAAAGTCTTCTTCTACATTCATGTATTGATAATACAATTCACTTAAATATTTCTGATCAATATCGCCTCTAGTACGCATCAATGCGAATTCAATGAACCCGGCCATTGGCGGCGGCATGACAAATTGACGTACCCCATTATAGAAGGAATCCACAAGTAACGCTTTCTCGCAAAGATGTTCTAAAAAAGCTTCTGCTTTCCATTCACTGGTGTTCCAGATTTTAGCTGCTTTTTTTGCAGTAAATGGACGAATCGGCAATAATGCGACCCATTTGGCTTCCTTTTCTGTATAAAGTACCTGCAAAATTTTATACAGGCTTTCCGTTGGCGGAGCCCCTTGTGTGAACCAATTGATTCTTTCTTCTAGATTCTTATAGGCATCTTTGCTTGTAATATGTCCCATGGATTCACCTTCCTTCCTTTTCAGTAATTACTCTATATAGATGCGGCTTGCTCCCGGGATATATTCCGATATGATGTAGGAGTTACCCCTTTTTTTGCTGTAAATTGTTTTATAAAGTATGTGTCATATTCAAAGCCAGTTGAACGGGCTATTTCATTCAGGCTCATGTCTGTATGAATCAAAAGATCCCCTGCAACTTGCATTCGGTACAACTGTAAATATCCCATTGCTGTACAACCACATCTCTCCTTAAACAATTCATTTAAAGATACACGATTTAAATGTGCACAACTAGTTAAATCCTCTAATATAATTTTATTTGAATAATTTGTATATATATATTCTAAAACTAAATCAACTGGTGATTGTTCCGCTTGGCGATTAATGTTTTCAAGCAGACCCAGAATTTGTATAAGATATTTTTTTATTCTGCATACCCAAAGTGCATCGCTTTGAGCAAAAACTTCTGTTCCAAGTACAAAAAACCACTCAAATAATTGCGGATATGCTTTCGCAGTTACTAGAGGTACCCCGGTTTGTGAGTGATCTCTGCTAAAAAGTGAAAGACCGGTTTGTATTCTCAGATTAGTTGAATCACTGTCCTGTTTTTCGGAAAGTCGTGTACTGTTAAAAAAATCAGTATGAAAGCTAAAGGATTGGGCTGATACATTGTTCCTTTCAAATATTTTTATTGTATCTTCTTTCGCTAAACATAGAATACCTGGCGCAGATATTTTCATTGGGCGGTCATTAAATATCCCTGTGATACTTCCATCTGTAATAAAAACAATTGTAAAACGCTCCTTATATGGAAGAGTTTTAAAGTCCTCGGCAGTAACAAATTCAATATTCACAGTCCGGTTTTTATAACGGTCATATTGAGGCATTGCGGTATACCCTCTCTCTGTAGATAGTATAGTTAATACATCATTTCTCTCATTGTATCATATTTTTAAAACGATACACAAGGGTACAAAAAAACACCTATTCGTAAATCTGCACGAACGGTGTCGAATGATCCTAATTAAGTAATGGCGGCTTTGATTTTGATTCAAAACCGCCATTTGCTTTTTACGCACAATGAGACAAACTTCACAATGCATGCCACATAGCCACAAATTATAATTCAGAAAAGTATTTAATTGTTCTAACCATTTGGCTTGTATACGAATTTTCATTATCATACCATGCCACAACTTTTACTAAGGACTTTCCATCAGGAAGTGAAGTAACCTTTGTCTGTGTAGCATCAAATAATGAACCGTATGTTATGCCAATGATATCTGAGGAAACCAATTGTTCTTCTGTATATCCAAATGACTCGGAAGATGCTGCTTTCATAGCAGAATTTATATCATCTTGATCTACAGTTTTATTGACAACAGCTACTAATTCGGTGACAGAACCGGCTGGGACAGGAACTCGTTGAGATACACCGTCTAATTTTCCTTCTAATTCAGGAATCACCAATCCTATTGCTTTAGCTGCACCAGTAGAAGTTGGGACAATATTTAATGCTGATGCACGTGCTCTTCGTAAGTCACCCTTTGCATGGGGACCGTCTAGGGTCATTTGGTCGCCTGTATATGCATGAATCGTTGTCATAAGTCCTTTTTCAATTGAAGCAAATTTATCAAGTACATCAACCATTAGAGCCAAACAGTTTGTTGTACAAGAAGCTGCTGAAATAATGGTGTCATTTTTTGTCAATATATTTTCGTTGACCCCGTAAACAATTGTGGGTAAATCATTTCCTGCTACAGCGGAGATAACAACCTTTTTAGCTCCTGCTGCAATATGAGCCGAAGCTTTTTCTTTTGATGTAAAAAAGCCTGTGCACTCTAAAACTACATCTACATCAAGTTTACCCCAAGGAAGATTTTTAGGATCTTTTTGAGCGTAAATTTTAATTTCCTTTCCTGCTACAACAATAGAACTTTCTTTCGCTTCTACTTTATCAGCTAAAGTGTAACGTCCCTGCGCAGAATCGTATTTTAATAAATGAGCCAACATTTCGGGGCTGGTTAAATCATTAATTGCAACTACCTCATATCCCTCTGCCGCAAACATTTGTCTAAAAGCAAGCCGGCCAATGCGTCCAAAACCATTAATTGCTACCTTTACTGCCATAATTTATTTCCTCCTGGTTAAAAAATATTATGCTATGGTTTTAATAAAAAGCTGGATAACCTATTGATATTATATCCTTTCAGTACATTAATATTTTATAACTTGTAGTTTTATGGCACAATGGAATAAACGAAGAACTTGACTATACTATCTGTAAGGAGGGTATTATGCCACATATAGACCGTTCCTTATGCATTCACACTAAATTTCATTACTGATTCCGGCATAGCATGTACATAAAGCGGAAAAACAAATTATGTAAAATCCCTCGATATGTTTTCATAAACACATATCGAGGGATAAAATCAAGACGAAATATTAACTTTTATAATACACTATCCGTGAACCCCAGTATTATCAAGACGTTCAGAGCTACACACTTTTGAAATCACAGTTTATCCCCCCAAAAGGTAATTGTTTTCGTCATTACTCCTCCTCTTTAACTACTCCATATCCCTCAGGTGCGGGGATCGCATGTTCCGATGCACGGCTAACTGCCTCCCATTCCTCCCAAGCATTCATACGCTTCTTTAATGCGTCCATTGCCAGATCGTAAACCATGCTGCCTAGGATAAGCCGCAGGGGAGGATTATCACTATCTACTAATTTCATAAGAGCTTCCGCTGCCAAGGAAGGATCACTATCTGCCGAATCTTCGGAATACTGTTTGGCCAGTTCTTCACGAAGTGTCCCGTATGAATCCAATGGATCGCTATAATCCATCGAAAGGTATAAATCTGTCCAGTAGCCTCCTGGTTCAACCATGGTAAGTTTCACTCCGAAATGTTCAGCCTCTTTTGCTAAAGCTTCACTCATTCCTTCCAGAGCAAATTTACTTGCACTGTAAATGCCCGACATTGGTCCTGAGATAATGGCACCAATACTGGTTATCTGTATTATATGCCCTGAACGCTGAGCCCTTAAATATGGCATCACCGCCTGGCAGACCCAAAGGGCTCCAAAAAAGTTTGTATCCATCATTTTCCGGGCTTCCATCTCACTTAATTCTTCAATCATTCCTAATGTCATGATGCCCGCATTATTTACGACAATATCAAGCCTGCCAAAATGTTCAATCGCTGCTTTAACCGTAGCAAAAACAGCTTCCCTGTCTGTAACATCCAGGTTTAATGGCAGCAAAGTCTCCTGATACGCATCTTTTAACGTTTCCAATTTGTCAATCGTTCTTGCAACTGCTACAACTTTATCCCCGGCTTTCAGTGCAGCACATGTGAAGGCATAACCAAGTCCTTTACTTGCTCCGGTAATAAACCATACTCGTTTATTTATCATATTTTGTGTCATAGATATTCTCCTTTTCTATTTTAATTAATTAATGTTCAACATTGAAATGAAGCATTGTCAACCTGCTCTTATCCAGCGCATTTTGAAAACTCCCTTTCAAGGAATAACAAAAAGCACAGGCAATTTACTGCCTATGCAAAATAGAATCGGAAAAAGTATACCATATTATAATAAATGCCAACACAAAAACTAGCCGTTCCTTAAATCGGAGAGGTTTTGTTTGCTATGACATAAATAAGGTATCACGTATGGACAGACTTATCCCGATTATCTGCATAGGCAGATTCAAAAGAATATTGCATTTAATTGCAAAACTCCCTTTATCGGAAAAAAATCAACACACGTAATCCCTCCATTCAAGTAATATGATTACAAGATAACATATAAGTTCTGGAAAGTCAATGAATGCTGTCAAACGGGCAGGATTTCCATTTCCAAAGGTAAGCAAACATCTAAAGGAAAATATAAAAAAGCTGCTGCAATTAAGGGATACCCTCACATGCAGCAGCTCTGATAAAATATAAAAAACAGCAAATTAATAAAACTAGTCAATCATAAAACAGGCTACGCCAACATTATTCAACGTAATGATTGGTTTGCACCGAAATGCCTTGCAGCAGTTATCAGACATTCTTACTTTTAGGATATAAAAACCTTCATAAGGGACTGTAAACTCAAAGCAGCCGCAACCATTGATCTGTACACAGCACAGTAAGGTATCAATGTCTTTGCATCTCTCATATAACTTTACATCCCAATCATGGAAACTATTGCAGCAACAGCCCCAGACACAGCCCTCAATAATACAGGGTTTAATCAGACATTCCTCACAAACAGGGCAGGGTTCTGGTTCCGGACACTCTGCAGGAATTGGTATTGGAATGGGAACAAATATCGTTTCCGGTTCCGGGCAGGCTGGGCACGGCTCCGG
>Ga0213825_1001454_pt1 | contig 16104 bp, 16 predicted proteins | sample MC6MC0900MG_FD_179896 | JGI IMG/M metagenome (GOLD analysis project Ga0213825, IMG submission 179896) | Enriched soil aggregate microbial communities from Iowa State University, Ames, United States - MC6-MC0900-MG | ecosystem: Environmental > Terrestrial > Soil > Unclassified | place: USA: Iowa... | reverse complement strand
TCACTCAAACAGTTTTATGCCCAGGGTCTAAGCCACCAAAAAAAGCCGCGTCTTACATCCTGTTTGTGTCACTACCATTATGGACAGGAGGAACTTATTTTCATGCCAGGGTTGGGAGAAGAAAGCTCATGATTGTTTTATGCTAAAACCATTGACTCTTACCCGCGTCTAGTCTTATTATATTTATATTGACTCAATTTATTACAAATAGTCATCAAAGGAGAAGAACGTATGCCTAAGATCATAAGTGAGCAGGAGAAGGAGCATATCAAAAATGCAATGTATATCAAAGGAATAGAGCTCATTCGTAAGAAAGGCATGAAGCGAGTTACGGTTGACGATATTACAGCAGCTGTGCAAATAGCCAAGGGTTCCTTCTATACCTATTATCCTTCCAAGGAAGAATTTCTCTACCACATTATAAAGCAAAATGAGCAAGCTTTACTTGACCGAGTTCTTGAAATCGGAGCTAGCTCGGGACATTTTAAGGACAAGATTACGCATGCACTTCGCGAAATTTACTTGGCACCAGATAGTCTTGCACTCTATGTTCAGCCATCGGACCTAGAATATTTGCTGCGCAAGCTTCCAGATCTTACCAACAAAAAGGAACAGGATAAATCCAAAACTAATTTTCAGAGTACAATGAATGGCTTGGGAATAGAGGATGCTCAATGTGATTATAGCGTACTTGCGAATTTAATGGATGGCTTACATTTTATCGCCTCAAATCAAAACCAATACGGTGAACAAGGAAGGACACAAGCATTAAGCATTCTTGTAGAAGCAATTGCGGAATATCTAAGCAAGTGCAAGCAAAATTCAACCAAAAATAACTAGAGGAGGCATTCATATGAATCAATCCTGGATTATTTTCATAGCAGCTATTGCCTGCATCAGTATGGCGATTTATTGGTTTCTCTATACAAAGAAGCGTGCAACAGCTTGTCATATCCATACGCCAAACGGAATAGATGAGGGCGAGTATGTGACGATCGGTGGAATCCAGCAGTTTTTATATCATCGTGGTGAAAATAAGGATCACCCCATCCTCTTATTCCTGCATGGAGGTCCTGGCAGTCCGATGCTTCCTTTTGCCCAAGACTTTCAGTTTCCTTGGGAAGATAAAGTAACCGTTGTCCACTGGGAACAACGAAACAGCGGTAAAACCTTCTTTGCCAATGATCCACAGAAAGTCACGCCGACAACAACGATTGAACAAGCGTTAAAGGATACATATGAAGTTGTGAGCTATTTACAAAAGAAATATAACAAAGAGCGAATCCTTCTGCTTGGTCATTCATGGGGTTCTATCTTAGGTAGTCTATTCACCATGCAATATCCGCAGATGGTTCAAGCCTATATTGGAGTTGGACAAGTTGTAAATATGTTTGAAAACGAACGAATTGGCTACGAGAAAGCATTGGAATGCAGCAGACAAGTAAAAAATCAGAAAGATATTAGCACCTTACAGGCTTTAAGTCCTTATCCCGAGCACCTTTTTAGTGATGCCATGGTCAAGAAGCTTATGAAACTTCGTAAGTTGCAAGGTAAGTATAAGCTTGCGATGCAACCATCACTTCAACTAGTTATGAGCGTACTATGTTCTCCCTTTTATTCGTTCAAAGATATTAAATACATGTTAATGAGCGATGTACTAGAAATAAAACAACGTGCTATTTTGGAATTTTTGTTTAAGTCCTATGATCTGAACATGGTAACTTCAGACTATCAAGTTCCAGTATTCTATATCCATGGCGAGGATGACTGGCAAACTCCTTATTCTCTCGCTCGTACATACTTTGATCAACTCAAGGCGCCAATGAAACAATTTTACTCCATACCAAATGCTGGACATGTGACGATGCTTGATCAGAAGGAACTATTCAACGAAGCTTTATTCGACATTATCGATCAAATCAAACATTAATTACCAAAGCCATTCCATCATAGCACCATGATGGAATGGGAATATCTCAACCAAGTCAGTATGCACAGGCTTCACAATGTATGTCAAATGCTCTTATATAACTAAATGGCCTTTTTCAAGAATAAAGACGCTTTCCTTATTACGGAAAAGCACCCGATTGTGGAAGATCATTTTCAACTAAAGCGCCTATAATTGAAGTATAGGAACGATTAAAAAATGCAGGTTTAAAGTGTCAAATTTACAGGTTTTTATTCAAATAACACACTCTGAATAATTTTGAAAAGTACTATCGTAGCCATGTTTATATATTTGCATAAAAAGCTGTAAAGACAATATTTAAAGGAAAATCCAAGAAATATTGGTTTAACAGCATTTCTTGGATTTCGGTTTCTTTCCAAATTTCCATTTGGGAACGTTATTTTGTATGTTTTTGTATAACTTAAATAAATGTATCAATCGAACTAGATGTTGGTTTTACTTGCTGCTGTGCTTCTGCTTTTAATGCTCGCCAGGCTTCTGTATAAATCGTATTAAATTCACTTTCACGATTACGTTCTTCTCGTGTACCAATTGCATGCCAACCATTATGGGGCGAATAGGTAGAAGTAATATTCCCCTTCGCATCCTTTACCTCTAAATAGCTCACATTTCCAAGCTGCATGAATGGTAATTGCCTTAACATTTGTGCTATCGAGCCTTTACGATCAGGTGATACTACAGATACAAAACTCTTCTTTAATGTCCTATAAGAAGCATTTTCATGCCCACCAAATTTGCCATTTTCAAAATCTTTTTTAGCTTGTGCAATAATTGCTTCCTTATATTTTTCTTCACTCATCGCTGGAGCTGATTTCGTCGACATCGAATTTATCCCTGAAAAACTGGGCATTGTAATAGATGTTAGTTTATTTTCAACACCTAATAATTTTAATGTATCATTACTGATAGTTGGAAATCTCATTTTTGCACCTCCCATTTATGAAAGAACAAATAACTAGTTTCACTATTTTTACTAACTAATAGTTATAGTAAATAGTTAATTTTGGAGAAGCATATTTTTCCATGAACTACCTACTAAAGTACTTACATTTGTCCCATTATAATAAATAGACCATGTACCGACCGCTGGTTGTCCTATAACTCCAGCAGATATTTCAGTTTTATTAAGCGAACCCCAAGGGACAGAAATATAATTGTCCATAGAATTATTTTTGATATGCACTCTATTGGAAACAATCGCTCCGGTACCTCCATATGTGAGACCACTATTGGCATCAACCACCACTTTAGTGACTATAGCGGCAGATGGTAATCCAGAAACGTTAAATGTAGCTACACTAGAATCCCCACTTGCTTGTTGAGCAAGTGTTAGACTCATTGTATCCCTAGAAGTAAACGTTGTTGAAGATGATGCAGCAAGTGTTGTAGATTCAAGTGTTGTAGATAATTGTGAACGAAAACATCATTATTACCACAAGTAGAAAACTAAATAGTTTCGTAAATTTCATTTCAATTATCCTCCTATATATAATTAGGGTTTCTTCCTAAAAATACACACTTAATATTGTTAAAATTAGTATTTTTTACAAAAAACTCTTTTTTTATATCGGATGAGTAATCAATATTTTTAGTTATAAACTAAAGAAAGCTCATTATGCTTGTGAAATAGATTTTTTTCTAACGTTCTAAAAACTTTCAAATGCTACTTTAAATTAAAAATAACTCCCTCTTTTTTTGACGATGTACCTTTTCTTGGAGAAACCCCATAAAACATAGATAATTCCATGAAAGATTTCATCTACATTTAGATCATATACTGATGCTACACACTTTGCATAACACTATCGAAAGCAGAAGCAATCAATTAAAAACAATAATGGTGTTCACCTATTTCAAGTTTTAAGTTCCAAAGCGTCGTTTGGGGGCTTTTTTAGCTTAACGTTGTATATCCGCATAAATCTATTAGGCCCCACATAAAAGTTGTAGAGTGATAAATATGTATAATATGAGTACCCCATTTGTTGAAAGTTTAAACAGTTGGCGTTGACAACCTTTTTGGCAGAGAAGGTTGTCTTTTTTTATTATGTATTGCGAAGGACGTTACGTCACAATCTAATATAGTTAATATAGGAGGTCTTAAAAGTAACTAATGTTTGGAGGGGATTATTTGGAACTTACTATAGGTAAATTTGCAAAAGCAGTTAATACAACGATAAGGACACTTAGACATTATGAGAAAATAGGTCTACTTGTACCTAGTAAGAGAAATGAATTAAATCAGAAAATTTATACTGGGGATGAATTGAAGAAGTTTTATAACATACAGTTGCTAAAAAGTTTGAACTTACCTTTAAACGAAATCAAACAAAGGCTTGAAGACCCAGAGTATTCTTTTAAAGAAATGTTAGAAATTCAGGAAGCTTTACTTCTTGATAAGAGAGATAAAATAAATATGTCATTGGGAATGATGACCAGGATTAAGGCTCTATTAAATGAAACCGGTGATTTAAATAACGAAGACCTTATGTTGCTCATGAATTCTATTAGATTAGAAGAAGATCAAAGAAAAATTTTGAATCGGTATTTCTCAATAGATACAATTGATGCTATTATTCCCAAAAGTAAATCTCAACAAATAGTATTAGATAGGCTGAATATGAGGTTGTTATCTTTTTTTCAAGCAGCAATCCACAATGAACTAACCCCTGAAAGTCACGAAGTACAGAGAGAATTAAAAGAAATAATAGAAATGCTTCCTGTACCTTTAGAAGAGTTTTATAATTCCAATAATAACTTAGAAAAACAATTGGGAATTATTAAAGCCATATTACCTGTTAATATGACTGAGTTTTTAGGAGCAGCGATTCGTGTATTGTTTAACAGTCATCATGAGGGAAAAGGAGAATAAGTTTATGATTGAATTAAGTTCGAGAGAGCATTATAAATTATTGAGTCAAATTGTATTAGGATTAACTCCTTTCTTAATATTAGGTTTAATACTTATTGCGATCTTTAGATGGGGAGAAATCATACCCTTTATTGTTTCGTTGTTTGTTCCCAATGATCTCTCGTACCTTTTTGTTACCTTACTAGGTTTGATTGTTGGTACGATTATAGTATTAATTGTAGTTGGTCTCATAATTAAAACAAAAACAGAGCTTCCTCAAACTGAAAGCGCAGAAATAATAAATAAAATAATGAAGACTCCAAGTGGTATTGCCGTTAGTTCACTAGGGGGAAGCTTTTTTGAAGAGTTTTTCTTCAGGGGTGTACTAATAGGTTTGTTTATTGGTTATCATCATATCATCGATGGAGTCGTAATTATTTTTAGTTCCTTTCTATTTTGGATCATTCATATGCCGCAGTATAAAGGTGTTTATTTAGCATACGTATTAGTACTTATTAATGGTCTGATATTTGCATTATTGTTTTATTTTACTGGTTCTTTAATTCCTTCAATGATTGCTCATGCTATTTATAACTTTGGAATAGGAATCTACTTTATAAAATCTAAGTAATAGAAACAGTTTTAATCTAGAATTTAATGCTATTTTTGTGAATTGATAATAAAGTTATTGGATTATATGAGCCTTGCTCATTTATTAAGGCTCTTATAATTTGTATAGGTAACACCAGGGGAAATCTTGATGTTACTTTTTTAAAACAGAAAATGTTCATTATGAGTATAATCTAAAGGGGAAAAACGGTTCAATTTTTTTATAAACTGTATAACTTTATTTTAAACAGTACGACTTTATTTCAAAGCAACAACATTGTATGCATACAACTCAATTGTACCCCAGAATGTTTTCAAACCCGCATTTCTATGTCTCTAAAAATACCTTTATCAACAACTTAGTTGTACTCTAAAAAATCAAAACTCCTTTTTAATCACACAACTCAATCATACCCTAAAGGATTCTCTCTTATATAACCTTTCATTAAAGCGTTCATGCATTTCTATGTATTCTCTAATCTTTTGGAGATTCGGTAATCCTGCTTTGATATTTATATTGTCAACTGCTCTTAAAATCCACGAGTATACTCTCCTTGGCTTATTTTTAATAATTGCAGTCCTAACAATAGCTTTTTAAATATAAAAGTACCTGTCTATCTCTTTTAACCCAATCAATTATGTTATTAGTTTCTGTTATTAAGTAAACATCCTAAATCTTAGTATTACTCATTCAAACTTGTTTAGCTAGAGTCTACTTATAATGAAAATACTTATATTTTGTATAGAACTATATAATTATTTTTCTTCACTTTTTTTACCATCTTACATACTTTCGGTAGAATAGTGGTGGGAATACACTTTATTCCCAAATAAAATATTAAGCAAAGGGAAATTATTATTTATGACTGATTTTAGGCTTAGAATGAAGAAAAGTGTAGAAATTTTAGATATGAAGTTACAAGAAATTAATGATGCTACAATGGCTATTGGAAGAAAAAAGTTTGGAACGATACAGAAAGATATAAGTTGAACATGGAAACATTGACTTGGATTATAAATACAGATTCAATACTTTTTAAAAATGATAAAGATTATGAAGAATGCAAGATTAATTTTCAGAAAAAAATAGAAAGCAATTTCAAACGGAGTTTAAAAAACATTCACTTACTTATATAAAAATGACAGAGAATGGCTTGAAGTCAATTTTCCTACACAATGTGATACCTTGCGCACACAAAAGCATCCAATTGTTACTGTAAATGATGCAAGATAAATTTGAAATTTAGAGAGAGGGATGTTACTTGAAAAGAAGCGTATTATATATTGAAGATAATGAGAAAATAGGCAGTTGGGTAAAAGAAGAATTGGAACAGCGAGGGTTTTCAGTTCAATGGCTGCTTTCAGGTGAAGGTGCCGAAAGAGAAGTAAATCAGCATGAATTAGTTATTTTGGATATCATGCTACCCGGATTAGACGGATTTACTGTGGGAAAACGATTAAAGAAGGCAGCTCCTGCCGTTCCTATATTGCTGTTATCTGCTCGAACATCGATAGAAGATAAAGTAGATGGTTTAAAATTTGCTGATGACTATTTAACGAAACCCTTCCATACGGATGAATTAATTGCAAGATTAGAAGTATTAATCCGTCGAAGTGGTGGAACACATTCCGAGCGCATTTCATTAGGAAATGATATTGAAGTAGATCCAGAAGTTCAAATGGTATACGACAAACGCACAGGTGAAGAAATTATATTAACAGGGAAACAACATCAAATATTAATGTACTTCTTACGCCATCCTAATCAGGTTTTACCCAAAGAACAAATCTATGAAGCCATTTGGCAAGAAGCTTATATTACTGGGGATAAAACAATAATGGTGCATATCCATCGATTGCGTCAAAAGTTGGAACGTCATCCAGATTCCCCAGGAATTATTGAAACGTTGAAGGGAATAGGCTATCGGGTGAAACTATGAAACAGAATAGATCATTATTTAGTCGTTTTCTAAAAGTGCATTTTCTATTTATCTTTTTTCCTCTTCTTGTGCTTATTTTCTTCACTGCGTTCGTTCCTGATAGCAATGAAAAAGAAATGAATATGTTAAATCTGTTTTACTTTACCGTACTTTTGTTTGGTTTTATTATTGTCGCATTTGTTGTAATATCTTGGCTGTTCTTCTTGAGACTTCGTAAACGTCTCACCCGCTTACAGGAAGTCATGTCATTTTCAGCTAATCATAATTCATTTCCTAAACCAATATCTGTTCAAACGGATCGTATGGATGAAATAGACCAGTTAGGAAGTTCTTTTAATTGGATGATTCAGCAGCTTGAAGGCAGTCGCAAGCGAGAATATGAAGAGGAATTATTACGCCATCGACTCATTGCGAATTTATCTCACGACTTACGAACGCCACTTACCATTTTGAGAGGACTTATCACCAGATTAAATAAAGAATCCATGAGTTTTGAAGGGCAAGACTCATTAGCAGAGATGAACCATACGATTACAAGAGTCGGAGATCTAATGGATGATTTACTTGCCTATACATTGCTCTCATCAGGGAAACATCCTTTTCATCCCACTTCAACAGATATTGTACGATTAGTAAGAGCATCTGTCGCTGAGTGGTATCCTGCATTTGAAGAAAAAGAAATTCAGTTAGATGTTGATTTACCGACAGAGAAGACTTTTTATTGGGAAGCAGATCCTAAATGGATAACACGGGTTCTGGATAATTTATTTCAGAATATTCTTCGCCATGCAGCAGAGGGAAAATATACAAACATTGTGGTTGATGTAGAAAAAGAACTGATTATTGTTGCAGACAGAGGTCCAGGTATGGATAACTCTTCCTATAAGGGTGGGGCGGGGATTGGTTTATCGGCTTCAAATTATATGTTGAAAAAAATGAAGCTGAAAGCTGACTTTACATCAAATGAAAATGGTACAAGAGTAGCTATTGGTAGAGCTTAACCTAAAGTTAACCCAGAAGTAAACAGCAAGATAACCGAGATTTAACTTTGCTTTTTTATAATTAGAACCATAACAGAAAGGGAGTGTTGTGGTTGCTTACGATTAATAACTTAGTCAAACATCGTGGAACTCAAGAAATCTTATCAGGTATCAGTTTTAAAGCTAGACCAGGTAGAGTAACTGGTTTTTTAGGTCCGAATGGGGCAGGTAAAAGTTCTACACTTCGCATCCTGCTTGGATTAGATCGTGCCACCTCAGGGAGTGCACTAATTAATGGAAAGCCATTCGCAGAATTACATAATCCTCTAGCAATAGTAGGTGCTGCACTTGATGGATTTGGAGCTCATCGTATGCGAACAGGACGAGCACATCTGCGTTGGATTGCTCGTGCCTCAGGATTATCTCGCTCACGTGTCGAGGAAGTTCTGGAAATAGTAGGTCTTACGAATGTAGCTGGTAAAAGAATTGGAAATTATTCCTTAGGTATGGGGAGAAGACTTGGAATGGCAGCTGCACTACTTGGTGATCCAAAAATATTGGTTTTAGATGAACCTGTAAACGGGCTCGACCCAGAAGGAATTCGTTGGATTCGGACATTTTTACGTGAACGCGCTGAGTCTGGAAACACGGTGTTACTATCCAGTCATCTAATGGGAGAGCTTGAAGAGACTGTTGATGATGTGGTGATTATTAATCATGGAAGAATCGTTGCAAATGGAACATTGAAAGAAGTAATAGGTAATCATTCAACGCTGGAGGAAGCCTTTTTTGCCCTGACATCTGAAAATGCAGGTGATGTTGTATGAGAGCATTTAACGCGGAACTATCTAAATTGTTCTCCCTGCCGGGTATTTGGCTTGCCTTTCTTATTGGAGCATTTGCCCCAGCGGTCATTGCTGCCTTGGACAGTACAGCACAAAAAGAGAAGATTATAGCTGGAGTTAGCACACGTCTATCGGAAGTTGGCTATATTGGTTTAGGTCTTGGTGTGCAAGGTGTCATTATTCTTGGTGTGCTTGCTGTCAGCAGTGAGTATTTGACAGAGAGCAGTGAATCTGGTGGAGGGAATCAGATTACAACGAGTTTAACCGTTGTTTCATCCCGTTTCCACTTTTTGCTGGCAAAAGCAAGTGCAGTGACAGTGATCAGCATACTACTTTCCATTGTTGCTATTCTAACAACTGTGTCAGCAACAAATCTTATTCTTGGTGAATACGCCCCTGCATTTGAAGCATCTAGACTGATTGGCGCGGTTTGTTACTGGATATTTACTGCTCTTTTAGCATTTGGGATTACGGTTCTAACTAAGAATGGCATTATCCCGCTTGCTGTGCTCATGATAAATTCATCAGTTGTGACAGTCTCTTACCTCCTTGCTAAGGTTACAAAATTAGCGTTTTACTTACCAGATAAGGCTGGCGTTGATATGTTTATGTTTACGAGCGACAGTTTTCACACCCCATTCACAGGTGGTTTAATCATGTTTGCTTGGGTAGCTGTTCTTTTCATTGTCGCAGCCATTGTATTCCATAGGAGGGACGTTACATCATGAGTGTCTCTTCTAGTAGAAAGATAACACTTATCCTCGGTGCTGAACTGGAAAAATTAGTTACATTACCATTGGTATGGCTCACTCTTATGGGGACATTCATTCTAAATTTAGTTTTAGCAGCAGCTTTTATTTCTGCTGGTCTACAAGGGGCAGCAGGAACGCAAAGTATACTGAAAATAGGACTTGCTTCTATGGGATATCTTCAAGCAGGGTTCATTATTCTAGGTATCTTAGCTACTTGTTCAGAGTATACGGGTGGACAGATTCGAACTACTTTAACTACGATCCCTTGGCGAGGGTTTCAACTATCCACGAAGCATTTAGCTTTGGCAATTGTAACCATTCCTATGGCGTTTATTATTGCTGCATCAGGTGTACTATATGCTTTTATTATGATGAGAGACACAGCATTAGTGATTGAAATAGACGCTATAATAAAAATTTTAGTAGGTGCAACCGGCTATCTAACATTAACCACCCTTCTCAGTGCAGCTATAGGTGTTCTACTCAGACGAACCACTCCTGCTTTAGTGGTACTGCTTGGTCATTATTTCATTGTCAGTCCATTATTGAGAGATTTTTTACCCGGTATTAAAAATTATTTTCCGGATACGGCAGGATATTATATGTATATGCCGCCTTCCTCTGATGAAATAAATGTCCTTACACCAATGCAAGGGACAGGTGTTTTGATGTTATGGACACTGATCTTTATTACAGTAGCTATTGTATCTTACCGTAAACGAGATGCCTAAGTTTAGGTTTCAGCAATTACCGGAAAAAGTGATTTATAAGATATACATAATAAACCTAATAACGTTCCCAAATGCAATCTTGGTAAATATTCAAAAATAGAAATAACTACATTAATGGAGGTAGAAATGGAATCGCAATTAAGTGTTGTACGTAAAGTGAAAAATAATGATGTAAAAACAATGATAGGGTTTCTACTCATATTTTATTTGGCATGGACAATTAAAGAATTATGGTTAATTGACTACATTTATTCGTTCGGTGAAATAATCTCCCCATTATTAGAGGCGTTGGTTAAGGGGTTCGTATGGATTGTTCCAACTTGGTTATACATAAAATATTATTTACATACTAACCCATTTGACTACTTAAGAGTGAACGTTAATGTTAAAAGAGGTTTATTTTGGGGAGTAGTTCTTTCACTGTTAGTTGGCTTATATTTTGCATTTGAAACATATATTATTAATCAGCAATCATTTCAATTTTCATTATCCCTTGATGATTACCTTAATGGTTTTCTTATGGCAGGGCTAGCTGAAGAAATTGTTTTCAGGGGATTAATTTTACAAGAAATCAATAAAAAAATGGCTTTTTGGAAAGCAAATATTGTGACTGCTTTACTATTTTTGGTCATTCACTACCCAATTTGGATTTACAATGCTGGATTCTATGATTTCTTTATAGCTGGGACCCATATATATGTTTTTGCATTAGGTTTACTTTTTGGTTTTGTCTATAAAAAGACAGATTCATTATGGTCGGTTGTGTTGTTGCACGCGTTGCATAATTTTTTTGTTACTATTATTTAGTGAAAAAAGTGCCTTCCTTTATACAATAGAGGAAGGCACTAGCTTTTTAAGCCTAAAATCAACTGATTTTATATCCCAGCCCTACATAAATTAGCTACTAACTTAAACTAGGGTACAATTAAGTTGTGTACACACATTATTCATGTAGCTTTTGAATAAAGTTCGATTAAAAGTAAGTCGCAAACACTGATTTTATACAGAAAGAAACCAACTGTTTTGAAACAAAGTTTGATCAAAACAGTTGGTTCTTTATTTATCTAGTTTGGTTTTTATTGATTATTTCTGGATGCGAATCTTCAATTAAAGTGCCCGTTAAAATTAGCACTTCACCACAGAAAATGAAAGATGATTTAGTTCTTTCATGGGAGTTCAATAAGAAAAAAAGAGCTGCCTATGCAACTCAATGATCTTCAAGTAAACCCCATTAGTTTAAGAAGTTCTAAAGTAAAAAGGGAACAATTTCATTCCCTTTCACTTTAATTTATGCTTTCAGCTATTGTCATAAAGCTTTTAGTATTTTAAGACAAACACCATTAACAGATTATTACCATGATTGTTTATGGGGAAATGATAAGTGTTCAGTAAGCCCCTTCGTAAAGAGAATGCGTCAATACAAACAAAACCAGCAAAACACCTTTTCGGTGTCGTACTGGTTTTGTTGAAGTACATCTTAAATTGTAGTTAGTTCAACGTGATTGCAAATTCCGAGTTCGGCGCGCCAGCAAATACAACCGTTCCGTTCTTCGGCAGTTGTACTTTGTTATTGCCGCTTACAACGGTAAAATTAATACATAATCCCTTCTCATCATACACCGCAAACGAACTATTCGATGGTAACTCAACGGTCATCATTTTCCCCGCTACCGCTTGCGGGATCGTAAACCATCTCGCATGACCATTTGCTTGCAGCGTAACTTTGGATGATTGGCTTACATCCAGCGGTTTTACGTTGGTTTCACTTACGTATAAAAATCCGGACATCTCCATATATTCATTCCCGCCTTTTGTATAGAAACGAGATTCCGTCGTATCACGGCCTGCCATCCCAGGGATCTGGAGCTGATGTGCAGCCGTGTTTGGGCCGGTAATTTTTCTGCCGTTCCAATAGCCCTCTAGACCATCATGACGATTAATTTGTGTTGTAAGCAACAGTGGTACGAGATATTGAGCAGAACTATATTTCTCGTTTACGAGATAGAACTTGACCCCCTCCCGCTTTGCCCATGCGGCAGTGGTTTCCTTCGATAGCACGTTGTCTTCTAGTTTCTCGGCTACATATTGAGTCATCGCTATTTGCCCTAAACCTGGCACCGATGGATATGTACTCTCCTTCAAATAAGTTCGTCCATTCTTCTCAGTGACGAAATTGATGGTACCATTCTCATTAATAAAGCTTCCATTCGCAGTATATACATATTTTTCTTTTGGATTATATGGGCTCTGGTAGATTAGTTCTCCATTCTTCGTAATTTCTATTTTGAAATGACTACCACTATTGCCGTAAAAACCCGCTTTCTTCACTACGTCTTGAGGCATTTTGGCTTTGACCGGCTTGCCAAAGGATTTGTTCGGCTTGATATCCTTAATTGTGCCCTTCTCTTTAAGCGCAGTGAGCAGTAATTCAGTCGCCATCAGTTGATTTACAGAACTCCCGCCGCCGGATGACAACACAGCCACTGCCATCTTCTGTTCAGGAAGTACGACCAGTGAAGCATGTTGTAAAAACGTGTCTCCGCCCTTAACCAAGCCCTTTATTCCATATTCACTGAATGGATATAGTTTCACACTATCCCAGCCAAGACCATAGTTGAGATTGTTAGCTTCATCCCCCGGCCACATTCCTTTTTTATATTCCTCTTGCTCCATCGCTTTGACTGCCTTATCAGAGAGGATCCCTTTTCCCTGCCCCATAAATAATTGTGAGAATCGCACCATATCCTCTGCTGTGGAAGAGATCCCTCCCGCCCCGATAATATTCACCGATTCAGTGGGAAGCTGCCCTTGGTACATCGGAAAATAAAGTCCAGCTCGCTTATCATCTTCCCATTTGTCCTGCGGCGTTTTCGTATGATTTAGCTTTAAGGGTTCTGTAAACCGTTGATGTATAAATTCGGTAAAGCTCAAACCGCTGACTCTTTCCACCATAATCTCGGCTAGCGTAAAGCCGTCGTTGCAGTATACCGAGAACGCACCTGGATCCGCCTTCAAGTGCTGGTTGGACAATTGCTGCAACAAGTTATCATGGGCATAGGTATCATTATCTTTAAATAAAAATGCATTCCTATACTCAGTACCTTGCAAGCCGGAGGAGTGGTTCAACAGCATACGCGGCGTAATGCTTTTGTAACGCTCGTCTTTCATTTTGAAATCAGGAACATAGTGGACAACAGGAGCATCCAAATCAACTTTTCCTTCGTCGACCAATTTCATCACAGCCGCCGTTGCATACATTTTACTGACTGAACCAATCCCGTATAGGGTATCTTTGGTCAGCGGCTGTTTCCCTTTCATATCGTTCTTACCTGCCTGACCCGACAAAATAATTTGGCCATTGTCAATTAGCGCATACTGCACGCTATTCGTCTCATACGACTTCGTGAGTAGCGCAGCCTTCTCTTCCGCAATCTTCGTCAGTTCCTGGCTAGCTACTTCTTGGCTAGCTACAACCGTAGTCTGACTGCTAGAAAACGCCATTGCCCCTGTTGGTAAGCTCATCGTTAACGCTAATGTAGCGGCTAACACCCCAGATAGTTTATTTTTCATAAAAGAATTGCCTCCTTAGATAAGTGATTGATTTCATTGCTGTTATTTCGAACAAAGTTATCTCCTTGTTGTCTTTATTTAACAGATGGTAAAAATTTATAGAAGCTGCCTTCCATAAGATATTTATCAAGTAATTTCTCAAAATTGCTTACAAGAGATTCAATTTTTTCATTTCTAATACAACCAAACTAATGCGGTAATCATTGTAAGACAAGAATTTGCGCAATCCTTTCCCATAGGATTCCATTTACTAGTTCATTCATTTTTTTCTCCTCCAAATTGTTTATTTACCCTTAATACGATTACGTTCGTCTAATCGTTCACTCACGAAAAAATAAATAAAAAAAATCTCAGGAATTTGATCCTGAGACCTTTCTTTTAAATATTTTTCTTGCAAAAATAAGATAGATAATAAGATACGCTGGAAATTGAATAAGGCCTAAAAAGCCCCATAGCCAAGCATTGTGTCCCCTCTTCCGTGCATCCCAAAACATCCATGAGCTCTGACAAATCAGAATGAATGCAATCACGATGCATAACCAAAGCGGTGTGCTACTTAGTTCATTTGAGATCATTCATTACTGACCTTCTTTCTAGTTTTTTTAAGCGCTAAGGGCAATAAGATAATCCCCACAAGCTGAAAATAAAGAAAAAGAATTGGCTGACGATAAACGACAGCAATCCCAACCGAAAGCACAAATACTGCAACAGAGATAAACGTGAGGAGGTCTTTCCATTGTTTTTTTCGTATTCTTTTTTTCTCTAATTCAACATTCTGTTGAAACCATTGTAAGCTTGGAGTAGATACTGGATTCCATTGATCCAGTTTTTCTAAACCATCTATTAATTGCTTAACAGTTAATTCATTTTCATCATCCAACATAGAATTACTTTTTTTAGAATCATACTCTTTCAAGTTCAGCCAACTCCTTTCGTACACTTTTTAGACCATTTGAAACTCGAGATTTTACTGTTCCTTCTGCAATACCCATCATTTTTCCAATTTCCTTATATGAATATCCGTAATAATGCTTTAACACGATTGGCATACGTATTTCTTCATTAATTTGAGCAAGTACATCAAGTACATCATTCCATTCTTCGTTCATAATGGCTGCATTCCATTTCATTTTTCGGAGCGCTTGTTCCTGCTCTAGCCAGTTTTCCTCCCGCTTCTTTCTGCGCTGTTGATCGATAAAAAGGTTCGTTGCGATTGTGATGAGCCATGATGAAAACTTGGATTCACCATTATACAGTTGGATTTTTTCAATACACTTCATCATCGTCTCTTGTGCTAAATCTTCTGCGATTTGTGGATGAAGAGTAACTTTCATTAAATACTTTACGAGGAACGAATAATTCTGTTGTAGCAGTTTCGAAAGAGCCAATGTATCTCCTTTTTTCGCTTTTCGAATTAAATCCTTTTCATCCATGAGATCTACTCCATACAATAATGATTTATATGTAATACGATTTACTGGGAAAAATCGTTCATTTTCAAAATAAAGAATCACAACAAAAATCCATCTATTAGTATTTATTAAGTTTACTTGAAAGTTATATATTTGACCAAAAACCAAAGTATTGTTGCTCATTCAACGAGTTCAGAATACTTGTTTAACTATCTTAGTATTATCAAACTACTCACATGATTTGTTTAAGTATGTCCTCTTTAACTAACTGGCCCGTTTGTGGAATAAGAAAAAATCCTGTTTTGATACAGGATTTTTAATCAAACTTTATTAAAATGATCAATCTTTTTTATAAAACTACATATTCAAAAATGTGAGTTATAATTAATCCTGTCACTAAATACTTATGTTTTTACTCCTTTTTACAATATAAATTTGTCATATTTTA